>OLSP01000086.1_pt1 | contig 74041 bp, 79 predicted proteins | sample 1672941 | NCBI WGS metagenome assembly OLSP01 (sample SAMEA3136739, study PRJEB25190) | human gut metagenome | reverse complement strand
TCAAAAAACTTTTTTTAATAACTTCCACACATATTGGTATTTCTTCAGATTTTATCTTTCTTATCATTATCACACCTCGCATAATTCCAGATTATCTTAACGGTACCATTCGCATTTTATCACGTCATACTCACACTATTATATCCCTTTCAAAACCATTTTCTATATTCTACCATATCCATAACTAAATTGATATTTTATTATTTTATCAATTACAAAATTTCAGTTCAAATTATTTAGGGTGTGGGTGCATCTCCTCAAAGCAATTTCACCCGCCAATCCAATATTTGAGACATAGAGGTTTTAGGGTGCGGTCATCCAGTGGATGACCCTGCGTAAGCAGGAGCATGGACCGAGCCGGTAGGCGAGACTTCCCCTAACAAGAATATATTTGTATATACAAATGCGTATCTTGCAAAAGATCTACTTCCATTTTCTTAATCTACTTTTGACAACCTGAATTTAATATTTTTTCTTATTTTTTCCTCTAACAGATACAAGATACGCTATGCATATCTCGTATCTGATTAGCGGTCGGCAAATGTTCATTCATGCAAGCCTGATGACCACTTGCCTCGTCGCTATAACAAAAAAACTCCTGTACACCATTTCCGGTATACAGGAGTTCATTATTTTAAGTAATTATATTCTTTTCACTTTCCAGTGTATTACTTGTTAGCAATAGCTGCCTGAGCTGCTGCTAATCTAGCAATAGGTACACGGAATGGTGAACATGATACATAATCAAGACCAATCTTATGGCAGAATTCTACTGAAGATGGATCTCCACCGTGTTCTCCACAGATACCTACGTGAAGGTTAGGGTTAACTGGCTTACCAAGTTTGATAGCCATTTCCATTAACTTACCAACACCAACCTGATCTAACTTAGCAAATGGATCGTTTTCGAAGATCTTAGCATCATAGTAAGCATCTAAGAACTTACCAGCATCATCTCTTGAGAATCCGTATGTCATCTGTGTTAAATCGTTTGTACCGAAGCAGAAGAAGTCTGCCTGCTTAGCAATTTCGTCAGCTGTAAGAGCTGCTCTTGGGATTTCGATCATTGTACCTACCTGGTATTCAAGTTCAACACCTGCTGCTGCGATTTCAGCATCAGCTGTAGCTACTACGATATCCTTAACATATTTTAATTCCTTAGAATCACATGATAATGGAATCATGATTTCAGGCTTAACTGTCCAATCACTGTGCTTCTTCTGTACATTGATAGCAGCACGGATAACAGCCTTAGTCTGCATCTTAGCGATTTCTGGATATGTTACAGCAAGACGAAGTCCTCTGTGTCCCATCATAGGGTTAAATTCATGTAATCCCTGGATAATACCCTTAATTTCTTCTACTGATTTGCCCTGAGCATCAGCAAGTTTCTTAATATCGTCTTCTTCAGTTGGAACGAATTCATGAAGAGGTGGATCTAAGAATCTGATTGTTACTGGACATCCTTCAAGAGCTTCATAAAGAGCTTCGAAGTCTCCCTGCTGATATGGAAGAATCTTATCAAGTGCTTCTTCTCTTTCTTCAACAGTATCTGAACAAATCATTTCTCTAAATGCAGCTATTCTGTCTTCTTCGAAGAACATATGCTCTGTACGGCAAAGACCAATACCTTCTGCACCAAGTTCTCTAGCTTTCTTAGCATCAGCTGGAGTATCTGCATTAGTTCTAACTTTAAGTGTTCTGAACTTATCAGCCCATCCCATGATTCTTCCGAATTCACCAGCGATTGTTGCATCAACTGTAGGGATGATACCATCATAAATATTACCTGTAGAACCATCGATTGAGATAAAGTCTCCTTCATGGTATTCTTTTCCAGCTAATGTAAATTTCTTGTTTGCTTCATCCATAACGATGTCGCCACAACCAGATACACAACATGTACCCATACCACGGGCTACTACTGCAGCATGTGATGTCATACCACCACGAACTGTTAAGATACCCTGTGATGCCTTCATACCTGTGATATCTTCTGGAGATGTTTCAAGACGTACAAGTACAACCTTTTCTCCTCTTGCATTCCAAGTTTCAGCGTCTTCAGCTGTGAATACGATCTTACCACAAGCTGCTCCTGGAGATGCTCCAAGTGCCTTAGCAACTGGTGTAGCTGCCTTAAGAGCTGCTGCATCAAACTGTGGATGTAATAATGTATCTAAGTTTCTTGGATCGATCATAGCTACAGCTTCTTCTTCTGTTCTCATGCCTTCATCAACAAGGTCACAAGCGATCTTTAAAGCAGCCTGAGCTGTTCTCTTACCATTTCTTGTCTGTAACATGTAAAGCTTTCTGTTTTCAACAGTAAATTCCATATCCTGCATATCTCTGTAATGATCTTCAAGAGTCTTGCAAACCTTTACAAATTCTTCAAATGCTTCTGGGAATTCCTGTTCCATCTGAGCGATAGGCATTGGTGTTCTAACACCTGCAACTACGTCTTCACCCTGAGCATTCTTTAAGAATTCACCCATTAAGTGCTTTTCACCTGTAGCAGGATCTCTTGTAAATGCAACACCTGTACCACAATCATCACCCATATTACCGAATGCCATTGACTGTACGTTAACAGCTGTACCCCATGAATAAGGGATATCATTGTCACGACGGTATACGTTAGCACGTGGGTTGTCCCATGATCTAAATACGGCCTTGATAGCTCCCATTAACTGTTCCTTAGGATCATCTGGGAAATCTTCTCCGATTTTTTCTTTGTATTCAGCCTTGAACTGTGCTGCTAATTCCTTTAAGTCATCAGCTGTAAGTTCTACGTCCTGCTGAACACCTCTATCAGCTTTCATCTTGTCGATAAGTTCTTCAAAGTACTTCTTACCAACTTCCATAACTACATCAGAGTACATCTGGATGAATCTTCTATAGCAGTCCCAAGCCCAACGAGCATTTCCTGACTTAGCAGCAATTGCTTCAACTACTGTTTCGTTAAGACCAAGGTTAAGAATTGTATCCATCATACCTGGCATAGAAGCTCTAGCTCCTGAACGAACAGAAACAAGTAAAGGATTCTCTTTATCACCGAATTTCTTTCCTGTGATTTCTTCCATCTTTACGATGTATTCATTGATCTGACCCTGAATTTCTTCATTGATCTCTCTGCCATCCTCATAATACTGAGTACAAGCTTCTGTTGTAATTGTGAATCCCTGAGGTACTGGAAGTCCTAAGCCTGTCATTTCTGCAAGGTTAGCACCTTTACCACCAAGAAGTTCACGCATGTTAGCATTACCTTCGCTGAAAAGGTATACCCATTTGTTTGCCATCTGTTTTTTCCTCCTAAAACTGTATTTTATGTTATGAGTTGAAGGAATGGCTTTCCTATACACAACTCATATAATCGATTAATGATGAGACCATCTAAGCAAAAACTGCTTAAATCATAGTTGATAATCAACTCCATAAAAAAAGACGCAATCTCACCTATGAAATAATTATAACATAGACAATCTCATAGTCAAGAAGAAATATGCCCTAAACTCTTTATATTTAAAGGGGTTTAGGGCATTTAAGAAATTTATTCCTGACTATTTTTTGTTATAAATGTTGTAATTGAATGAGCAGGTATTTCCGTATTTGTTCCCTGTCCATCAATAACCAAAGCTAATCTCTGCTTTCTGTTCAACTCATTTTGAACCACTGTAACAATATCTCCATTAGGGTTTTTAAATGATACTGAATATAATCCCTTATCCACATCATTTCTACAGCAGATTCTCACTGCTCCCGGTTCAATATATCTTGAAAAATGTCCAATATAGTAATATGAACTGTTGTACATTATTTCTTTTGTATTCCTATCATACATTACCGGTGCTTCACAATAGTTTCCTACATAGTTAGGCCCACCGATTTCATTTAAAAGCAGATTCCAATCAATCCATGCTTCATTATAGTTATTGAAATCTTTTATAATATTTCTTCCATAGATTTCTCCATGTTTCCATGCACCGATTCCTGCCTTTGAACTTGTTCCGCCTGAATTATTCACTAATTCAACACAGCCCTCTGTAAATAATAAATGTTTCTCAGGAAATTTTTCATGAACCATTGTAAGAATTTCTGATTTATCTGAAACATACCAATGGAACGCTGCTCCCCAAACCTTTTCTCTAGCTCCCGGATATGCCATTGACTCATTTAATCTTCTAAACATTAAGTCTCTATTGTGGTCCCAAATAACAATTTTAACTTTGTCCTGCAATCCTCTTTTTTCTAATGCAGGATAAAGATAGTCAACTGCAAACTCCGCTTCTTCATCAGCCTCATACTTACATGATGCCCATTCCTGTTTTGCTGCCGGCTCATTCTGGATACTAATCATATCTATTTCTATGCCACGTTCTTTCATTCCCTCAATATACTTAACCATATATTCAGCCCATGTTGCATAGTTTTTCTTTAAAAGTCTGCCACCGTTATTAATATCTTTGTTGTCTTTCATAAAAGCCGGTGGACTCCATGGTGATGCCAATATTCCCAGACTGTGTCCTGCTGTTTCTTTTGCCCTTGTCAAAAAAGGTATAAGCCACTTATCCTCTCTTGACATATCAAATGTTGATAATTCATAATCTCCTTCTTCAATATATGTATATGGTTCCAGAGAGAAATCACATCCATGTATTGTAGTTCTTCCCAGATTATATGCCAGTCCCTGTTCCTTATCAAAGTAAGCTTTCACGATTTCATCCTTTGATTTTTCATCTGCATTAGCCCAAGTATAAGCTGACGCTTCCGTAAAAGCCCCTCCAAATCCCAAAAGTTTCTGATAGCTTATGCTACTGTCAACAGACACTGTATTCATTCGAAAATTATAATATTTAAACAATTCCAAATCATCTAACTTGCGCCATGCCTGTTTTTCGTTTTTCGCTGTCTGGATAACTTTAACTACTGGTTTCATTCTACACCTCGCCTTTTAATTATTTGAAACATAGTTTCATTTACGGCAACTGATTCAAGTTATTCCAAACCCTTCTCAATTCCTCTATAAATATTATATAATAGAAACGTTTTTATCCAAAGAGTTTTTGTGCTTTTTACTCTCTATTTAGAATTTTTTCATTTATTTTTAAAATTCAGCATAAAAATCATTATTTAGACTTATTTTTGTCTAACATAATTAGTCTTTTTCATAACAAAAGGCCACCCTCTTAGGTAGCCTTTCTCTAAAAATTGTATTATTTTTATTAGAATTCAAATTTCTGTTCAAAGTATTCTTTCAAATCTTCAATCTTAATTCTTTCCTGTTCCATTGTGTCACGGTCACGTACTGTAACTGCTCCATCTTCTTCTGAATCAAAGTCATATGTTACACAGAATGGAGTTCCGATTTCATCCTGACGACGATATCTCTTTCCAATTGCTCCTCTGTCATCATATTCACAGTTATAATACTTGCTAAGTTCTGCAAATACCTTTTCAGCACCTTCATTTAATTTCTTTGACAAAGGCAATACACCAATCTTAACAGGTGCAAGTGCAGGATGAAAATGCAAAACTGTACGCATATCAGGTTTTTCTTCTGTTCCGATATTTTCTTCATCATAAGCTGCACATAAGAAAGCTAATGTTACACGGTCTGCACCAAGTGATGGTTCAATAACATATGGAACATATCTTTCATGCTTGTCATCATCAAAATATGTTAAATCCTGTTTTGAAAGTTCCTGATGCTGTGTAAGGTCATAATCTGTTCTGTCAGCAATACCCCAAAGTTCGCCCCATCCAAATGGGAATAAAAATTCAATATCAGTTGTTCCCTTTGAGTAGAAGCACAATTCTTCAGGTGAGTGATCACGAAGTCTCATTTCATCTTCTTTAATTCCAAGGCTTAATAACCAGTCTCGGCAGAAAGCTCTCCAATACTGGAACCATTCAAGGTCTGTTCCTGGTTCACAGAAGAACTCTAATTCCATCTGTTCAAATTCTCTTGTTCTGAATGTAAAGTTACCAGGTGTAATTTCATTTCTAAATGATTTACCAACCTGACCAATTCCGAAAGGAATCTTCTTTCTTGATGTTCTCTGAACATTCTTAAAGTTAACGAAAATTCCCTGCGCTGTTTCAGGTCTTAAGTATACTGTATTCTTAGCATCCTCAGTTACACCCTGGAATGTTTTAAACATAAGGTTAAATTCACGGATTTCTGTAAAGTTGTGCTTTCCACATGTAGGACATGCAATCTTGTGCTCTTCTATGTAATCAGCCATCTGTTCATGTGTCCAACCATCAACTGAACCTTCAGCTTCAATACCATTATCAGCCATATAGTCTTCAATAATCTTGTCAGCTCTAAATCTTTCATGACACTCTTTACAGTCCATTAATGGATCTGAGAATCCGCCAAGATGTCCTGATGCTACCCAAGTCTGTGGATTCATTAAAATTGCACAGTCAACACCTACGTTATAAGGGTTTTCCTGAATAAATTTCTTCCACCATGCCTTTTTTACATTGTTCTTTAATTCAACACCTAAGTTACCATAATCCCAAGTGTTTGCAAGTCCACCGTAAATTTCTGAGCCCGGATATACAAATCCTCTGCTTTTTGCAAGTGCTACAATTTTTTCCATTGTCTTTTCCATGTCATTTCTTCCTTTTCTACTTTTTCTATTTTCTATTATGATTTTTCTTAATTTAACTTTTGTTTTTTTATTTGTCAAATTATTTTATGCTAACCGGTAAAATATTTTCTAAAAAATATGATTATTCTTCAAGTTCATACACAACATAACTTAGTCCATCATCTGACTTTGCTGTAGTCACAATGCCATCATCATCAATCTTACAATTATCACTTGTATATAAAACATTGCCTTCTACCTGAACCTTATACTGTTCATCCACTATTAAAATATTACTATCCGTCATACTTTTAATAGTTTTAGCCTTGATTTTATCCTTTTTGCCTGGTTCAACAAAATTACCACTTATGTTGCAATCGTCATTAGAATCAATTGTTCCAATATAGAATTTGTCTTTTTCCACTCTATTATCATTTAACATATAATTAAGTAAATCATATGTTGTTGTAAAATCAAGAGACAATGTTGCAACCTTTTTTGACACACTAAAGCTATCAAGTGTAATTGCATCATCTACTGAAGCATCACTACTAGCATTGTATGCCTTAATTTCAGCCTCTATCTCCTTCTTTAATTCATCTTTATCATAATAATCCTTATCAAACGATTCGCTTACAGCATATGAAACCATACCGTCCTTCTGTATGTAGACAGCACTTTGACCTGATTCCAAATCAACATCACCAACAGTATGACCACAAGCCGTCAGCCCTAATGTCAAAACAACTGACATTAGCATTGCCATAATTTTCTTCATCTCTTAGTCTCCTATTTATTTTCTCTAGTTAGTAATTCTATACGTTTAAGCAATTAATTTCAATATTAAATTTCCAGAAATTCTAAAGAATTAAACTTCCTATCTATATGTTTCTTTATATATTTGTTAATTATCCCCTTCATCTGTTCCAGTACTTTATCTGTCACGTCAAAGGAGAATAATCTTGTTATAGGTGATGTAACTATATATTGAAGTGCGTAAATTGTTGAATTGTCAATTATATTTTTCTCTGATACTTTTCCATGACAGTTGCTACATATCATTGTATTATTTTTTTCATCAAAGTAATCAAGATTCTCTTTTTCTCCGCAATTGCCACAAGTAAACACATTTGGATACTCACCATTTATAACAAGAATTCTTAATTCAAATATACATCTAATCAATTCTTTTTTTAGCATATTTTTGGATAATGCCTTCATAGACATATATAGTAGTTTGAGTGTTTCTCCTGCCTCAATGCCTTCCCTGCCATAATAGTCCGCCAGTTCCAAAAAGTACATTCCCATATACATACTGTCAATGTCTTTCATGTCACTGCTGAAATAATCACTTATTTTCATTGATGTTACCGTATATGCATTTCTTCCTCTGTACAAGGTAAATTCACCAAAAGCCATTGGCTGGCTTCCTGCAAGAAACTGACTTGTTGTTTTTCTTGCACCTCTTGCAAAAGCTGTGATTTTACCAAATTCCTTTGTTAACAATACCAGTCTTTTGTCATATTCACTTATAGCCATGGAGGATATTACCATCCCAATTACTGTTACTGTTTCTATCATTTGCCTTTTCACCTTCTATTGCAGAAATAAATTTTTCGCAAGCCTGTCTTTTTCTCTCCTCAGAATACTTCAAATAATCTTCAATCTTTCCTGTTGCCCAAAAAGCACTAGAACTTCCCTGATATTCCATATTCCCTCCTAAGTACCAATTCTAAAACTAATTTCATTCAGTGCCATTCCCACCATTATGCAGACACCGTGGGCTAAGACCTTTTGACACTGTAATCCTATATAAAATTATATTTTATTTTCCATGTTTTATATGTCTATAATTAGGATTCTCCATAGAAATTTTTGTATACTTATTTGGGCTTGTAAGAATATATTGGAAATTATTTTTCTTCAATATATCCGTAATTCTTCATTAATAATTCGCTGTCTCTCCAGTCTTTTCTAACTTTTACCCATAACTGAAGATTAACTTTCATTTCCAACTGCTGCTCAATTTCATATCTGGCATTTGTACCGATTTTCTTAAGCATGCTGCCTTTTTTGCCAATTATTATTCCCTTATGCGAATCTCTTTCACAAACTATTGTTGCGTCAATATCCATAATTTCAGCATTTTTTCTCTGCTTCATTCTTTCTATTGTTACAGCAATTCCGTGAGGCACTTCTTCATTTAATGCATGAAGAGCTTTTTCTCTTATTAATTCAGCTACAATCTGTCTCATTGGCTGGTCTGTAACTGTATCTTCATCATAGTACATAGGACCTTCCGGCAAATACTTAAATATTTCCTCAACAACTGTATCTGTGTTCTGACCTCTAAGAGCTGATGCAGGAATGATTTCATTAAAATCATATATTTTTCTATATGCATCAATAAAAGTCAAAATCTCTTCACGTTTAACTGTATCTGTTTTGTTAATTACAAGAATTACAGGTACATCAATGCCTTTAAGTTGTTCAGCAATATGTTGTTCCCCTGCACCGATAAAAGTGTCAGGTTCTACAAGCCATAATATAAGGTCAACTTCCTTTAATGTTTTTTCTGCCACATTAACCATATATTCCCCAAGCTTGTTCTTAGCTTTGTGGATTCCTGGTGTGTCAAGGAATACTATCTGACCTTCATCACATGTGTATACTGTCTGTATCTTATTTCTTGTAGTCTGTGGTTTTTTTGATGTTATTGCTATCTTCTGACCAATAATCTGATTCATTAATGTAGATTTTCCTACATTTGGTCTGCCTATAAGAGCTACAAATCCTGATTTAAATTTTTCTTTCATTATCTTATTGCATCCCCTGGATGCTCTCCTTTCTTTCGGTAAACAACTGATAATTCTCTTTAGTTCCAATATATCTGTCTGATATTTTTAGTTATAACTTTGAACTAATACTTTTTAAACTAATTCTACTATTTTTTCAAAAAGTTCTTTGTCCTGTTCTATTGCACTTGCACTACCTACTACGCAAATATTATTGTCTGCCATAGCTTCTCTTACCAAAGGTGCAAGCTCTCTAATGTTTTCAACATTGGTTGAAAGAATCTGCTCACGTTCTCTTTTTAATGTTTCATAATCTGTGTCTGTAATAAAACAGCTAAACTCTCTTCCACTTCTGTCTGCCGCATTAAGTGGTGTATCAATTCCGCTAATTGTTCCTATAATATATTTACGCATTTCTCTTTCATCTACATTAAAATTTTCAATAAAATCTGCTGCTTTTAAATATACCTGATTAGTTTTTCCAAGGTTTGGATCTCTATATGAAGTAAACATTACATCTCCATTTCTTGTAAATGAAGCGTTACATCCATAAGCTCCACCTAATTCTCTAATGTTATTCCAAAGATATTTACTTCTCATAATATTTCCAAGAACCATAAAGCTTCCACTAAATACCTTGTCATTATCCTTGTTGTAGTTACCTGTTCTTGCAACGTATTGGACCTGACCTGATGTTTTTATTGCTTCATTTTTCTTTTCAGGTCTAAACTGCCACAAATCCTTATTTCTTGGAACATTATAAACACTGTTCTTTAAGTCAATAACAAGCTTTTTCACAAGTTCATAACTTTCCCTATCTCCGGCATAATTCAAATACATTTTCTGGTTGCTAAATACATATTCAATTGTATCTTTCAATTTCTTTGCAAAATCTTCTTTCTTTTCTTCATAATTATCTAAAATATCACTTAAGAACTGATAGAATGCAAGTCCTGTTGACTGTTCTTTTAAATAATATGATTTTGAATAATAAGACATTGCCCTAAGCATTGCAGCACTGTCACCTGTCTTTATTATTGAAGATTTCACTCTTGATTTTAATTCTTCAAGAATTTCTTTTAAACGCTTATAGTCATCAAACTTAGTTTCCAAAACAACTTCTTTAATCAAATCAAAAGTCTTTGGAATCTTGTCATAAAGCATCTTTGCGTGAACCTCGCCTGTAAGCATTGGTTCTCCTGTTTTCTTATTAACATAAATTCCTGAATCAAAAGCAAAACCGCCTAAATCCAAATCAATTTCTGTATTAAGTTCTGTATAAGAATGCTTTTCAGTATCCATGTAACTTAACACAGGTTTCAAAAGTCCCATATAACTTTGATATTTTTCAGGCAAATCTGTACAGTCGAATACTATGTCAAGGTATCCTATTCCATTAGTAAACAGGTCGTTGTAAAGCATTGTTATACCTTCTTTAGTTTCCGATTGTCCAATGATTTTTCGTGGTTCTTTTCCTATATCTTCGATTTCAAGTAAAGGAATTTTTGCTAAATCTTCAGGTGATGAAGATGTTGTCTGATATTCTTTTAGTTCCTTTGTTTCTCTTATTATATTTTCAATTTCTTCGTCTGTCATTGTACCTTTCTTAGCTTCCAATGAATCTTTTAACTGCTGTTCTTTCTTTTCAGTCAATCCTTTTTCAGGTGTTAATATTACCACTGATTTGTGAGTATTTTTTATAAAATATTCTGTGATTAATTTTTCAAAATAATCTGTGTCAATCATCTTTCTAAGTTTTTCAAAAACCTTGTTTGTTTCTAATAAAACAAAAGGATTGCTGTCATCATATAACCAGCTTGAAAGCATATTTATTCCAAAGATTAATCCCTTTGGTATTCTGCCAAAATCTGATTCTCTCACTTTAAATTCAAGGCTGTTTAATCCTGCCAAAAGTGCCTTTTTATCAAGACCTTCCTTTGCCAATTTTTCAAGTGTTTCATTTATTATTGTAATAAATTTTTCTTTGTCCGATTCATTGGCATATTTTGCAACAATGCTGTACATAGGCTGGCAAATATCGTCCTCATACTGACTATAAACATCTTTCCCGATTTTTGCATCAATTAAAGCCTGCTTAAGAAAAGCTCCAGGCATTTCCATAAGAACGTATTCCAAAACCTGAATTGCAGTATTTAATTCTACATCACTGCTATCGCCAATTACATAATTAACTGTAAGAACTGTGTTGTCTTCCAATGATTCACTGTCTGTAATTGCATAAGCCACTTTTTCTTCATTTAACTGTGAAAAAGCAGGCTGTTTCTTTACTTCTGAATCAATTTTCAACATATCATACTTGCCAAGATATTCCTTGTCAATCCACTGAAGTCTTTCAACCATATCCATATCTCCATAAAGATAAATGTAGCTGTTAGACGGATGATAGTATTTTCTATGAAAATCCAAATATTCTTCATATGATAATTCCGGTATATTGTCAGGATTTCCGCCTGACTCATAACTGTAAGATGTGTCCGGATACAATGAATGTAATGTTGCTCTATCCATTACGCCGTCCACTGATGAATAAACACCTTTCATTTCATTGTATACAACTCCGTTATAAGTTAATTCTCCATCCTTGTTTTCAAGTTCGTAATGCCATCCCTCCTGAAGAAAAATCTTCTTTTCATCATATATATTAGGATTAAAAACTGCATCCATATACGTTTCCATAAGATTCTTAAAATCCTTGTCATTATAACTTGCCACAGGATAAATTGTCTTATCCGGATATGTCATTGCATTTAAAAATGTGTTAAGTGACCCCTTAACTAATTCCATAAAAGGATCCTTAACAGGATACTTCTTCGAGCCACAAAGTACTGTATGCTCGATAATGTGCGGAACTCCCGTATCATTATTAACAGGTGTTCTAAATCCTATATTAAATACCTTGTTATCATCATCATTAGCCAGAAGTACTATTCTTGCTCCTGTTTTCTTATGTTTCAGAAACCATCCTTCTGAATCAACTTCTTCTATATTTTTATGAAGAATCACTTCATATTCTTTTAAATTGCTTATCTGCTCATTTAAATTCTTTGCCTCTAAAGTCATTGCTTCCTCCAAAATTAAATCTAATACATTATATACTAACATATTTTGGTTCTTCTATCTAGATTTATACCTATATTGTTTAGCTATCGCAAATATCAAGTCTAATAGCATATAACACAAAAGGTGCATAGCATAAAGCCACGCACCCTTTGGTTGTTTGAAATATATATTCATTATTCTAATTTTTAAAACAAATATCTGACCATTGACACTTACCACAAGTTTCTCTCATCTTACCTGAGTCTATAATGTTCTCTCTTATGGCTTTAGTAATACTTGACCATTTGGCACTGTTTCCTACAGTTTCAATTACTTTGTCATACACTCTCTTGTCATGTTGTCTTACAGAATCTTCATTCTCACATGCCCTACCCATATTATGTGGACAATTCTTACATACATCATCTGTTCCTTCAACAATCTCAACCTGAGGATCTTCTTTTTCAAGTTTTTCTTTTATTGCTGCCATAGATGCGACAAATCCATCGCTGTATCCCTTGCCCTCAAAGAACTGCATACACAACATATGATGTGGTCTAATTAAGTATTTTGACATATTTCTTCATCCTATTAACAATAATTGTTGCTACTAATATTTTAACTAAATCAGGAATAATAAATGGTATTACACAGTATCCCAATGCCACTGTCAATGAAGTCTTCATTACAAACATAAACTGAATTGTTCCAATAACAAAACATACAACATCACCTAAAATCATAGCTACAACTGTAGCTCCAAGTTTTAACCATGTAGAACTCTTTTCGAAGAAATGAGTGATTATGCCAATAATAAGTGCAGTAAAAATAAATCCTGTTATGTAACCACCTGTTGTTCCAACAATAACTCCCGGTCCGCCTGCACCACAAAATACAGGTACACCAATAATACCAAGCAAAATATAAACTATAACTGCTAATGTTCCTCTCTTAGTTCCAAGTATGCCTGCTGTTACAAAAACACCAAATGTCTGTAATGTAAATGGTACAAGTCCTACTGAAATCTGTATAAATGAACATACAGTTATTATTGCTACAAATACAGCTATAAGAACCATATCCTGAACAGTTAAAAATTTCTTATTATTCATTTTTTATAAAAGGCATCAATTGAGTAATTAAATTTATGCCTATGTCCCTTCTAAATATTCTCTGAATATGCGCACTCCAACGTCACCATTGTAAGACAACGTTTTTTAATTGTCAACCCATTTTATTTTTTAGCTAACATTTTATTATTCATTCACTTTGTTTTGTTGAATAAACATATTTTTGATGTTATACTTTTTTATGTCATATTTTTGACATTATATTTTCATTGCATAAAATAAATTTTGTTATGTACTTCTATTGCATAACTCTTTATTGCATAATCATACTAATTAAGAAAGGTTTCTGTTACCATGAGCATAAAAGACGAAGTTTTAAAACAGCTTGAAGAAAATAAAGGTGAATACATTTCAGGAGGTCAGCTTGCAACTAATCTTAACGTAAGCCGTAACTCTATCTGGAAAGCCATTAAAACTCTTGAAAAAGACGGCTATTCAATAAATGCAATTCCTAACAAAGGATATTGCTTAGAGCCTGGCAATGACATTCTTTCACCACAAAGCATTGAACAATATTTAAATTATCCACTTGATTTGTCTGTATATAAAACCATTACATCTACCAATACAGTTTTAAAAGAAAAAGCCGAACAGAGTGCGCCACACGGCACAGTCCTTATCGCCACAGAACAGACACTTGGCAGAGGACGAATGGGTAAGAAATTCTACTCTCCATCAAACACAGGCCTGTACCTTAGCATATTAGTAAGACCTGATATTCCTGCTGATCAGGCTTTATTCTTAACAACTTCTGCTGCTGTAGCAACAGCCAAAGCCATTGAAGATGTTTCTAACAAAAAAGCTGACATTAAATGGGTTAATGACATTTATATTGAAGGTAAAAAAGTTTGTGGCATTCTTACCGAAGCTGCCTTTAATATTGAAACATCAAAGTTGGATTATGCCATAGTAGGAATTGGCATTAACGTATGCCCACCTGAAGGCGGTTTTCCTGAAGATATTTCAGAAATTGCAACTGCTATTTTTGAAAAAAGCAGTGATGCCGTAAATAAGCGAAGCATACTTGTTGGTCACCTTTTAAACTATTTTATGGAATACTATGAATCCTTTGACAAAAGAGCTTATCTTGACGAATATATTAGCCGTTCAATGATAATTGGGCAACCTATCAGCGTACTTTCTAACGGAACTTCAAGAAATGCACTGGCTCTTGAAATAGACAAGGAATGCCATCTTAAAGTTCGTTATGAAGACGGTTCTGAAGAATGGCTAAACTCCGGCGAAGTCAGCACTAAAATTCAAAAATAATATAATACTATAGATTATAAGTTAAATTGTCTTATTCCACCTGTGCCTGCACAATGGTGGGATAATGACTTTAGGACACATCTGATTTTTATTCAGCTATTGCTGACTTTCTAACTGTTATTTCTCCATTTTTTCCATTTACATATTTAAATTTCTCAGTTACTGCAACAGACAAAAGTCCCTCTTTATAGTCTGCATCATATACTTCAACGGTAACATTTCCCTTGCCTTTCATGTTAACACTTAACAACTGAATAAAATATGCTACCATTTCCTTATCAGACAATATAGTCGACTGATTTTCAATCTGACTGTCTGAAACTGTTTTCTTAATTGATGCAGAAACTGCTCTGTTTAATTCGTCTGTTCTTAAGTCCTTACTTTCCACAGATACTATTGTCATTGCAGCTATGAAAATTATAACTATGGTTCCCACAATAATTATTATCTGTTTCATACACTACCATTCCTTTGCAATATTTTTATTAAGACTATTGGTTATTCTATAGCCTTTTCCTTTTACAGTCTTTCTTATCTGCTCAATTTCATCACTTGTATACGCAACTTTGAGCATTGGATTTGAATTTTTTAACGCATTAGTTAACCTTGTATTCAAATTCTCATTTCGCTTTTTATTCCATTTTGAAATATCTGATAATGTATAAAGATATTTACTACTTATAAATCTTACAGAACCAATGGCTGTTTCATTATCTAATACATAAATTTTAAACGTTGCTGTTGCATTTACACTTGCTGTTTCTGTTTCAGTGTATATCTTAATTTTATATACACTAACCTTTGACGTATTAATGTACTTTTCAGGAACAAGATTTGATCCCGTCGCTAATAAATTGTTGTCTTTGTCATCACCTTTACTACCACTGTCACTTTTATTGCTACTGTTATTGTTTTTACTATCACTTTTATTGTCAGTACCATCGCTCTTGTTACTGCTGCTGCCACTTTTATTACTAACACTATCGCTCTTATTACTGCTGCTATCATTTTTATCGTTAGTACTATCGTTATTATTACTGTTGCTATCGTTCTTATTGTCACTACTATCATTATTGACAAAATTCTCACTGGTTCGGGTTATTTCTATTATTCTAACATAATACTCATTTCCGTTATCAACATCGTCAGTTACTGTAACTTTTTTCAGCAATTCTTCTCTATTTATAACTATGCCTTGTCCTTTAAAATAATATCTGTCCTTAGCATTTATATATATTTCCTTAGGTGAACGTTTCTTCCACTGAGCATATAGAACTCTTGATTCATTGGCATAAAAATAAGCTCCCGCTGAAATTCTTGTTCCTCTTCCATCTTTTGAGTAATTCCAATGTTTTTTAGTATCAATTATATATTTTTCTCTTTCAGGACCTTCACTGCTTAATTTAATATTTTCATTCCAAAATTTTACTTGATCTGAAGGCATATTTTTAACTTCATCAGTTGTATTTGAATCATATTTTATTAAGTATTTTTCACTTATAATAATCCAATTTTTCCCGATACCTGAAACATTTTCTCCCGTTCTTAGCAATTGTTGCGAACTTATTCCAACACAACTATATTTCTTTTGCACTTTTTTTCCTTCATATTCATCACTGGAAGTTCCTTTATAATACAGTTCTTTCTCGCCTGTTCCATTTTCATAATTTATATATACTAATTTTGTTCCATTACTTTTGTCTTCCGATTCTATTTTTGCAATACTTGAATAATATTTATAAAGTTCACCTGTTACTTCTATATATTTTCCTTTAGGCAGATAAACTACATTATTTTCAGCTATTCTTGCCGATTCATTAATTTTAAGCTGACCATTTACATATATTCCCGTTCCTGTAATACTGTCTAAGGTTTTATTGTCAGAAATTGTTCCCATATCATATTTTAACGTACCTTCTTCTGTTATATGGATTCCTGCTCCCCTGTCACCTGTAAAATTATGTTCTATTGAACAGTTTGATACATAAACCTTTCCATGGACAGATATACCTCCACCATATTTATGACAAGTATTGGATGTAATCTGGCTGTTTTGAATAATTGCATATTCTGTTCCTGTTCCCTGTATATTGTTTGGTGTCCAAATTCCACCACCTGACTCTGTACAGGTATTATTACTAATAGTCATATCTGACATATAAACTTTTGACTGACCATTTTCTCCTGCTTCTCCACAGGCAATGCCTCCACCATGCTTACCTGAAGTATTATTTGTTATTGTCCCTCTTATAAATGTTGTTATTCCACCTGCATCTGAACCTGTTCCTCCGTTGCATCTTACTCCACCTCCGCTTCCTCCTGAAGTATTTTCAAATATTTCAGGTCCCGATGTTGACCTTCCTATAACAAGCGTCGCTCCATATCCTGAGAAAACTGCTCCGGCACTTTCACCTGATTTGTTATTATGTATCTTCCCTGAATAAATAACACACGAACTATCTGCATCTTTTGAAAAAATCGCTCCACCTTCTTCTAATGCTTCGCAATTCCAAATTTCCGAATCTTCTATACTTAGTGTTCCTTTTTGTGAATTATGTATTGCCCCACCTTCGGTTATAGATACACAATCATGTATTTTTGTATCTCCATATACTTTTAAAGTTCCTTTTATATTTTTAATTGCTCCACCATTGTATCCTTTACATCTGCCAATTTCACAATTAATCTGCGTATCTCCATATGTCATAATTGGAGCTCCGGATTTTTTTTCGTTGTTAAATGTGTTTATCAAACGTGCAAATCTTTCTATATAAAGCCGTCCGCCTGGTCCTACATTTATCCAGCCTGACATATTTGCATTTCCTAAATTCTTCCAACTTCCATCTAATGTAAGCATATTTCCACCTAATCCAAATATTACATATGAAGTATTTAATATTCTAAAACAATATCCCGGATTGCTTTGATCATTAATGGAATCTTTTAAAGATGTACTACGTTTAATTGTTTTATCACCGTTTGTTGCATTTATAACAAAATAACCAGTTCTAACAGTTATTGTTTTCTTAATTTTTATATTAGATTTTAATGATATGTATACCCAATCGTTACTTCCTTTCTTGTCAAGAATTTTTGTTAGTTCGCCTACATTTGACACTATGTAAGGATTACCCCTTGTGCCATCTCCCGTATATCCAAAGGCAACTCCACAGTAAAATAAACATATTATTGACGTTATGATTAATACTTTAATTTTATCTCGCATATCCTTCTATCACCGCCTGTTTTTTATTATCTTTGTTAAACATATTAAGAATTGGAAAGGTTACATTATAAGATAAAACAACAAGCTTACTTGGGTTGTCATTATACATTGTTACATCCTTTACTGATAATTGATAACCTTTGTTTTCCGCCTCGTTAATGCATTCTCTTATAACATCTTCGTTACAATAACTATCCTCAATTCTGTTAACTACCACGTTGTAATAATCTCTTGCGTCAGCCACCTGATTTCCACTGGTAATCATAGATGCTAATAACAGACATCCTAATGTAATGGTTATTGCCATAGCAAATAATTCTATTGCCAATCTCATATATTCCCCCTCTTTCTTATCTCTATTCCACTATAATATTTATGTACTTAGTACATGCCAGATTAAAATATGATATTACTGTACATCTTAATCTGTACACGCCCTTTTGGTTAACATCTACCTTTCCATATACTTTCACTTTATCGGTTATATTGCCTCCTCTGTAATCTCTTGCTCTTATGTAGTCCATATAATTAAAAGTGGTATCTCCATAATCTGCATATATAACCTCATCTGCTATTATTGTGGGATATTTGTATTCATTCTTTTCTATCTGATAACTGTTGTTCCTGCTAAGTTCTTTTTTGTAATCCGGAACTATATTAACAATGCCTCTGCTTATCACCGCTGTTATGGTCACTACCATAACCAGCCCTATTAATCCGTATATAATACTTTCTCCATGTTCTTCTAAAAATGCTTCCACTACTATCCCCCTATTATTTTTGAAATCTCGTAAGCGTCCATATTTCCAACAGCTAAGATTACTGTCATTATTATTCCTAATAATGCTATGGTTACTATTCCGCTTACAATAACTCCACCATGTTCTGATATAAACTGTTCCATAATATCCCCCTTGTTTTTTTCTCATAAAACCTGTCTGCTATTTTGATTAATATATACTTATTAAACGGTTACCGATACAAATATTCCATAAAATCCCATTATTAATAGTACAAATATTATTCCGTATACCAGACACTGTCCTGCCTCTGATAATAATTCTTTCATTTCACCACCTCCGAAATTGAAGATGTAAACACTAAAATCATTAACAACATATCAACTATAATCTTTAATACTCCAAGAAACATTGGTATAACTGAATACATTGCCGCTATTCCGATTCGGTCTTTGTTTTTCATTTCTTCTGTCTGACCTGACAGCTTATTATTTCTATCTATTATTGCACCTATCTGCTTAGTTGACTGCTCTCTGCCCAATTCGTTTATTGAATAAAACATCTTTACTGATGATTTCACATCCGGTAAGTCAAACTCTTTTAAAACATTATCATATGGCTCAATTCCAACAGGATATCGTTCAAAATCAATCAATAATTTTCTCACAGGTCGTTTTAATATAAATGGTGTATCCTCATATGATCCTTCTATTGCTGACTGAACTGTATCATTTTGAAGATTAATAGCCACATCTCTTATCCAATCAGGAAAAATCTTGTATATTTCATGTTCCAGTCTTTTCTTTGCTTTTTTGTAATTTATTCTTTCCATAAAACTTAAATCTGATATATTATTGTACCCTTTTTCTACTAAGGCATAGTATTTTATAACCATATTGTCGGGCAAAGCCCTTTCTTCTTTTAACCAGTCAAAATTTAATCGTTTAGTTATTGCAAGATAAGTAAATATCATTGCCATTATTAATATCATTGAACATACCTGATATAATCCATGCTCGGTAAACTTGTAATCCTTAGGTATCAAATATGCCATAAATCCACAGGTTATCAGTGTTGATGCAATGGATATTAAAACATTTCGTCTTGTTCTATCCACATTTCTTATAAATGTTAAAGTCCTGTCACTCCAATTTTTTATATCCTCCAACAAAATATCTATATACGTTTCATAATTTCCACCATAATTTTCTATTTTTATAATAAATTTATGTAATGATTTAATTCTTCCACAGTTGTATTCTTTCTCAATTATTGCCAATGCGTCCTCATAAATATTCGCTGACTTGTTAGAATCAATATTTACTATTGCTTCCTCAATTACTTCTCTCATCTCTATGGAACTTACTTTTTGGGCATCTAATAATGCCATTCTAATCTTTGGTTGTTTCTTAAAAGAGTAAATCATTTGTTCCATATACAAAACTACATCATTATACTTGGCTAAATATTGCTTCTTTATTCTGTCCTGCTTCTCTAAAAAAACATTACATACTACTATTGTCAGAACACATATCAGCCCCGGTATAAGTTTAAGTCTGTACGCTAAACATATGACTGCCACCACGCTAACTCTCTTTAATAAATTTTTTATATTTTTCATTCTTCATTCTCCTTTAAAAAAGGATTCTTAATTCCCGCTAATTCAAATTTTCTCTTTATATCAAGAGGCAAATCTTTAGTTAATATCTTTCCATCCTCATATATCATTGTCTTTCCATTCTTCTCATCCTCTCTCGAAAGACAAATAACCTGTGCCACCTTTCTTTTTATCTTTTCTCCTTCTTTTACAACAGACCGTATCTGTACTCCAATGTCAATAAAAGAATACACATCATTTTCGTTAATTGTCTGTCCCATATTTCTTAAACGATCAGGGAGTTTGCTAACATCATCAAGATGCACTGTGGTCAGGCAATGTACGCCTGCAGAAATATTTTCCATTAGGAACCGGACCTCTTCGCCTCTTGCTTCTGCTAGCAAAACCCACGTAGGTAACTGTCTCTTACTTGCCTTTAATGCTTCTGAATATCCAAATGTATCGCTTATTTTAATTTCAACGCAATCTTTGCCTGGATTAATTGCTGAATATCTTAGTTCAAGGTTATCTTCTATGGTATATACTCTTTCATACGCTGGAATAAACTGGGTTAAATACTTTACATATTCTGTTTTTCCTACCCCCGGTAATCCCCCCACTACTACTGTACAATGAGCTCGTATGGCATTCTCTATAAAAGTATCTATATCCGCATTACAGTAATCATCTTTAACGATGCTGTCCCTGTTAATTCTTCTTACTGCTGGTGTCTTTCTGATACTTATGCTAATCCCCGTGTTAGTTACTGAGTCATGCAAAATTGATATTCTTAAATTATCCGTTTCTGCCTCAAGTAATGGGTTATTCTTATTAAACTGTACGTTCATTAAATTGCTTATTCTTGTATAAAACTGCTGAATAAAATTATCGTCTAATGTAAAGCCTTTAATCTTATACCTTCCCTTATTTAAATCATTAACCCATAATCCCTGACTCCAATTTATATCCGTAATATTCTCATCCAAAATAAATTTTAAAAGATTTCCAAAAGCCTTATCCGGCAATGAAAGTTTCCTCATTCCTACTTCCCCCATCGTCTAATTAATCAATTATAAACACATCCAAATGTATACCTACCTACTTTCCTGCGGTAGGAATCTTTCCTGCAATGCTGTCAAATGTAACAGAAGTTGTGTAGCTTCCAACTACATCCTGTACTGCCTTGCTAATAACCGGGCCAATTGCATATGCAACGCCTACTAAAAGTAAAATACAAACTGCTATAAAAACAGTCTTACCATGTTCCTGCAAAAAAACGTCCATTATATTTCTCCTTTCTTAACTTATTCCTAAGAACAAACATAAAATAAACAAATGAATTTATGACTGTCTAAGATAATACGACTTTTACGAAAATGTCACTTATACTGGCTTCATCTATTCATATATTACGTTGCGTTCTTTTGGTAAATCGATATTAGCACCTCACTTTTTCATTGTCAACACTTTATTTATACTTTATTACATTTTGTTGTTAGCTGTTTATGTGATGTTTTTGTAAAAATTCAGTTTTTATGCAGTAAATCAAAGAAAAACTTTCCCAAAAAAGTTGCAAAATGTCACATGCCTTTTTCAACTTTTTTATCCAAACTTGGCTTGCAATTCTCAACCGGATTTTAATTAATGAAATTTTCAAAGAATTTTCTTATTAAGTCCCAAAAAAAGACAGCCATAGCATATCAAGCTACAAACTGCCTTTCATTTATTTTTAATAATCTTTACCTTTTCAATTTTTTTAATTTCTGTTAATTATTTTATAACCATTCTATAAATTTTAATTTTCCCGAACAACTATTATATTTTCACATTCCATATAGCCTTCAGGTTTGCTTTCTGTTATTATTGTTGCTCTGCCAAACTGCTGGAATGTTACCGGGCTTATTTTGTCAAATTTTGACTGATCAGCCAAAACATAGCATTCTTTACACTGCTCCATTGCCTTATTTTTTACAAGTGCTTCACTTGTATCAGGAGTTGTAAAACCTGCTTTTTTCGTTAAACCATTTGTTCCAAAAAAACCTTTTGTAAAATGAAATTTTTTAAGAGATGCTGCTGCATATCCTCCAACAAGAGCTTCTGTTGAACCTTTTAATTCTCCCTCAATAAGAATAACTTTGTTTCCCTGCAACGCAAGTTTTTTTGCGTGAGTTACTGCATTAGTTACAAAAACAGATTTGCTGTTTTTTAAGTAACCTAACATATAGCCTGTTGTTGTTCCTGCATCTATATATACAAAGTCTCCCTGTTCAACCAGACTTGCAGCATATTCTGCAATCATATATTTCTCTTCCTTGTTCTGCTCAACTCTCTGTTCCACAGACGGTTCTTCCGTAATTACATCTTCCTCCAGGGCAACTGCACCACCGAAAACCTTTGTCAACTTTCCTGCATTATGCAATGCAATTATGTCACGTCTGATAGTTGATTCTGACGCATTAAGTACTTCTTTTGCTTCAGTTACTGTAATGCTCTTTTTCTCATTAACCAACTCTAATAATAATCTATGCCTTTGTTCTGTTAACATTTTTCCTCCGTGATGGATAAATAATCCACAAAAGCAGTGCCCAAGGTTAATTTTGAGCACTGCAAATATTTTTAATTTAAGCTACTTTTTTCTTTAATGCTCCAAGTAATACTGCTGAAACGATTGTGCCTGCAACTAATGCTACAAAGTACATTAATCCGTTTCCAACTACAGGGAACACGAAGATTCCACCGTGAGGTGCCATCAATGTACAATTAAATACCATTGATAATGCTCCTGCTAAGCCTGAACCGATAATACATGCAGGTAATACATGTAATGGATCTGATGCTGCAAAAGGAATTGCACCTTCTGTAATGAATGCAAGTCCCATAATAAAGTTTGTTGGTCCTGCTTCTCTTTCTTCTTTTGTAAATTTATCTTTAAATAATAATGTTGCAAGTGCGATTGCGCAAGGTGGAACCATACCACCAATCATAACTGTTGCCATAATGTCGTAGTTGCCTGCTGCAATCTGTGCAACACCGAAAACGTATGCTGCCTTGTTGAATGGGCCACCCATGTCGATTGACATCATTCCACCTAAAATCAAACCAAGTAATATCTTACTTGAACCTGCCATTCCTTCAAGTCCACTGTTAACTCCTGTATTAATTCCACCCATAATAGGTTCAACTACATAAGTCATAAATATTCCGATAATCAAAATACCAACTACAGGATAAATAAGTACCGGTGCGATTTTTTCAAGTGCGTCAGGAAGCTTATCGCATAATTTTCTTAAACCGATTATTAAATAACCTGCAACGAAACCTGCAACTAATGCTCCAAGGAAACCTGACTTACCGTTTGCTGCAATCATACCACCTACAAAACCAACTGCAAGTGCCGGTCTGTCTGCTATTGCCATTGCTATATAACCTGCAAGAACAGGAAGCATAAAGCCAAATGCTGTACCACCAATGCTCTTAAACATTGCTGCCATAGGTGTAATTGTACCAAAATTAATTCTCTGATCAGCAGGAAGTGAATTAATATCAACATTTAAACCATCAATAAGAAATGCTATTGCAATAAGTATACCACCGCCAACTACGAATGGGAGCATGTGTGATACACCATTCATAAGCTGTGTATAAATCTGATGTCCGATACCTTTGCCGGATTTACTAACTTCTGTATTAATGCTACTTTCAGAGCCTGATTTGTAAATAGGTGCATCGCCTGCAATTGCTCTGTCTATAAGCTGGTCTGCCTTACTGATTCCATCTGAAACCTGACATTCAATAACTTTCTTTCCGGCAAATCTGTCCATTGGGACCTTAGCATCTGCTGCAACTATAATACAATCTGCCTCTTCAATTTCTTTAGCTGTAAGAACATTCTTAGCTCCACCTGAACCTCTTGTTTCAACTTTTATAAAGCACCCCTTAGCCTTAGCTGCTGTTTCAAGACCTTCTGCTGCCATGTATGTGTGGGCAATTCCTGTAGGACATGATGTAACTGCCAAAATTTTTGTTGAATTTTCTTTTGCTTCACCTGTGTCTGCCAATCTTTCATCAATACTCTTCTTTTCATCATCGGCCTGATCAATAATTTCCAGAAATTCTTCAACGCTTCCTGCATTTCTTAATGAGTCTGAGAAATTCTGATCCATCATCATAACCGATAACTTACTTAAAACACTTAAATGTACATTATCTTCTGTGTTAGGTGCTGCAATTAAGAAAAGTAATGTTACCGGTGCATCATCTAATGCCTCAAAGTCAACTCCATTCTTAACTACCATTGCTGCAAGTCCCGGCTTGTCAACTGCATCACATTTTCCGTGAGGAATACCAATTCCAAGTCCTATACCTGTTGTACTTTCTTCCTCTCTTGCATAAACCTGCTTACGATAAGCTTCCTTGTCATTAATTTTCCCACTAGCACACATTAAATCAACTAACTGATCTAAGGCTTCACTTTTTGTCTTAGGTGTAGCTGTAAGGGAAATACTTCTTGGGTCAAGTAGATCTGTAATTCTCATAATAGCCTCCATTTCCGTAATTAATCTTTCTTCATTAATTACATATTTTTTATTTTAATTTTTAATTAAATTCTGTTAGTTATTATTTTTTGTCCATTATTTTATAATAATTATTTTTCTTTTATTATTTTCCCATAACCTGATTGTAAACATTTATAATTTCTTCTTTTGTTGCAAGATTTTCTGAAAAAGCGCTTGCACTTCCTGATGCAACCCCCATATGGAAAGCATATTCGTAATCCTGTTTTTCGATCCAACCTGCCACAAAACCTGCAACCATTGAATCTCCTGCGCCTACGCCATTAATAAGTTTTCCTTTTGGTGCAGGTGCATCAAATACCTGGCCATCTTCTGCAATAAGAACTGCCCCTTCTCCTGCCATAGAAACAAGAACGTTTCTGGCTCCTTTTTCCTGAAGCTTTCTTCCATAAGGAATAACTTCTTCTCTTGTTGTAAGCTTAACATCAAATATTTCGCCTAATTCGTGATTGTTAGGTTTAATGAGAAATGGATGGTACTCTAAAACATTTAAAAGTAAATCCTTTGTTGCATCAACAACAATCATCACTCCTCTGTCTTTTAAATCTGCCATTATGTCTCTATAAATATTGTCGCTCATAGATGAAGGAATACTTCCTGCAAGAACAAGTACATCTCCTTCTTTAAGCTGATTAAGCTTGTCCATTAACTTGTTAACCTTTTCTTCACTAATGTCAGGTCCTGCTCCGTTAATCTCTGTTCCGTCAATAGATTTAAGTTTAAGATTAATTCTTGAGATTCCATTTTCAATAGAAATAAAATCAGATTTAATTCCCATGTCATTTAATCTCTTAACGATTTCATTTCCCGTAAAGCCTGCCACAAAACCAAGGGCTGTACTTTCAAATCCTAAGTTCTTTAAAACTGTTGATACGTTAGTTCCTTTACCTCCCGGTAAAATTAATTCAGAACTTGTACGATTGGTAAGTCCTAATTTAAAATCATCTACCGACACAATGTAATCAAGTGATGGATTAAATGTTACTGTATAAATCATTTAATATTCCTCCTTGCATGATATTTTGTATGTTATTTTCTGTAATAGTTCTTTCTGTTGTTGATATAATTTTATCTTCAAACTCATTCAAAGTCAATCATTATCATTCATTTTATTTAAGAAATTTATGACGGATTTTCACTTAGTTAGTGCAATTTTCTAATTTTCGCTTATTTTATAATACAAAATTAGGAGTCGCATAAATTGCAACTCCCGCTTTTATTATAAACATATTTTATTTTATTATTGCTGTTGATATTGACCATGGTTTTAAATCAACCTTTACACATTCATTGTTCAAGCGTAAATATACCGGAATATCATTATCTGTCTGATTAAATAAAACAATTACGATTTATGAATTTTCAGTCTTCTTCTTTTGCTGTTTTGCAACTATTTTCATTAAAATATTTGCAGGCAATAATTTTTGTCCCATAACTGCAAGCTTCATTTTAAGTGATGGCACTATAATTACCTGCTTCTTTTTCATTCCGTGAATTGCTTCTTTTACACAAAATCTTGGTGTAATTCCTCTTAAAGCAAAAATTACATCTGCATTTTCATTAAATTCCGTATCAACCGGTCCCGGACAAAGTGCCCCAACATAAATATTGCTTCCCTGCTCTTTTAATTCTTCGGCAACAGCCCTTGTAATGCTTACTACATAAGATTTTGTAGCATAATATGTTGCCATATAAGGTCCTGCCGGAAGAAGCCCTGCTGATGAAGCCACATTTAAAATTCTTCCATAGCCCTGCTTCTTCATCTTTATAACCATCTTCTTAAACAAAATATGCATAGCCTTAATGTTAACATTTATCATAGAGACTTCTTTTCCTAAATCAGTTTCATCAAACTTTCCGCAAGTTCCAAAACCTGCATTGTTAATAAAAACATCAACCGGCTCATCTGCTATATTTTCAAAAAACTGATAGCATTCGCCCTCTCTTGATAAATCCGCAACAATAATCTTGCACGGAGTTCCAAGCTCTTCTCTTAATTTTTCAAGGCGTTCCTTTCTTCTTGCTGTCAAAATAAGCCTACAACCCATCTTAGAAAAAGCTCTTGCAAACTCCATTCCTATACCTGAACTTGCACCTGTTATTACAACTGTTTTCTTTTTCATAAATCCTCCTGTCCGTTATCTGTCATTGATTTTGCTTTTTTTACACACTACTACCATTCGACTATTATCGCTGGCCTTCTCGCAGGTTGAAAGTGTTAATAATTTATCTTTCTTTTTAATCTTCTCACCTGTGTCATACAACTTTCTCTGTTCTAAATTTGACACATATTCATTAAATTCATCCTTGCTGTTCCAATTTATTTTTTCATAATATTTAAAAGAATCCTTCTTATTCACTTCCGTAACAAAAGCATACACAACCTTGTATGTCCCCTCTTCCGTTAACGTATCAAACTGCACTTCTTTATGACTTTCATAAAACTCCTTGTCTTTATACTTATTCAAATCTGCAAACATAGTTCCATTCTTCATGTTATGACCATAAATAATCACATTATCAGAATTGGGATTAATGCCACACCCCTCTCCTACAAAAGGCGTCCCATAGATGGAAGACTTCTTATTGAAATTTCTCTTTAAATAATATGAATAATCATCCTTAGTCTGCATAACCGGATAATCAATATTCGTATCCTTAATCTTAATCCAGCCCACTAAGTCATTATTCTTCTCGTATACTTTCTTATACTTCTTTAATATTTCAAAATCATTATATTGAATCTTCTCATCTTCATACTCACTTTCAACAAGCTTCTCCACATTATTGAAATTCTGCTTCTCATCATATGAAGTATAAAAATAATCTACAATTTTATATCCGGAAAAAACAAGTCCCACAAGCAGGACAAACATAATCAATCTGCTTTTTAAATTTTTCATATTACACCTTCAAATCTTTTTATTATTTTAACATACTTAGGGGAAAGATTTCAAAAAAATTTGTTTTACTGTCTAAACTTTGTTTATCTGAATTTAGCTTTAACGTGATATGAACTTTTTTGAGCTGAACTCAACCTAAACTTGCCCTGGGTCTTCCCTGAACTCAATTTAAACTTGCTGGATTTCAATCTGAACTTACCTGTTCTCTAGTATAATTAGGATGATTTTGGCAATTATGGATTCTGAGGAATTTTTGTTGTGAAAATCCGTAAAACTAGTCGAATGGACAAGCTTTACTCCTACATTTACGGATTTTACAGAGTTTCGGTTCGCTAATTCCGTAATAGCCATGAATTACGTGTGTATATAGTATTTCTGCCCAATGACACGTAATTTTCATTCGAACATCAATGTTTTTTTCAACAATTTACGTGTCACACAACATTTCTTCCATACGACACGTAATTTCTACCGAAACAGCAATAATTCTTCAATAATTTACTTGTCACACAGCGTTTCTTTCATATGACACGTAATTCCTTCCGAAACAGCAAGGGGCTGCCGCTAATGCGACAGCCTCTTAAGATAATGTTATTATTTATTACTATCTTTCTCTCTGATTTCTACTTCAACATCACCATCTTTGCTTGTATCAGTATTAACTTTAAGATTGTTTTTGTCCAGATTTTCCTCATGTTCTTCAACCTCAACCTCTGTATCATCGTTAACTTTATATTTCTTAGTCTTAACAAAATCATTATCCTGACTCTTTTCTATAACATTTGAAATATGGCTTGTTAAGTCTTTCCCCGTTGCCGCATATGACACAATGTTGAATGCAAAAAATGAAAGCACCAATGTTGCAAAAACAACTGCGTATTTTAATCTGAATTTTTTTATTTTTTTGTTATTATTATTCATACTTTTCACCTTTCTTAAGCACTGGTCTGAAATATTTATTTCATCCATTGCTTCCTTATATAAATTATTCATTTAACCAATCCTCCTTTACAATTTCCCTTAAAGCATTTCTTGCTCTCATTAATCTGGTTTGAACTGTTGTTTCTTTTATTCTAAGTATTTCGGCAATTTCTTTAACCGAATACCCTTCATAATAATAAAGCTGCACCACTATTCTGTTTTTCTCTTTTAGTTTCATGACAGCTCCCAGCAAAACAGCTTTCTCATCAGATTTGTCCCTTGTATTAATAATTGGTTCGGAGTCCTCCAATGGAACAATTCGTTTTCGCCAAAATGATGTATTCATATTTTTCGATTCGTTAATTGCCACCCTTATAAGCCATCTTTTAACATGCTCATCATCCTTAAATTTTTCTTTTGATTTAAGCAATTTAATAAATACATTCTGCACAATGTCTTCTGCATCCGACCTGTTATTACAATAGGAAACTGCAATTTTGTACACATTGTTTGCATACATATTTACTAAATCAGCGTACCTGTTTGTATCCATTGTTTTCCTCCCGTGTTACTCTGAAAGATCTTTCTATCTATAAAACAATTCAAAAAGCAAATATATCACATTTTTATTTATTTTAAATCATATTCTACCTTTTTCCATATTTTTCAAAGCATTATTTTCAGGCTTTATATTAATACTAATTAGGAAAAATAATTTAGGAGGATTTTTATAATGGATTTATCAGAAAAAGAACTTTCAGTTATTCAGGATTTATTAAATGAAGAGGAGTTGTTGGTCAAAAAGTTTCAGATGCTTGCTGAGCATAGTCAGGACGAAACAATAAAACAGCAAATGCTTGATATTTCACAGAAACATCAGGGACACTTTAACTCAATTTATTCTTATGTAAAATAATTTGCTTTTTGAAAATCAGGAGGTTTAACTATGAATGAAGTATATACAGAAAAAGAAATTTTAGGCGACGCCCTTAATTCAGAAAAGAACGCGACTACACTTTATAACCTTGGAGCTAACGAATGTGTTCACGATAATCTTCGCGAAACAATGTTAGACTTACTTGCCAAGGAACATGATATCCAGGTTGATGTTTTTAATCAGATGCATACAATGGGCTACTATCCTACACCTGCCGCTGAAGCAAAAAAAGTGCAGGAGGCAAAAACAAAATTTGAATGTGGATTTAAGGCTGTGTAAATATACAAGTTGAATTCAAGTAACAAATAAGTAATTCCCCCATAGAAGCAAGTTTATGCATACTATGGGGGTAGATTCCAAGCTTTATTCTCATTGAAACTAATGGAATTTGCCCCATAGGATTGATGTTACGCCTATTATTGGGCAGATTTCAAGTTTCATATATGAAAGAATTACCATATATGGTACAAACTGTTACGGCCATTCCCGGAACAAAACTGCCTGCCATCATACCAAATACCAGACAAAAACTTAAAATTCCAGCTAATAGTCTCCTTCCATCTGTCAACTAATTGTGTTGAAAGGTGGCACCCTTTAAATTACTATTTAACTTTTATTGTTATTGTAACTTTCTTCTGCTTGTAGTTCTTAGTTGCCTTTAAAGTTACTGTTAATTTAACTTTTCCCTTTTTAAGGGCTACTAACTTACCTTTCTTGATTTTTGCAATCTTCTTGTTAGATACTTTGTATGTAACTTTTCCATGACCTTTGTTAGCTTTTATTTTAATTTTAGCCTTTGCACCAACCTTCATTTTCTTCTTAGGTGATTTAATTTTTAAACTCTGGTTAGCCTTTGCTATTGTAAACTTAGTTGTTAAACTTCCTGTGTAGTTGCCCTTAAAAGTAACTTTCACATCATATGTTCCTGCATCTTTTCTGCCATTAGCATATGAAATATCATAATTAGCAGAATCAACTGTTTTGCCATCTGCACTTGTAACAGTAACTGTTGGTGTCTTAACCTTGCCATCATAAACAAAATTGCTATTATTTAAAACTACCTTTGTTGGATGTGAAATAATCTGTGCAACTTTTACATCTCCACAACGGCTACATTTATCAATTATCTTTCCATCCTTAGATGTTCTAGCTTTTTCAATTGTGCTGTCATACTTATGGTCCCCGGCTTTTTTTACAACAATATGGCAAACTGCTTTTTTGCCATTTTTAGCTGTTACTGTAATATCACATTCGCCTTCTTTTAAAGCTTCAATATTCATAACATTACCTACATATCCAAGTGATACAATGCTAGTGTCTGAAACTTTCCAATCAACACTTGTAAATGTAGCATTATCAGGATTTATAGTGTACTTAACAGCTTTCTTTACACCTTCTTCAATTTCAATGTAATTAAAATCTAAATTAATGCTGTCTATATCAACGAGTTCCTCATTTTCTACTTTAATATTATATTCTGTTTCTTTATCAGAAGTGTTATTAAGATTAATGTAATATGTTCCTTTTTTAAGATAAATCATTTTAAGATTTTTCTTTTTCTTCGCATTCAGGCAATCCTGTTAAACTTGTAGCTATGCTCAAAAATCCTGCCAAAACTGTAGCTGAAATTACAACTTTCCAGTTTACTTCTGACATAACTGCTGCTGTTCCCACTGTTGCAACAAAGGTCTGGGCTATGGTTCTGATTGCTCGCATTATTGCCGCTTTCATCCATATTTTTGTATTTTTACACATAAAACTAATCTCCGATTTAATCTTCTACTATATATATACGTAAAAAAACTTATATGGTTCAAAAGAAAAAATGTGAATCCGTAAAAAAAGAAATCGGAAACGCAAACGCATCTCCGATTTCTGTATATTTATTATTCTTGTAATTCTAGCCCTGCAATCCATTAGACTGTCTTATCATATCTTCAACAACAATATCGTAAATCTCGCCTATGCTGTTGCAATATTCCAAAACCTTCCAAGGCTCATTTGTATGGAAATGTATTTTTATCAAATCCTCATCACCTACTGCTATTAAACAGTTACCTTCAAAATGTTCCGTGATATAATCTGATATTTCATCTTCATCCAAATCCTCATCTCTTCTATCTATTAGAAGCTGTGTATCGTAACGATATGCAAACTGATCTTCTTCCACATCAATACTGTTAATTTCTGACATTATTAATCTCCCTTCCATAATCAAATATTCAAATAATACTAAGTAAACTTCTATGCCGAACCTAATTAACTTAGTTTTTATATGTATTCTAATCAAGTTAGTCATATAAAACTAGTTAATATGATACAACTTTCACTAACTATGTCAAGATTATTTAATTTAAAAATCTCGTTAAAAATTTACCAATCATTTTGATATTATTTTAAATTAGTTTTCTATTAACTTTTATTTTTTATTTCAATTTAAACTTTACATAAACCGGATCATGGTCTGAATAAGTATAGCCTGTGTTAATATTATCATATTTTACACATTCTATATTATCGGAAATAATAAAACCATCCAGCGTAACTGTATAAGTTACTCCCGGCTTATACTCCATATCTGCATTTCTTGCACTATTCCAAAGATTGTCTTTTTCCTCATCAGATAACTGATCTATGCAGAAAGAAAACTCATTTGGAAGTTTCTTTCTTGGAAAAGGATAAGCCCATGATTCCCTGTTTTCTGAATCATCTTCAGAGGCTTTCAAATCATGGTTAAAATCCCCGCCACACAAAACATAATTGCCTGCCTTGTACTCTTTTTCCATATCAGAAACCAACATATTAATCTGTCCCTCACGTATTTCATCACTGTTTCCGTAAGCAGACATATGAAGTTCAAAAATAACTAATTCCTTTCCATTGTCTACAGGAACCCTTGAAATACTATAGCATCTGTCCAAATCAAAAAACTTGCTAAAAGATGTTGAAACCGGAAAACTTCTTCTTAAAGAATCCGTAATGCTATATTTTGAAAACAACGCAAGTCCTGACTTACTGCTTCCGTGAGGCTGGGTAAACGGATAAAACAAAAATGCTGAATCATAATTTTGTGCAAACACACAATCATAATCTTTCATAACATTTTTTAATAATGAATACTCATTTACATGATAACTTCTGGTCGAGTTTAAATCCACTTCCTCGATTAAGGCAAAATCAGGATCATATGACTTAACCAGCTCACCTACACCGTTAACAGTTGAGATAACACTTTTCTTGCTCTTTGCCCATGATGACTTACCGCCATCCATAAAGAAACTGAAATCCGGTGTGTACGCACCAAAACCAATGTTATAAGTAAGTGCTGAATATTCCTTTCCTGTAGAAAGTTTTTCGCTAGCTTTAGACTGCTCAATACGGCTTTCAACCTTTAATTTCTTATTGTCTTCAATGCGATGATAACTTGCATATAAGTAAATAATATATCCAATTAATACAACCACAATTACTGCTATGGCAATGCCAACTATCTTTAAAATTCTCTTCACTACTTTATTCATTTTTTGTACCTGCTTTTTCTTATTTAATTAGAGTGTCAAAACTCCTATGGCTTTATTAAAAACATTTGTCCAAAATATCCGGATCCAAACCTTTTCTTCCTGTTACCATTCCAATTCCAAAATACAAAATTCCACCTACAAGAAGTCCCCAAACAACTGCGTTAAGTCCTGCAATATTAATAAAATATGTTGCAAAAATATAAGTTGCAATTGCGCCTACGCTGCTACAACCTGCGGCCTGCTTTGTTCCTTTTTTCCAGAACAAACCGCCAACAAGTGGCCAGAAGAAAGTACATTCCAAACCACCAAATGCAAACATATTAAGTACAAAAATAATATCAGGTGGATTAATTGTAAGAACCATAACTACTATACCTAATATAATTGTAATAACTGTACTTATCGACTTAACATTTTTCTCGTATGACTTATTTTTTTCAGGATCATCTTTTACAACATAATTCTTCCATAAATCCTTTACAATTGCGGCTGTGGCAAGAATCAAAAGCGAGTCAGCCGTAGACATTACTGCAGCCATTGGAGCTGCAAGGAAAATTGCCGCAACTCCTGTTGGCATAATTTTTTGAACAATATATGGAATAAAATAATCTGATGTTGGAAGGTTATCCACATCAACGAATGCTCCTGCCCAAGTTCCTGCAAGATGCATGCCAACAATTACAAAGCTACATGTTAATACACCAATCCACATTGCCTGATGCATACTCTTCGTATTCTTAAATCCCATGGCACGAACTGCAGTCTGTGGAAGTCCCAATGTTCCAAAACCTACCAAAATCCAGAAACTAAGCAATCCTCCCGGTGTGTATTTTGAAAAAATATCATTATAAACATTAGGCAAATTATTGGCAAGTCCTGCATCAATTGATGCCAAGCCTCCACCTGCTTTAAGGACAAAAAATATAAATAAAAATGTTCCCACACACATTACAATTCCCTGAATTGTATCTGTAATTACTACAGCACTAAATCCGCCAACAGCTGTGTACAATACAACAACGGTTCCAAAAATCAAAAGCGAAGTTACGTGGTCCAATCCTGTTATTGAAGCAATAAGTGTGGCTCCACCTGTAAACTGGCTTATCATCTGCGCAATAAAGAAAGCAATAAGACCAACACTTGTAATAATTACGAGAGCTGAACTTTTGTATCTTGCCTTAAAATATCCAACTACAGTTACTGCTCCTGTTCTTCTTGAAACCAGCGCCAACTTGTTTCCTAGCACTCCAAGCACTAAAAAAGTAACCGGCACCTGAATTGCTGCAATCCAAGCCTGAGCATAGCCATATGTAAGTCCTGCTGCGCCCGGTCCTGAAATAAAAGAACTTGCTGAAGTATAAGTTGCCATAATAGTCATGGCAAGAACTATACCATTCATATTTCTTCCACCAATAAAATACTTCTTCTCCTCAGAAGTATTCAAACTCTTTTCTGCCTTTCTGCTATAAACAAAACTTACTACCACATTAAATAATAAATATCCTAGAAAAACTGATAAAATTATAATCTGATTACTGTTCATCTTCACATTCCTCCTCATCATAAGAGAAATCTACAAACACAAATTTTAACAACCAGAACACCCCAATAATTGCCAAAATTATTGTGCCAAACACAGAAACCACGAACCATAAAGGCATATGGAATAAAGTGCCTCCTTTAGAATTCAGTAAAAATGCTGTAAGCACGTGCCACAAAAAGCATACGACCACAACTAACATTGTAGCTTTAATCTCTTTAAGACACTGCTTATGCTTCTCTTCCTTTGTTAATTTTTTCATTATAAACTCCCTTTTAATACTTTTTATAATATTATTTTGCAATTCATCTACTTGAATCTTGCAATCCATAATAAAAAAAATCATTATGTTTTCTAACATACATTCTCAAATTATACCATTTATACGTTTTAAATGCTATTATTTGAATTAAAAAAAAGGCATCCCCGAAAATTTCGGGAATGCCTATAAATACTAGGTTTAAACTCAATTACTCGATAATTGTAGCAACCTTACCTGAACCTACTGTTCTACCACCTTCACGCCTTGAAGCAGATTGATATGTCGCAACATCAGTTGATTTTTGTGGTGTTCTATCATTATTTTTTCGTTTAATCTACAGGATATTTTTATTTTTGAAAATTTTTAGAACCAAAATAGAACCACAAGCTATTCAATATCTTCGTTTACAGTTTTATATGTAGCTTTTTTCAACATTCCACTGGCAGATGTTCTATTTCCCCCTAGACAACCTCTATCCCCAAAAACTAAAAACGAATCTTTTGCTCTAGACACTGCCACATTCATTAAACTTTTATTCCTGTCAATAAAATAACAACCATCCTTATTACCATATACACTGGAAAAAATAATTATCTTTCTTTCTGCCCCTTGAAATGTGTGTACAGTTCCAACTGATATATTAGAACTGATGTCAGGTAACTTTTCTCTAAGTAACTTCTTCAATAAAACACTCTGCTTTTTAAATGGTGTAATAATTCCTATTAACATTTTCTCATCATCAATCTGGTTCTTATCCTGATATCTATGAAGTATCAACTCATAATGATTTCCTATCCAATCAACAATCTCGGTTGCTTCTGTATAGTTCTGTCTGCTTCCTGCGATTTTCTGCGAATAAGGCACTTCGATTTGTTTATGCCCTGTTGCCGGTATCCAATCATACAAAACACTTTTATTTTCACTTCCTCTTAGAGGTTCGAGATTTCCATTATATACTAAATCATTACAATACTGTATTATTTCATCATAGCAACGTCTATGCTCACTTAAAAATAATCCCTTTCCGTATTTTTCATATGGGCATGATTGTGATGCAATTTTCATTACACTTGATTCTGAACAATTTAAACCATTTTGCTGTAGAAGTGCAAACTGTTCTTTTTGTGAAATAACATCATGGTCTATAGCCATAGCAATATCAAGAGCCTTTTGAATCCCCCAAACCGGTGGGATTTGCTTCTCATCTCCTACTACCACTGCCTTTTTTGCTAATGCAAATGCCGGTATCCCTATTTCAGGAGAAATCTGACCTGCTTCATCAACAATTAGTAAATCCACATAATTATACATATAATAATTTGATTTTTCATTTCCCCCATAAGCTAAAAATTGCTTTGGAAGCATAAAAGTAGTCATAACCATGCATGGAGCTAACATAGCTATTCGATGATATCTTTTATTAATAACATTTTCATAATTTGTACCGTTCTCCTTTTCACTAATTGGATTGTCTTCAATCAACCACAATGCCTCATAATAATGAACTGCAAGCCAAAACTCCACATATCGGATTTTGTCAAGTTCATCATTCACTTTTTCTACAGTAAATTCTTCTATAAAATTGTCCGTATCCACTGAAACCTTATACTTTAAAAAGGATAACATCATATCCTTAATCTCAAATAACTTACTGATAATTTCTTCCTTATACTGTTGACGTTCTTTCTTCTTCGCAATCAAATTATTTATTTCCATTTTGTTTTGTTTAAATAAAATATCATTTTGTTCTACCAGTTTATAATACTTATCTTCTATTTCACCTATATCCATACCTCGTTTCAAAAGATTCAATTCGTCTTCTTTTATATTCTCAAAAGACCATTCAAATATTTTTCGCCTGAAACAAGGCAAAAATTTGAACAATCTAACATACCATGGCAACAAATTATATAATTTTCTCCACTCTTTACGTCGCTCTATTAATCTTTCACTATCAGCCTTTATCTGTCTTTCTTTATTTTCTACTTTTTCTATTTCCTCATCTAATTTTTCTAATTTTTGATTTAAATTATTAATATATTCTTTAGCACTCAATTGTCCAAGAATATTTTTTGCTTGAGTAAGTTTATCTATACATCTAATTCTTTTCTCATTTAATTCGTTCAAACTATTAGAAATTTTTTCTTTACATCTTACCAGAGAATTCTCCTCTATTCCAAAATATTCTGTAAATTCTTTCACAAATAATTCTTTAGAACCTTCTCGATTTTCATCTGTTTCAATATCATCTACGAAATTTCCGCCTCTAGCACTGGTATATTGATATTGTTTCGATTCTGCTTCTTTCATCCTGCTCGCAGATGGAAAATAAACAGCAAAACTATTTACTCCTTTAATCCATCTACACTCTAAATTACTGATTTCAATCGGACTTATTTTTCCAAAAGAATCAATAATATTTGTTACAGCCTGATTATTTGTTGATGTAGCAACAATAATCGGAGCCATATCATTATTTAATGCTGCCTTTACATACATATTCGCTACTATTGATTGTAACAGCGTCGTCTTTCCAGTACCTGGTGGTCCATTAACTGCCAGAACTTCTCCCTCTTCTATTTCCTGAAAGCAACTCACAGCTTCTCTTTGAGATTCAGATAACGAATATTCCCCTCCCATTTGACCTACATGTCCCTTTAATTTATTCTCTTCCATTTTATCGATAATATCCCTGGAAGGTTCTATTCCCCCATTTGTCATTTTTTGATATAGTAAGGGTTCTCCATTTTGTAACAAATCATTATATAATCGTAATATGTTAGCTGTGGAATTAACCTGCTCACTTTCAAAAATATAGTATTTACCGTCTAGTTTTATTTGAGATTTTTTAATATGCTCCTCTGTAAATTTTGTTTCTGTAACCTTTTCATATAATTCCTTTGCGTAATTTAAATAATCATTCCATAATTTAATTTGATTTCTCTTATCCGTTGTTTCTTCAAAAAAAGAATCATATATCTCTGCTTTTCCAATTGCAATTTGAGGTTCAACCATAGGTTCCAAAAACTCTCTGGGGATCCATGGATATTTGTCATCCGGTTTACTTAATATTCCATCTTTGCTAATTACTGCAGGTAAAAACAAAATAGAAGTCATCTCCTCTATATTATTTTCTATGTACCCTGCATCCGAAAACTCTGTTGCAATTGTTTTAAGTGCAATAACCACATCTTTCGTTGTTCTTTCCCATCTTTCATCTTCTTTAGTTTTCCATATCTTTCCTGTCGCCTTACGATTAATTAATCCATTCTCAATTTCTTGCCGAGATATCGTATCAAAAGATATATTTTTATAATCTACTGTTCGTTGTGTTGATGCCAAAATTGCATTTCTAAAATACTTCGTCACCGATTTCATTTCTATTTTTGTCTTACCTTTCTTCAATCTAAATGTAACTTACTTTTCTTTTATCTTTTAAATAATAAAAACACTAAAAGTCATAGCTATACTCTATTATATCCCCATGTATAACTATGACTTTTGATATCACTATTCTTAACAATACTTCCATTTCAAAACAATCCCCCAAAGTATTTCTTTTTTTCTATGCAAGCAATCTGCCATCTAAATAGGAACACCTTATATAATCCGGATTGCTATAATATACATTGGAATTAAAATCTGATATTTCATCACATATAAAAGATGTAAATACATCTATCATAGCCTGTTCCACATCATCATCTTTACATATTGACAAAACGAGCATTTGATATACTCTACCAATAGAGGTTATCGACGGAACTGTATATTTACATTCTGCTACTGTATCAAAATCTCCATTTGAAATATTATATTCCTCTATAAGCTCTTCTGCGACCTGTTCAAATGAAAGACAATGATTTACTTCCGCCAATCTTAACTGCCTACTCAAATCACTTTTATCAAAATAAGAAATAATGTCTTTTCTATGATTGCAAGTTTCTCTTGCAATATACTCTATCAATGTACAAACATAAAATACATCATCTTTTCTTTTACTGTTCATTAACCTGCTCACTCCTCTCAAATTTTAAACAACCCAGTGCCTTGAGTGAATGAAAACTTATCTGATGTGTCGGATGTTTAAATTCTGCATAATCCCAAAACACTTTTCTACTAATATTTCCAGCAAAAAAATCATTCACAAAATTCCAAATCGTATCGTCAGCCATTGGTCCTTCTACAATATCATACTCATGTATATATCCTGCACGACACTTCGCAATAAAATCTAACCACTCATCCGTCATTTTGTCAAATTTCAAAATTTTCAAATTATCATTCGTCGTATAAGAATAAACATTCACAATTCCTTTTTTTGATTTTCTATCAGCCCACTTATAGGCTTGTTCATAATCATTCGTACAATAAAATCCCCATGAAAAGTCTTTTGTATATTTCGTTTTTCTAATTTCTGGAAACTCAACTTTTATATTACTTCCATGATATAATACTATATTTTTCATTATCCATCACTCCCTTTCCTTAAATCATATTCGAAACAATTTTATTTGTAAATACTCATCTATATATTTGCTAAATCAACATCTACATATTTTTTCAGTCTCTTTTCTAGTCGATGGTATCCCCTTTCTCCCTCTATCTGCTTTAGAAATCCAACTTTTCCAATGATTATCATCCGCTCATAGAAAATATCTTTTTTAAGTTCTTCCAATGATATCTCACCATCGTCAATATTTCCACTATTTAACAATTCAACTTTATTTTGGTATCGCAAATATTCTTTAGCTATACTATATATATAATTCTTTCCTACCGAGAGATAGTTTCCATTCTCTCCTTGTATAATATTAATCCCGACATACCTTATAAATTTATGTTGATTGTCAAAATTTATAAATGTACTTTTCTGAGTATTTAACGATAAACTAACTTTATTCAATTCCACTTCTATAATTTTTTGTATTTTACTGTGTAATTCTTGGTTAATATTAGTTTTACTAGAAATCATAATATCATCTGCGTATCTAGTATATACTAAATCATCTTTTTCTAACTCACTTGATATTCTATCATCAAAATCACTTAAGTACATATCAGATAATATTGGTGACATAACAAGCCCTAATGGTAGTCTCGTTCTATAAAAACAAGTTTTCAAAATTTCATCTAATTCATTCAAAAAACGATTATCAATTTCTAATATCTGTGCAAAACATTTAGATAGATTTTCCAATCGAATATTCTCAAAGAACTTCTTAATATCATATTTAATAAATCCTTTTCCTTTTATATGCTTATCTACACATTGCTTTATACTTTTCCCTTTTTGATACGCATATGAATTTTGATTAAATTTATATTTTTGATATAAAATGTCTAGAAGATAACCATGTAATTCTTTTGCCTTTACACCACAGTAATCATCTTTATATTTTATCAGTTCTCGTTTTTTCTTATTCTTTTTAATAACTAATTGCTCATAATATTTATCTGTGTTTTTATTGATATCTTTTAAAAGATTTATTTGATTATCAGATAAATTGAATAGTGTATAAGGATGAATCTTTATGTCAATTTCTTTCACTATTTTCCCAATTGGCTTCTCCATTAAATACACACTATGAAACCGTGAATATAAATAATAGATATGTACAAATTTTACTATATGACGAATTACATTTTCTTCTCTTTCTTTCAAAACGGTATTAATATTGAATTCATCTAATATAGTAAGGTCTTTTTTTGTTTTTTCTGAAAGAAAATTTACTATAATTTTTTTAACTTGTTCAGTTATAATCTTTATATCAAAAATTGAAAAATCCTTAGTCTTTAATTTCTCCTTGTATTGAAGTGATACCACTGAAACCGTTATGTAAAACAATAATTTTATTGATAACTTTACATCTAACCTATTATCTTTAATTTGATAACATAATTGATATGGACTATCTGGCATATCTCCTGAGTCAACATACTCTATCAAATGCTCATCACTTTCCTTAAATATGCTATCCTCCCTAATATCTTCTTGAATATTCCTTGGCAGTTGATTATTTACAAACTTATAATATTCCAAAATATAATCTGTCGCAATTGCATTCCTTTCAACTTCAGGTCTATATTCCAAACATTCTACTCTATCTAAATGCTTTTTTAATACTACATCACGAACAAAATAACCTACATTCTTCTTGTTGTATATATCACTAATTTTAGGAATATACACTTTTATTTTATTGAAGAACGCACTATTAGCAAAAATACCTAATTCTGCTGCTGATGACATTGTATCTAGGAAAATATAAGTTTGTGCAGAAACTGCTGCACATATTTCTTCCATTAATTGAATACTAATTTTATCATCCTTAATATTATCTTCTGTCAGAAAATCATCAATTACCAAAGGTAAAAATTTATTGTGATGAATTTGATATATATTTTCTTGCAAAATCAATCTTCTGTCGCTTTCATTGCTTTTTTGGTAGTATGGTCCGCATAAAAACAATATTGGTCTAGTAATTTTAATCTTATCTAATAATGTATATTCCATCCTTACTCCTATAAAAAAAGAATCCTACAGTGGTTAAAGAGTAGATAAATCATTGAGCACGCTCAGCGAGCCACGCCGCGAGCGGTTAAAGCGAGTGAGATGATTTATCTACTCTTTAACCACTCCGCAGGAAAAAAACTCTTTATAATAACTTCGTCATCGACGAATACTAGGATTCTTACTCTATTATATTCTTATATTCTTCCTCTGTCAAATAATACTTTCTCTTGCTTATTTCAGTTTCTTCTTCTATTTTTTGATAAGTATATTTTTCATTCTCATCATCATACTTCCACCCTTTCTGTAACAATATTGGTATATCATGATTATTTATCAGTAACACTATTAATAAACGAATCAATCCATTTTTGTATTGATCATTATTCTTTCCTCGCGAAAATAATGCATTACTTTTTTCTTGGATTAAATTTAATAATGTAAAAAACTGTCGATATGATATTTTCACTGAACTATCCCATGGTTTCACCTGTCCGTTCCTTTTATCGTTTATTTCAACAGTTCTTTTAATATAATATTCAACCCCTCTATACAAGAACCTTTCTTGATTCAATGTTTTCTCCTTATTATCATTTTCAGAGTTTTTTACTACTTCAATTTCAATTTGTATTTGTTCTTTTAATAAATCAATAACAAAATCTTCACCTTCACGAATCATAATATCCTGTAATAATTCGTATATTTCAACTATAGAAAAATATGCGTTAGCCCCATCCTCTATCACGTAAAAGTATATTTCTCTTTCTGTAGCTTCGGCTCCAAATTCGAATATATATCCATTTTGCAAAGTTTTTATCCTATCAATTAATCTATAATTTTTTTCGTCTCCAACAGAATATTTCATATTTTTATACTTATTAATTTCTCTTTTTCTATCCGTTCTAATAATTGATATAAAATTATCCACAACTATCCTCCCCAAATACTTGTTTACAATATCCTTTATTCCATTTGATAAATATAACCTTCATATTTGTTACTACTTATAGCTTCATCTATACTATCATATAAGTATTCATCTGTAGTTCTATTATATAGCGCCATCGTATATCTTTCTCTAAACTTCCCTTGTTACTCAATAAGTCTAATATTATTTCTTGAAACACCCTATTAATTATTCTATCCTTATCAGTTACTACAATAAAAAAATCTTTTTTTCTCATTGCTTTACTTGATATTCTTTTCTCCCTCAAATATTATTTTTGTTTACTCCAACATTACACGGTTCAACACAAACATAGATTCCCCGATAAATCTCTCTAATACATATCTTGATACTATACTAACATAATTCAATAATTGTTGCTACTTTTCCAGATCCTACTGTTCTACCACCTTCACGGAGCTTATTGACTTTTTTTCTTAATTTTCGACTTATCAAATCGCCTGTTTATAGGCTTTTTCTATATCTTATATCGTCACTATTTTTAGTTTTCGAAAAATTTGACGACACTTTGACGACACCTTTAGTATATAACAAAACTACGCTAACCGCCACAATTAAAATGACATAGTTTCTTTTCAATCATCATTCTTTTGAATCATCTTCTTCACTTCCCTGTCAAAATCCGATTCAATAACTTGAGTTCTATTAAAAATCTGGTATTCCTGTTCAGCCTTATCATTTGCCATCTTTCTCGAAATCTTTCCCCTATCAGGTAAAATCTCATACCTTCTAAATGCCAAAAATTCATTTATGCTTGCCGCGAATTCTTCCATCGTAAATGTATTTTCACGTTCAATCAAATCTTCTATGTAGTCAAAATAACCTGTCACCGCACGCTCCAAACTACGAATTTGCTTTTCATCCAAATAGTTTTTTGCAATAGTTACATCTGATTTCAATACCCGACCATCCGGAGCATTCTTCCATGTAGTAAGCCCCATATGATCCTTTGTATGGTCTGCACTATAATAAACAATTTCTGCTGCTGTCTGTCCCGAAATTGCATAATGGAATTTATTCTGCACCATTGCATAAAACTGATGTGTAATCTCCGCATTTTTATCATAATCAATGCTACACTCAGCAAAAACATCCGTAATCTGTTGCCAGATTCTTCTTTCGCTCGCACGAATAGAACGAACTCTTTCGAGTAATTCTTTAAAATAATCTTTACCAAATGCAGTCTTTCCCTGTTTTAATCGTTCATCATCCAGCACAAATCCTTTTGTCATATACTCCTTTAAAACGTTTGTTGCCCAAATACGAAAATGAGTAGCTCGAATAGAATTCACTCTGTAGCCTACGGAAATGATTGCATCTAAATTATAAAAATTAGTAGAATTAGATTGGGTTTTTCCCTCTATTGCTCCATGTTGAGTGGTTGTTGCAATTTTTGCAACAACCACTTCTTCATCCAATTCACCTGTTTCAAAAATATTCGCAAGATGACGACTAATGCCTGATTTATCTATTCCAAACAATTCCGCCATTGCTTTCTGCGTCAACCAAATTGAATCATCTTTAATTAAAGCATTAATGGAAATATCTTCCTTTTCTGTTTTATAAAGTAAAAATGGAAATTCTTTCATTTGTCAAACTCCTCTAATACAATAAATGGCGGGGAGCCTCCCCGCCGATTAGGTTGGACCTGGGTCTTTCGACCAGCCCACATATGCAACACTTGTTACACTTACATTGTATGATTATATTAACATGATTGTTTACCAAATTCAAGATTATAGTTGATCGTTGCTTATTCTCTAATCAATTCTTCTGCATCTGATATATTTCTAACTTTGGGCATTGCAAATCCCAAAACTTTCGGCTGATATTTAATTATTAATCTGTCTGCATCCGCCTTATTCACTATTAACCTCCTACGATAAACAAACATGCACTTTTTTGTTTTTCAATTATATAGTGTCGCTTAGGTTCAATATGGTTGGGTAAAAATTTAGTAGTGTTGAAAACAACACTACCAAATCATTACTACAATTTATTATTATCACCGACTCTTATAAGCTCTTGGCTTTCGAAACTTTCCTAAATCTTCATTCTCACGATACTTTCTGATAACATCTATATCAAATTCAGCATAGACGATTCCTTCAAAGAATTCCTCTGCCACAATAATTGTATTATCTAACACTTCCCCATTCTCGTCCCAGACCATTGGATTAAACGCTGCGGAACGTCCCATTCCTGGTGCAGGAGGATTAGCCATAGCCACGCCAACCATATTCTCCATTGCACGTACAGATAGTTCTTTTAGTCGTGGCTCCATGCCACCGCAACAGTTTGGATTAAAAATAATTTCTGCTCCCTGAAGCATCAATTCCCTAGCACTTTCCGGATACTCGCGGTCGTAACATATCATTACACCTATATTTACCCCATCAAACTTGCAGACTTTAAATTCCTGCCCACTTTCCAAATATCTTTCCCAATCAAAATCACAAGTATGAACTTTGGAGTATTTCAGAATAATATCTCCATTTCTATCAATAATAAACGCCGTATTCTGTGGGTACTTCTCGCCTTTTGTAAAAGCTGTAATAACCACACCTATTTGCAATTCTTTCGCTAGTTTTCTGATTTGAAGCACGTGTTCTTCCTCTTCCGTTACCGCACTATTACACCAACCGATAAACTCAGAATCATTCTCCAGCTCTTCTAGCGGAAGTAATTCTTCCACAATATCCGGACAGCAATACGCTGTCAAAAAGCATTCCGGGAACAACACAATACCTGCTCCTGATTTCTTAGCTTCTTTTATATATTTCATAGCCACTTTGGTATTGAAATCGATGTTCGGCTCGTTAGCGTCATATTGTACCATTGCTACTTTTAATTTCATTTGTTGCCTCCTATCTGTTTATATTTTTCCACATTATTATTGCTATTTTATTTTTGTTTTTTTCTTTATCTATGCTTCGCTATTTGATACTGTCTTTAAATACTTTTCTATCAACTTAGGTTGTATCAGCGGATATGTCCATTCGCTTGGCAATTCATCAAGCAAAACAACTTTCTCCATCTCACTGTCCAGTTCATCATCAAACTTATTTATCTCAGCATAATAAAGCATCCCAAATATTTCCTCTCCAGTATCATTTACACGATTCTTTCCAGTAACCGAATAAACACATACAGGTTCTATTGTAAAATCAACAGCACCAGTTTCTTCTTGCAATTCTCTTATTGCTGTCATATCAATCTGTTCTCCATTTTCACGGTGACCACCTGGCACTTCATATGTATCTCTTTCTTTATGCTTGCAGAACACCCACTTCCCATTTGCCTTAGAAATAATTACTGCAAACTTCAATAATTTATCATCAACTTTGTCATAAAACTGTACTTTCATATTTCTACTCTGTTCTCCGTTTCTTTACTCCATACGCCGTAAATAAAATTCCTATCTCAAACCCAAATTTGTCTGCTGCTTCTCCTAACTCGTTATCATCCTTATTAAGACTTCTATAATCGAATTTCTTTTCAAATATGATTTCAAATCCGCTTTCAATAAATCTGTCATGCCATGAAGTTTACTTTTCTGTAAAACAATTCCAAGGTTGCTGATTCATTTTCTCAAATAATTTCAAGATATTAGGTATGTCATTCCACTCCGATTCTATCGTAAAAAACATTCCATTATCGGCAAGAGTTCTATGTATCTCTGCCAACGCTTTTTTATACCCAATGTTTCCTTTTCTAGTATTTGAAAGCCCTATAAAACTACTGTATGCAGGAACCGAATTATCTTTAAACGGAATATCAAATACAGAAAACTGTGTAAATTCGAGTTCGTTAATCTAACTTTTGGACTCTAAATATCTCTTCCATTCTTTCATAACCATCAGGTTTGCATCAGATGCAACACACGGAAATGAACTATCAATTTTCTTTAGTGAAGGAATCAAACCCATACCCGGACCACTTGCCAAATCAACTACAAACTGCCCTTCTCTAATAATCTTATTTAGTAAATCTCTTGATACTTCATTCTCTAAAAAGTAATTATTGTTCCAATTTTTTTCAAAGCAACCGTTTCTCCAAATCTCAACATCTGAATCATCAAAACAATCACCGTCCTCTATATTTCCAAATATATAAATGTCATCTTCTATACTTGACGGTTGTTTTTCTAAAAGATTCTCTATCATCCTCTTGTCCTTTCACAAAATTTTCTGTCTAAACAAATAAAAATCAATCCTATTTCAGTTCCTCAATCCAATTGCCATCTATCTTTCTAAAGAAGTACTCACTCAAATCATCATTTTCAAAAACTTCAAGCATCTTTTCCATGCCATAAGCAAACTTGCTTTTATCTATTTCGTCCAAGGAAACCCAATATACTTTTCCCTCATCCGACGATTTAACTTCGCCATTAAATTGATTTGTTTTGTATAGTAAAACTACATATCTTGTACCGTTATCATTAATCCAATCTTTAATTCCACATAATTGTGGAGCTGATATCTTTAACCCAGTCTCCTCCAAAACTTCTCTTACCACTGCATCTGTAAATGATTCCCCCTTTTCAACATGACCTCCGGGAAAAGTGATTCCACTGTAATCATCATCAACTTTCTCTTGAACTAATACTTCCGAGTCATTGTAAATCATACACATATTCATCAATACAACTTCTTCAATTCTTGCCATTCTTATTTCCTTTCAATCTTGCAGTTGCAGATTTTTATTTTCTTCTGCTTTCCAAGGCTACAAATTATTTCTTCAACAGTAATATCTACTATTGTTTTCAAAAATGGTAAATCCTCTTTTTGAGGATTATCAATTCTGAATGTACATCCACAAACTGCATTAAACTCTTTTCCCCAAATATTTTTTCGCTGTCCACCATCACAAGCACCGCATTTACCGCATAAATTAACATAACTCCAAGCCTGTTCTTTTATGTTATTATCAACGTTATATTTTTCAAACCATTCTGAATTCATATCGTCTGACCATACCGTCCAATGGTTGTCTGACTCTTCCGGATCATGTATTGCTATAAAGCAAACGCACCAATTATCTAACTTAGCCCAATAATATATCTTGTTCTTCCAACATTCACTATTATCACGATAAAATGTAATATTTTTATCTTTTAGATAGTCAATAAACTCTAACGCAACTTCTTGTTTATTTGGTAATAATTCATGAACAATATAATCTTCAATTTTTTTTGGTTGCATATTATGTTCATTCACTTTCAGAGCATTCAATATTCTCATATATAATTCCTGCCTATCAGCCTCTGTAATAGTAAACTCTTTTTTTCTATCGTAATGATGACCAAACTCTTTATCGACATATTCATTTCCATTCAGAACGATTGGATTCTTATATCTCGGTCTAAAATGTAGGTGTAAATGTGGATTCGGATTTTCACTCTTGTAGAAATCATTTAATAAGCAGCTCCAGTTTGACAAGTTAGCTCCTAAAGTATCTTTAAAACTACTTTCCAACTTGTCTATGATTCGTTTCAAATCCATCCACTCTTCATCCGTCAATTCTGATAATGAAGCACAGTGACGTTTAAGAACTATAACGCATCTTCCTATATAGTCTTGTTTATCTGCTAAATATACAATCCAGCTGGAACTCTCTGTCAGTTTCCACTTTTGCTCTTCAGCAGTTAAATTACACCAATTGCACATTTCCATATTAATCGTCCTTACAACTTTTTTATTGTTCCTCACTCCTGGCTCTTATCATTGAATCAAAATATTGATCCGACGCGTCCGAAAAAATTTTAGGAGTTGTTCTCTCGCTATGTAATCCTATCTTATCCCAAGTTGCTGCAAATAATAAATAAGGTTCTAGCGGTAACATACCTTTAACTTTTATCTCTCCGCCATCTCGAACCAAAAGACCTGCTTCAGCAATCTTTTTCATATCAAAATACAAACGTGCTCCTGTGATATATTCACTATTCTCGTCCATTTCAATCCTGTTTTTTTGCTTAGAATTAACAACTATTTCACCTGTTGTTCCATGTCCGAACAAAATATAATCTCTCAGTTCTACCGGATCACCCAAATAGTGTCCTATTGGTTTATCTTCCGAAATTGCTTTCTCCCTTTTTAGTTGATTCCAACTTTTCAAACATCCCTCTTTTAAGATATTTTCATAGTTAGCTCTAGTTGTACTATGAACCAGTACAGTATCCTCATATTCACGCAAATATTTATCAAAAGAAGTGTGTCCTCTATATTCTTCCAAAGCATCTTTATAGTCTTTTTCTGATGCAACAATAATCATATTCTTTCCAGTCGAGGTATTAAAACTAATAAAGTCACCCATAGACATTTTCCAATGCTTATACTTCTTACTAACCTTAAGTGTATAAGCACATCCGTTAATACTTCCGCAAAACATGTTATAGTCTTCATCGTTTAATACGAATATAATCCAAGTAGCATCATACTCCCTGTTTGTTATTGGATTTATTACGTTTTCTTCAAAGTAATCTATTCTGTATAACATGTGAATCACCTTCAATAATCAAGCACCATATTATCATTTTCCGTTTCCATCATACTAATTTTTATTTTACCATACTTCCTATACCTGCGCATTAAGAAAATGCCCTTAACCACGTAGTTAAGGGCATTTCAGTTATCTGCTTCTAACATATTTCTTTTCTCTTTCCGGAGCTTCAACTTTGTCTTCTTTGACAGTTTCCATATACTCCTTAACATTTTCCACAAGAAACATCTTTGCTTCCTTCTGACGTTCTAGATTACTTTCATAAGCATCTTTAACTCTCTCCAAATCTCGAAATCTTCTAATAACATCATCCACACTTCCTTCGCCCACTTCATGAACAGCTTTGTTGATTTTCTGCTGGATTCTGTCGCATTCCTTTTCCAGTGACATGATGTCACCTTGAAGTTGTTTCTTCCCACCAATCAGCTTATATTCCTTTAAAGATAATCGATTCTCAAGATGATTAATCTTGCTATAAACATTATTTCGCTCACTAATCAAATCATTAACAACCACATAAACCTTTTTGTATTGCTTATAAGTCTTTTCATCATAAGTTTTCTTTAGTTCAATGATTGCCTTAAATATCTCGATAAGACCTTTTAGACACTCAATAGCTTTTTCAACTGCATCTAAGAAAACACTTCCGGCAGATTTGATAAAAGAACTATATGGTAGAGCATTGGCATCAATAAGGTTTGTTTTTACATTGCTAAGTCTCTTTGACGCCTTAATAATCTTATAATACTTAATCACCTTGATATGTTTTGCAGGAACCTTATAGAACAGTGCCTCATCAACTAAGCTATTCCACTCCTTTCTGGCTTCATTTGCTTCCGCAATCTCATCCGCTTTAGGATTATTCTTTCCAATCTTCTTTGTTGGAAGATATAAACCATCATTCTTAAAAACTTTCAGTTTCTCATCATCAGATAGAAGTAGATTCATTTTCTCTGTATACTTTTCCTTAACCTCAGAAAGAAATGATCTTGATTTAAACTCAGGCTTCTTTTTTGAAAATCTGCTATAGTCATAAACTTCACCTTTCTTAATTATGGAACAGCCTTCTCTAATATTGCCATCTGCATCAAGGATTTCTTTCTTAGTTCTGACGTGCTTTCCGGATTCGTCATAGAACATATTCCTGGTCGCAATCTTCTCGATACCGTCTTTTAACTCTTCTCGCTCCGAAAAGATAAGATGGATATGAAGATTTGTTTTGGTCTTATTATGATGAAGTGCTGCAATGCAGTTGACTCCATATTAGCGCTGAAAAAAGTCTGTAAAACTCTTCAGTACCCGTTGATTATTAAACTCACAGTATGCCTCCGGCAACGCAATGATTAATTCTCGTCCTTCAATGCATTTACCAGAAGAACCACTTTTCTTAAATTATAAACGATTACACTTTGCAAGCTCGTCCCAAAATGTATCGTCAGTAGTGTTGTATGTTGCGTATAGATTTTCTTGTCTTTTGGGATTTGTAATGTAATCTATACGTCCTTTCAGATTAGGTAATTTGCTAATCTGAATAAATGAATTTCTTGCCATTATTACCGCCTCCTTTACAATTTATTTATCTAACTTGTGGACGTCGCGTCCACAAGTTGGTGACATCATGTCACCTGTCATGTAGGTATTAGTAGGTAGTGTAGGTAGGATATAAAGCTCGATGCAATCGCGAAATGCAAACCCTAAGAGCATAAAATACGTCAGTATTTTGTGCGATGGGTGTATTTCGCTCTCAAACGCCGAGAGCTTTGTAGAGCCTGTACTTATTACCTTAATGCCTACGTCAACTTCTGGAACTCAGTTCCACAAGTTATGTTTTTTCTTTTTTACTCTTCCTTAACTTCTGGACATCATGTCCACAAGTTGGTTATTGTCATCATGTCATCTGTTCTTGATTCCCACTTATTAATAATTAACCGGCAAGTGGCACTTGCCGGTCTTAGGTCATTAAGGAGAATGATTTAAAGTTGTATGTTTTAATCATCCCATCTAAAATCCGGATGGATACCCTTACTATCCATATACTTCTCTTTACCTTCTTTTCTAATCTCAGGTGTTTCACTAATCTTCATTTCAGTAAACCAGTCGCCTTCATTTATAGATTTCATCTTCTCATCAATTTCCTTAATTATTTCGTTCTTCAACTCAAATTGATCCATATAAACATATCGGATAATCTTAAAAAAACTCATTGCTTATCTTCAAATTCTTATATCTCATAATTAACTTCCTTTCCGTAAATTGGTTTTGTAAATTTGTGCAAAAAAACTAAAAAATAAAAATTTTTTAAAACCAATTTACAAATTTAATGTCTATTGTCATCATGACAACGCCTTATATTTACTTTTCTTCCTGCTCGTCATTGGATTCAGTATCATCCAAAGTCACATGTAAAAAAGGAATATCATCAGCATTTTCAACCTCAACAAATTCTTCCTTAGGTTTAGCTCTTTTCCATGCAATCTGCATTCCATACCCCTCATTCTTAAACCTATGACTAGATACTTCTTCCCACTGATCAGCAAATTCAAGCCTCATAATATTTGTTATCTCTCGCGACTCATACTGTTTCGGCTTTCCTTTTTCATTATTAAGTGCCTTTTCCCAAATCATCTGAACACATACATACTCTGCATCAGTAATATCAAGAAATGCTTCAATAATTCCAACCGTTGTATCCTGTGGCATACAACTCTTCTGAAATTCAACAAGAACATCCTCAAGGTCTTTTCTAAATACCATCTTGGTATTAATTCCCTTGCGATACATATTCATTGCTTCCGCCCAGCACTGCTCAATATAAGTCCTGATTTCATCTTCATCTTCCAATGGATGATGTTCTGCCCTTGTAGTGGTAAACTAAATTTGTAACACCTTGTTCGAATAATATATTATAATATTATTCAAACAAGGAGGACATCATTATGTCAATACGTTACAGTGAAGACTTCAAAAAAGAAGTAGTTAAAGCCTATATGGCAGGCGACAAATCAATATATCAACTTGCTGTTTAATTCAATGTTGCAAAAAGTTCCGTTAGCAAGTGGGCTAACGAATACAGGGAAGGATGCCTTTATACCGCCGATACAACATCCGAGTCTAATGACGCAAAGGAAATACGAAGATTAAATCAGCTTCTTAACGAAAAAGATAAGGAAATTGCTTTCCTAAAAAAAGCAGCGGCATTCTTCGCAAAGGAAATCGATTAGTAGTATATCGATTCATTGACGATAACAAAAATACATTTGGTTTAAGATGGTTATGTAAGCAGTTTGGTATTAGTCCTAATTGTTATTACAACTACAAAAAAGATGCCAAGCGTGAATATCACAAACGTTTGGAACACATTTTTGAACTTATAAAATATGTGTACCATAACAATAATCGTGTTATAGGATATAGGGCTATGCGCATTTTCATCAAACGTTATGGCTATGAATTAAGCAATACCACCATGCATAAATACATGAATAAAGAATTAAATTTATGTGCCGTAATCATGCATTCCAAACCGGGATACAAGGCTGGGAAAAAGAATAAAATCTTTGACAATCTCTTAAACCAAAATTTTACTGTCGACTGCAAAAATAAAGTATGGTGCACTGATTTTACATATATTCGTCAGCCAAATGGAAATTTCAGATATAACTGTTCAATAATTTATTTATTTGACAGGTCGGCTGTTGCTTCGTAAAACAGTGATTACATCAATACGGATTTAGGAATAAACACACTTAAAACAGCACTAAAAAAAGAAAACTATCCTGAAGTGATTCTGCATTCAGATCAGGGAGTACAGTTTACCTCATGGGATTTTGTGAATTTCTGTAAAGATAATAATGTAACCCAGAGCATGAGTAAGGCCGGTTGTCCTTATGATAATGCTCCAATGGAAAGATTTTATAACACTTCTAAAAGTAACTTTTATAATGTAACCTCATTTTCAAGTGTGGAGATGATGGATGAGCTTACCATGAAATATATCAATTGGTATAATTATGTTCGTCCTCATTCGTACAATGATTATTTAACACCAATGGAAGCTCGTTACAGATAGGTATTTATCGAACAAAGTGTTACAAAAATGCTTGACCACTACAGAATCTCAAGGTTTATTTTACCTGATTATATTCTAATTTCATCTTGCTATAGATATAACATACATTAATCCGGAAAACTTGAAGTTGTCTTTATTATCTAAAATATCACTATAATCTGAAACAAACTTTTTTCACCAAATACCTTTTCCATCACCAAGTAAGATATTTTTTATATTTTCGTTTATTTCACTTTCAGACAAACTTTGTTGGATTAGTGGTTGAATCACTTCACGACTTTCTCTTGTATGAGGAAGTTCAGATGCAAATCTATTAGCTTTATCCTCGCATCCTGCTTTCAAATATAAGAAACATAGGGTTGCACGCATAGTGGCTTTCTGTTTCTCATTAATTGATATAGGCAATCCTCTTTCCATTAATTCGATAGCTTCATCTGTATTACCCTTTAATGCTAATGTACTTGCTAGTCCAAGAATCATCCCTGGTTTATTGGGATAAATCAGTAATGCATCCCGATAAGTTTTTTCTGCAGAATCATAATCTCCTTTTCGCTGATAATCAACAGCTTTTTTATGAATGTTGTACCGTGTTGTTTCCGCACGAATCGTATCCATCCCCACCAACAAATCAATACTTGTTTCAAATATATTTGCTAGTGCCGGCAAAAGTGTAATATCTGGATAAGACTCGCCACGTTCCCATTTCGAAACGCTTTGCGGGGTAATCCCCAAATACTCTGCAACATCCTCTTGCGTAAGATTTTTTAATATACGGTATTTCTTTAAGTTTTCTGGTAAATATAACATAGCAACCTCCTGATGATTCATTATAGTAAAATCATATCATGTGCATCTGCAAATTCAATAACGCAGTAGTTGTCCTAAACTCAACCGTATCCATATATGTGGCAAACTATGGGAGACGGTAAAAGATTAAAAGAAATATTTGTAGTGATTGCTACGCAATCAACAAGATCGCGGCATTCGTAAAATGCCTGCGAACCCTATAAATAAAGGAAAACCACGGTTTCGTGTAAACACGACCGTGGTTTTCTTTATTTATAGTGAGCTTGCGCTCTATTCCGAGAACACCTCGATTTCGCTGACGCTTCATCTCGGTCGGGACTGTCGTCCCATAAATAAGCAAAAGAAAGTCCGCCTGAATGCAAGCATTCAAACGGACTTATTTTACTTATTTATTGTTCTCGTAGTATCACGAAAATTATTCAATAATTGTAGCAACCTTACCTGATCCTACTGTTCTACCACCTTCACGAAATTATTTCATCATTGTTTGATATATTTTGTTTAATTTTAGTTGTTTTCACTGCTCATTTTTACTGTTTGTACTGCCATTATTTTTATTTGCATAAGAAAATGACGACAGTTTGACGACTTCTTCTTTCTACTTATCTTCAAACATTAACTCGATATTCCAAATGTACGGTACAGCCATGCTCTACTATCAACAAGCATATGCAATATTCTGACTATAAAGACTTCCTTTGCATTATCATCTATAGTGTAAAATATCTTGTATTCTTTATAGTATGTTTTATGTACTCCTACTTCTGCTAATATAGGATCATCGTCTAATTCATAACTGGCTGGAAAAACTTCCAACTTATTTATTTGTTCCCTAATACCTTTTACCATATTTTCAGCAGCAATAGGATTGAGTAGTTCAAATGCAATGTAATCACCTGCGTTTTCTAAATCTTGTTCAGCTAACTCGCTAATTCTGATTTTATACTGCTGCATTTCTATATTTTTTCTCCAATCTGTCGCATACCTCGTTAAAATCTTTTGTCTTACCTTCTTTAATATTTTCCAAACCTGCAAGAACCATATTTCTAACTTCTTTCTGTTGTTCCTTCAATGCAATATCATAATTATTTTTTACTGCTACTGCCATATAACCATCCTTTCTTGTATGATTGAAAATGCTTATCTACCTGTCTTTATTGTATGCAATTTAAAAATAAATAGCAACTATTATTTTGATACAAACTTTGAAATCTTGCAGAATATAAATATATCACCTAAATATCTATAGTCCTGTTACATAAATTATCACTATTTTCCTTGCTTCGCAATTTCCCATTCTATTTTCAGATATGTTCTAATTGCATCTCTAAAAAGAATTAAATCATCTTGCAAAGCTTCAATTTTCTTCCTTTCTTTTTTTAATGCACTTTCTGTTCTTACAAGATTCTGTACATCGTCTTCTTGATATTCTGGTTCTTCAACTGGAATAAAATCATCTATATCTTCTATCCATTCTTCTCCAATTTTTTGCATTGTGGCATTTTTATACATTTCCTTACGTGCTTCATCCACGGCATTCTTCAATTTACTTGTTCTATCATTTTTAACATCAATTGAATACTGACTAAATCGTTTAGCTAAATCTAACAACAATTCAACTAACAAATTATTTTTTCCTTTATTGCTCTCTTCATTTAATAAACTTTCTCTGTTCAAATCTTCCTCAATTATATTTGTTGTATCATTACCAAAATACAAAATCAGAAGTTCATTCTTCTCTTGTGAATTAATTAGTTCTTGATTAATATTCTTTATGTTTGCTAAATTCAACATTGCAAAATAATGAACTAACAATTCAGATGTTGTTTTTCTAACATTTTGAATCCACTCAATTCTTGCTTGTGCAATTAAGTTTGCATCAATATTTTTTTGATTCCATTTTTCCTGCAATTCAGCGTTATCTTTATTAATCTTCTTTGTTGTTCTATTTGTCCAAACTGTTGAAATTATGACCCCAGTCAAGGATATCACGGCTACAATTATAGCAATAATATTCCCCATACTTAACAACGTTTCAGATTCTGAAATCAATTCAATCTTCCCTACAATATCCATTATTATTTCCTCCAATATTTTTTATAGCATATTAAATTTATTTTTCGTCCGCAAAACTTGTATTTCTATTCAGCTCATACAAATTTAACTCCCTTACTTTCTTTTTATGAATCATTTAGTACTAAAACATACATCACAAATAACGTCCCATTTGAATCCCTCTATCATATTTATCATGTATTATATTATTGCTATTCTCCCCCAATATTTCATCACTTCATTGTAATCAAAAAAACAAGTACATTTGTTAATTTTGCTGTTTGCTGAGTATTATAACTGTTCATGCAGAATAAAATGCAGTAGCATATATATTTGTACTTATATCTTTCAAACTCTCATTAGTTATTTAATTATCAATATCATTCATCTCCATCTTCATAGAATATTCTAAATTCTATAACTTACTACTTAGTTACAATATTTCCTACATAATAGAAATCAACCTTCATATATATTAAAATCCCCATTAAATCCCCAATCACGCAATTTGTTTTTTTTAATATCTAAATCTGCAGAATCATTTGCTTCAAATGTAGTAAAGTTCCATACAGCATCTGGAGCAATACTTTTAATTATACGCTTTATATAAACACTATCTACGTCTCCATAACTAAATCCATACGAATAGACTTTATTGATATCATAACTAAGTTTTTTGAAAAATTTTTTATGTTTTATTAGTGGGAAATCCGTATCTTTTCTAAATTTCAATACCATATCATCTAAGAATGAAGACCCCAGCATTAAATCAATCTCGTCTTCTCCATACATCACATCATCCTGCCCATGACCAAACACAAGTTGTTGCCCTACATAATTGTGTATATGAGTAACACCTTTTATTCTATACAGTTTCTCTAACGTTTTAGTATAATTAAAAGTAAAATATAACATATCTGGCTCATTGAATATTTTCCTCAAGTTTTCTTTGCGTGCATATGTATCCAATTTTATTTGTATTTGGACTTCTCTAATCCACAATTGAAAAAAATCTTGCCAATATTTAGTACATTGTATAAATCCACTTGTAAGGATATCCATATACAATAAATAATCCTTCATAAGTATGTTATCTTCTTCCTCTGTTTCATCTTCCTTATGGTTTGGTCTTGGTAACTTATTACTAAAATCAATATACGCTAAAGCTTCCTCAAAATTATTCCAATTTTCTCCACCAACTTTATCCATTGTGCTTAATAATATTTCTGCAGCAAACTCTTTTTCATTAATATATTTATAATCAAGCAAAGATATAATTTCATCACGATATTTAAGTGCATCAGGATAATTCTTAATGATGAACGTCCTAAAATCACTATATTTTGTAGGTATTCCATGTGCAATATCAAATCCATTTCCAACTATAAACAAAGAACTCATTTTTCACCTCGCAAATTTTTTAGTCAAACTATTCTATTTATATTTGTTATTATTTTAGTGATTTCACTAACAAATTAATCTTTTATTTTAGTTTTGAAAAGATCTACTAAACCAAAGATACTTTATATATTTAACATCATTTCTTCAACTTTTCTCACAATATAATCAGGAACAATATTAAATTTTAATATATTCAAATAATGCAGATAGTCATTTTCAATGTGATATGTCTCATCAATAAACTTATACCAACCCTCATCAATTGGTTTGAATCGTATTATATCACCTTCTGCGATTTCACAAATTGCTCTAAACAATTGAACTTTTAGATATGTATTATTTTCACTATTGTAAAGTCCTTTAATACCATCAATCGTATATACATTATTTTTCAAATACTCATAATCAAAGTTGTTAATAAATTCTTTTATTTTTCCAATTCCAGAACTTATTTCATCTGGTGTCATTTCGACAAAAGTGTCATTACCCACTTTTCGCTGTATGCTTGATGAATGTATTAGACATGATAGTATTTCATAAGCCTCTCCCCATGCACCACTTCTTCCGTTCAATTCACACAGTTTTCTTAGAAAAGCAATCCTGCTTACAATATTGATATTTTCCATTTTAGAAATTTTGCTACATTCTTCCACAATTAATAGGACATCATTTTTTACATCTATCCCTTGTTCTACAACTTTTCCACCTTCATTCCAAATAAATGATGCAGCCACCTGCTCATTTGGTAATTTCCCTACAACAATAAAATCAGTAATAGGTTCAAAATCATGAGTTAATAATAGTACCGTTTTACCTACTAAGGAAACATCTTTTTTCCCTACATTTTTGAACATTCTATGGAGAATAGCATATTTCTTGTTACTATCAAAAGAAGAAATAGGATCATCCAATATTATCAAATCTGCATCTTGCATTTGTGAGTAATACATAAATAAAATCAAAGAAAAGGCATTTTTTTCACCCCAACTTAAATGTTGACGTATATTTTTTACCTCTGTTTTTTGTTTAGAAAAACACTGTCTTAATACCGTTTTACTATTAGATTCATCTTCAACTTGAATTTCTAATTCATAATTAATCCCAGCCGTTTTCAGGAATTCATTTATATCATTTTGTGAAGCCTTAACTGTTGCTTGGACTAAGCCTTTTAATTCTCCCATTTCTCTTTTTAGTTTTGCAACTTCTGTTTTCAATTCATATACTTTGTCATTAATTCTATCAAAAATATCATCTATTTTCGTTCCTCCAAACATTTCAAAAAGACTCTTTGGAAATTCCATAGAATTAATTTGTTGTTCCAAATTTGAAATATCAGCTATTGCTATCTTTCTATTACCAAATTCATTTATTAGTTGAAAACGAGCTATTAACAAATCAAATTCCGTGGTCAATTTTTCTATAATTGCTGTTATTACATCCGTTGCAGTGTCTGTTTTTATATATTTCATTAATTCCACAAATTTATCATCATTCAAGTATGGTTCTAATTCTTGAAGCAATTCCAAGACTTCCTTTAAATTTTGTGAATCCGCTTTTTTATATGTATTTTTAAAAACTTGTTTTTGTTTTGTATGTTTCGGTATATCAAACTTTTCGGAACAATATGGACAGTTATCTTCAATATCAAAAGCCTCTCCTTTATTTTTCCAATCTATCCAAGAAATATTTATATCTGTATTGTCTAAAAATGGTCGATACGCATCTAGCTCTGACGGAATATTATACAAATTCTGTTTAGATAATAGACTTTTCATTGCTCCGGTAGTACTTAACTTTCCTTTAGATGTTCTTTTAAATTTTTGATTTAGCTTTGCTAAATCATTCTGTAGTTTTATGATTTCCGAATCATTTTGCAACACATTTTTCAATGTTTGCAAGTGAGAATCTAATTGTAATTTTTTTACATCATAATCTGGTGTTTTTAAAAAAACCTCAAATGAATTTTCAATGACCTCATCTTCAACAAATACTACTTGGTTTACAAAGTCTTCATTAAATACCAGTATTTTATTAAATACAGGAGTTATCGTAACCTTAGATAATTCATCTGAAAAATACGATTGTAGTTTTAATAATTCATCACTATTATTTGCAAATTGAATTGCTTTTGCCAATGAAGTCTTCCCTGTACCATTAATTCCATATTTTATGTTTAACTTATTTGGAGCAATATTAATTATCCCTTCCTTGATATTATTACAATTCTCTACTTTTATCTGGTACATTCTTTTCTCCTTTACATTTTAATTTGTTACTCATTTTTCTATATTTGCATTGTCGCTCATTTACCATTCTATAACTATTCATAGAACATAATAAAAAACAATAAGCAGTATCCAAATCTACGGGTATTTACTAACCGTTAGATTCAGATACTGTTTATCGCTTTTATAACTTCTGTATCATTTTCCATTACATACCAAACAGTATTAAAACACTACTCCCCCGTAACTTTTCACTTCTATTTGCATAATACAAGTTTATAATACTTGGCATAATTTGTCTATATTTATCAAAACTTCTTTCAAATTTTCTAATTACTATAAATTACATTATCTTATCACTCATTGTGCTGCTCGCTGTCTAACAACACGATAACATCCTTTAGCTTTGTTATATCAATAATTTTATTTAATGCATCTACAACCCCAATGACACCTTATATCGTAATACCATCTTTATTGACAATTCTTGTAGACATTCCAAGAACATCTGAAACGGTAGATTATACCCATCTACAATAAAAAATTATTTTCATCATCTAATCCTTTTACCGTAAACCATTACTGAAAACCCAAGAATAAAACAATTCTTTTTTAGGTTTTACATAGTCATACTCCATTTTTATTGCCTTATGTTCAATTATCTCTAACGCTTCTATGAAAACCTGCTCAACTGTTTTTCCTGCAATATCCAGTTCAAACTCATTCACCAAGCATTTTCTTGCATTAATTTTTTGACTCATTTTCTCTAACAATTCAAAATCTATAAGTCCATTTCCTCTATTTTTCATCTGTTCATAATTTTGTCTATAATCACTGCAAACAAGTTTTATCGTAATATAATTAAATCCTTTGAACACCTCTGGAATATCTCTTGTTCTTAAATCGTCAAAGTCTAGGGCAACAATATTTCTTATGCCAAGTTCCCAGAACTTCTTCACTTGAGCCACACTGGACTCCCAACAAACCCGCTCTTTAAACAAACCCTCATCAACACCTTCAGGCACTCCGAACTCTGGAATCATACTCATTTCAACATACGCTCCCTTGTAATGTTCATATAATTTCTTTGCTAGTGTCGTTTTTCCAATACCACTGGCTCCTATAATAAATATAAAATCTCTCATAGTAAAATCATCCTTTTTGTTCAAAAACTAAAACTAGCTTTTGTAACATCTCTTCTGTCAGATTTTTTGTTGATGGAATATGGACAAAGACTACATGTCCATTCATCTTTTTCAACATATAAAAGTAGGCTTCATTACATAAATAATGCGTCGAATTGTGCGATACACTGTATGGGATTGCATTATTTTTCAAACATTCTTATATTCCAGATAACTGCATTTGCGTATAAATTAGTTCTCCATCTTTCTCAGCACATTTTTCTATACGAACCGAATCCTTTAATGCTTTATCCAATCCAAACATATAAACCTGTTCATATTCTCCCACCAGATTTTCAATATTCCTTTTTAATCCCTCAAAGGAGTTTGTCAGAAAATATTTTTCTCCTTGAAGATTCCGAACTAATTTGTTAGAAGAATTATGAATACCTTTAAATCCTACATATAATGTTTTCAAATAACCTACTCCAATCTCAACTTTTTTGCAAAATTTATCTGCTCCTTCTTCTTTTCAAAACCAATACTACTATAAAACTTGTGTAATTCTTCTTGTTCTTTTCCAGATGTAAGCCTGATAGCATCTGCACCAATATTCTTCGCCCATTCTTCAACCGAATCCATCAGTTTTGTTGCAATTCCATTGTGTCTATATTCCTCTAACACTGCCACTCCCATAATGTTTACCATTGAATTTGCGTACAATAAATCATACTTTGTTGCATGAACATAACCAACCACTAAATGTTCTATTTCAGCCACAAAAATTTTTGGGTTACCATCACACAAAACTTTCTTTAATTAATATTGTGTCTTTTCTTCTGGATAGTCATATCCCATTGTATATTTATTGATTCTGCAAATAAATTCCGTATCTTTGTTCGTCGCCTCCCGAATGACATATTTCATTTCGCAATTTCCTTTTTCCTTATTTGTACCATAATTTTCATAAACTTCAAATCCTCTGAATTAGGATTGTCAATTTTAAAAGTACATCCACAAACTTTTTCAAACTCTTTTCCAAAAATCACTTTCCGTGTACCACCACTACACGAACCGCAATTTCCACATAAATCTACATGTTTCCAGGCAAGTTCCTTAATTTCTTCATCCTCAGAAATTTCTTTCAACCATTTTGAATCCATATCATCTGACCATACAGTCCAATGATTTTCCGGTTCTTCTGGATCTTTTATTAAAATAAAACAGATACCTTCATTCTTATATTTTATCAGATAATAAATTTTATCTTTCCAATAGCCATTGTCCTTTTCAAATATCCACATGTAAACGGGAAGAATTCAAATCCTTCTGGCAAATCTTGCAATCTCTTCCACAGTTTCATCAATCGTCAAATCTGTATTATCTATGTAAAACTGAAATTTTCCCGCATTCTCTTTAAACCAATTATTATACTGAATCTGCCCTGTGATAAACTCATCACTTCCGCACATTCTCTCTGCCGGTCTGGCTTTTAACCGTCTCGTAATTTCATCATCAGAACAGGTCATCCCAATAAAGAACGTAGATGCTATTTCCGATGGAATATGAACCTTTCCATAGAAATCATAGGGATTCATACAAGTTACAAAAAGCAGATTTTTCTCGCCTGACATTCTTACTGCCTCGGCAATACAATCATGACTGAACTTTGCTTCATTTTCCGTTCCTGCATAATCCCACCAATTAATACCAACTTCATCGGTGTCAATACAGGCATAATTTTCTAATATTTTTTTCTTATTGAGTTTCTCTTTTATTGTAGATTTTCCAACACCACATGCAGAACTTAGCACTATTAATTTCTTCATGATTTTCCTTTCAATTTCGCATTTACTTCACTAAAATATCTAACGTATGATTACTTAACCCTATCACATCACTTCTTTCGCATATAGAAAAATGGTATTTTAAATAGATCTCATATACTTCATCGGACCATTCCTCAATCCGCTCTTTGATATAGTTCGAAAACATATCTGTTCCAATAAACTTAATTCTAGTTAATTCACATTTTTCACTTAGTCTTTCAATATCTTCTACTCTAACTAATTCAAATAAATCAGCTGGTTTGGAAATGCAAGCAAAATCGTCCGTCAACATATTATTTGACAAACTCTCCAGCATATTATTGCCATCGTCAGCAAATGCCCATTGGATTATCGTTGGTTCATTCATACAGTAAGCCACGAAAATATATCCATCCTTCTTCAAAATCCTTTTTGCTTCGTTCAATACTTGTACTTTATCTTCTTCGTTGTATAAATGATACATTGGGCCCAAAATAAGTACCGCATCAAAGGAATTATTGTCATAGACTGATAAGTCCAATGCATTTCCCTGTTTGATATCTATATGTTCATTATCCGTCAACTTAGATTTGAAAACTTCAATATTATGTTCTATTAATTCCATTGCCTGCACCTGATAGCCTTCACGTGACAATGCAATAGAATATCTTCCGGTTCCCGCTCCAACCTCAAGAACTTTTGCTCCCGGCTTTACATAATCATGTATGTATTTCATCGTAGTAATGAATTCAACCTTACCGTGCTTTGATGCCAATCTTCCATCTTCATCATATAAATTATAATATTGCTCCAAAAAACTATTTTCCATCATTCGTCTCCTGCAATTTTCAAAGTGATATTTTTTGTTTTTCAACATCATTTATTGTTTAATCTATTTCTTCCGATATATCTTATACCCATTGCAAAATAATTCGACTACATTTTCTTTTCTCACAGATACCTTCCCTGTACTTCTTGTAGCATCTATAATAATTATTTCTTTTTTCTCATCATCTACAAACTCTTTGAAAAACATAACATGACTTCCTACTTTAGCAAGCACATCTCCCTGCTGAATTTCATCAATGCTTTCAATTACATTTGCGTAATCAGGAATAATTCTTGTAGATATTTTTTTAGGCAACTCCCAGCACACAGTCAACAAGCCAGAGCAATCTACTCCTACACAATCGTAGCTTACGTGTCTTGATTTATCTTCTGGAACATTTCCGGCATATTTTCCTTCGGAAATTCCTTTTTCAAACGCCTCTATTGTAGAAGCTAATCCCCATCCGTATGCCATCCCTACATTTTTTTGATTCGGCTTCCACCAACCACAATCAAGAATTTCACCTTTCCAGGTAGTATCCGGTGTATCCACTTCTACACCATTAGAATCTGTCCCGTGTTTAACATTTCTTGCTGATGCAATCCATTCGCAGTTAGCATATTCTAATGCTTTCTCGATAACTTTTTTACCCCATTCCATAATAAATATCCTCCCGATAATAAAAATCTTTTATTTTTGTATTTTCTTTCTTGCAATCAAACCATTAGGAATATCAATAATATCAAATCCTTGATTTACATACATTGAAGTCGAGCCACCGCATTCGTTTATGGCAAACTCACCAAGAGATGGATACCCTTCCACATAATCATATCCAATTTCTTTTGCATACTGACAAGCATATTTTAATAGTGCTTTTGCAATTCCTCTCCTCCTCATATCCGGCTCAACGGTAAAGCATACAATAGAAAGTATTTTATCCCTTTCATCAACACCATTCCAACTATATGGTGCCTTCTCCTTGCTTAACCGAAAATAATTGTCTTTCGTATCTGCATTACAAAATCCTACGATTTGATTATCATAGACGGCTACAAAGCCATTCAAGATACCATTTTCTATCAATTCTTTTGCATAATCTCTTTTACGATATGGTCTTTCATTCTCTGGTATTAGACTCCGCTCCTGCTCATGCTTATCCGTCCAATGATGCCAGACGCAATAACAACCTTTTTGAATGTTTCCATCAGAAAATGCTCTATGCTCAAAATAGTCAATGTAATCATCTGACATATCTTTTGTGAGTTTGCACACTTTGAAATTCATAAAAAATACCTCCTTGCTTGGATATTCATGTAACAAACTAATTCTTTCCATTCTCAAGAAATGATAGGTAATTCAAACCATTCCATATCCACTGCTTCAATTCTACCATACGCATCAATACATTCACACCCTAAATTTACCAATCTTGCATCTTCATTTCCCAGTTTTTCGCTTTAATAAAATTTTTCAAAAATTACCCATTTTTCCCCTTACTGTCCTTGGCAAGATACACACTTTGTAAAGCAAAGTGCCTCTTACTAGGGGAACAGCCCCTAATACCTGTTAGAGTCAGGCGAAAATAGCCAAATACAGACAGGTTAAAATAACCAAAATAGTGATGGGCGAAATTAGCCACAAAAAGTCAACTAAAAAAATCCATTACGATTTATTTTACATCCTTTATACTGATATCAGCCAATGTACCAGTAAATCAGAATGAATGAGGAAAATCGTAATGACTTACAAGAAATTTTAACACAAGCACTTAATGAAATGAAAGAAGAATCAGGTGAAAAATTTAATATTAATAAGGTTAATCTCGCTGAACTTGAAAGAAGGACAGGTATATCCAGAAGAAAACTTAGAAGATTAAAAGTTAACAAATTTGTGGTTAAGCCCCATGGATTGAGCGGCAGAACATCCAACAACAATGTAACAGAGGCATTTTCAGGTGTTCTCGATGACTTGTTATCTAAAGGTGTAACCAATGCATTTGCATGCTATGACAGAATCTGTGAAGTTGGATATGCAGGAAGTAAAAGCGCTGTCAAAAACTATGTTAAAAACCATAAGTATCTGATAACGGCCAAGAGACAAATAGCATCTCCACAGGGGAACCGTGGACGACGTTATGAAACAGGCCCCGGGGAATCATATCAAATGGATTGGGGATTTGTTACTGTTGATACTGATAATGGAAAAAGTTATAAAATAGCCTGCTTTGCCATGATATGCCACCATTGTGGGCAGAGATACATAGAATTCTATAAAAACAAGCCTTTAAAAGAGGTTTTAAATTATAGAGGGATGCGAAACAGTGGGAAACGGATTTCTTAAAACAGATACACGGAAGTTCAGACATAACGTTTCAGTCATTATATAAAATTTTCATTAAGGATATGAAATCAAGATATAAGGAAAGTACCATAGACAGATATACGTATGTATTTAATCTTCATATTCTTCCCTACTTTGGAAAAAGACCTATCAGCGGTATCACTCCAAAGGACATCAGAGCATGGCAGACGGAGCTTATGGGAAAAGGTTATTCTGATGCATACCTGTTACGGATTAACAACATGATTGTTTCCATTCTGAATTTTGCAGTCAGTTATTATGACCTTCCATCAAATCCATGCCACAAGGCAGGCTCCATGGGAAAACGTACAACGGTTGTAAACTTTTGGAGAATTGAGGAATATCAGAAAATTCTTTCTTCTGTCACAGATAAGACCGCACACATCATGTTTCAGGTGTTTTATTATTCCGGTTTCCGGTGCGGGGAGTTTCTTGCACTGACTTTGGGGGATATTGATTTTGAGAAGAATAAAATCTCCATTTCAAAGAGTTTAAAACGTGCCGGTGGAAAAGAAATTGTCACAAGTCCGAAAACTCCAAAGAGCATCAGAACGATTTCCATGCCGGGATTTGTGATGGATGAGTTAAGGGAATATGTAAATTCCATTTACGGACTTACGGATAAGGACAGGATATTTCCGTTTACGAATAATTACATCAATGGCTGTATCAGAAGAGCCTGTAAGGCTACCGGTATTAAAAGAATCAGAATTCACGATCTTCGTCACAGTCACGCCAGTTACCTGATCCATCTCGGTTGTTCCCCACTTCTCATATCGGAACGGTTGAGACATGAGAAAGTACAGACAACCCTGAATACCTACTCCCATCTCTATCCAAACAAGCAGCAGGAACTGGTTGCCATGATGGAATCAGCACACGACAAGGAACAGAGAAAAATATCAAAAACAGCCTGATACAATGTTCTTTGTCAAGTGCACTGCAACTTCTGAGTGGATTATTAAGTGCATATTAAGTGCATGAACATGTTTTTTGCCTCCAATAATGTCACTATTAACAACGTTGATTTTTCAACAAGTTTTATGAAAGGATTATACATGAATAATATCTATTTTGCAATTTACAATCCGGCAACGGATTCTATTGAAATCTTCGCTGGAGAAAAACTAAAAATCATATTCAACTGCACACGATTAAACAACAATGTTTATCTTGAAAATCCGTTGGATATTGCTTATCTTCACTGGCTTGCAAGGGAAGAACCATTTAATTATATCTACTTTGCTTTGCAACCTGATGGGTTGCAAGAGTATGTAGAAGCGATGAATGTGTTTAACTAATATCTAATTTAATTACGCTTTCAGTGTTGAATTATAATTTCAATACTGAAAGCGTTTTTAAAATGGAGTGTAAGGGATTCGAACCCTTGGGTACCAATCCTCTATTCTAAACATTAGCTTATTTATTAACATCTGAAACACACTCCATAGATACCCGTTAATTCCACCAGATTTAATGCTACAATATTCTTCAAATCCATAATTTTCCCTCCATCAAATGAAATTGTAATCTCATTGCTATTTTTCAGTGTCCTTGTGTATTTAAAAGAAATGCATTTAATGAATAAAACTAATATAAATAAAGGCTTATCTACAATACAATTGTAATTCTCATCTTCTTTCAAGTCAATCTGTGATTTTCCATCTTTTCAATGTTGGAAAAATAGAAAACAATTTCTTTCTAGCTACTTTTTCATCAACCCCCTCTTCCTCATTTATCCAAAATGGAATACAGCTTTCTATCATTTCTTCCATTGATTCATCTTTCCCAAATTTACCGTCATTAAAGCAATATTTACAATAGTCCACACTAATACTTCCATCAGAATTTGTTCCTTGTTCATTTTCTTCCATAATCATCCCACAACTTTGACATACATTATTACTCATCTTTTTCTTCCTCCGATAAATGATATCCACCTGTGATTTCACAAACATTATTATCTGGATCAAGCACATTAAAGTAATAGTATCCTTCATTAACCTTTTCGATTTCTGTAATTTCTCCGATATTTAATACTTTTAGTCTGTTGTATTCTTTTACCAAATCTTCAACCCAAAAGTTTAAAACAAATTTATGGTCGCCATCCACATAATGATGCCCCTGCAAACTATCTTCATTCATGAGTGCTAGACATTTATTGTCAAAATAAAATTCTGCAAATTTATTTCCACAATTTCTAGTGGATATTGACATTGATAATAGTTGTTCGTAAAATGAAATAGACTTTTCAAAATCTCGTACAATCAGATAGATCGAACCCAAATGTATTTCCTGTGGTCTGAGATTTTTTATTTCTTCATCTTCCAGTAAAATTTCATCCGTTCCCACCGAAAACAACTTACTCATCATAATAACCTTATCAATTTCCGGAATTGACTGATCCATCTCCCATTTTGAAACAGATTGTCTAGAAATCGAAAGCATTTCTGCCAATTGCTTCTGGGTTAATCCATTATTAATTCTAAGTCTTTGAATCCTGCTGCCTAATCCCATTTTCTCCTCCAGATGTTTTTCTTAATTGTAATAAAGCAATCTATTTTCGTCTACCAAGTTTGATTGGAAATTTTGCAACTGTAGGTTGCCTTAACTATTCATGTAATCATTGATATCCTTGTCTGTAATGATAGAATACACCTTTGTTCCGTATCGTTCCTCTAGCATATTTTCCCCCAGACCTTTTTCCCTTGCCTCTTCATTCACTAAATTTGCAATCACAATTACTGCCACCACATCAATATCAGCCTGTTCTTTCAACTGGTCAATACGCTCACATAACGTTTTTCCTGTAGTAATCAAATCGTCCACAATAATAATTTTTTCGCCATCTACCAATGTATGTCCACATATTTTTCTTCCTCTGTTATCCGATACCTTTCTGTCAAAACAGAAATCTGTTGTCACGCCATATTTCTGAAATAATGAGCATGATGTAGCTGTAGAAAATGCAATTCCATGATATGCAAGTCCCACTATCACATCATATTGAATACCATTTTCTCGAATACAGTCGGCAAAGTATTCACCAATCTTTGCTATTTGAGCATTGGTTGTAAACTTTTCCGAGTTCAAATAATAATTTTTCTTTTGCCCGCCCTTCAAATCAAATTCGCCTATCTGTAAAATTCCATTTCCTAACATGAATTTTACAAACTGCTCTTTATAGGTTAATGCATTCAATTTATATCCCATTAACTCATCAATACTAATTCCAAAATAGTCTGCAAGTTTTGGTAACACCTGAATATCCGGAAGTGCTGAACCATTCTCCCATTTACTAACTGCCTGACCTGAAACGCCTATGCTATCGCCCAACTGTTCCTGCGTTACTCCCTTGTTTTGACGGATTCTTTTTATGTTATTTCCTATTATCATATTTAATTGTTCCTTTCCATTCATATGTTAAGACGTCTTACACTAAAAAAATAACATAACTCCTCATCACGCACAATCGAGGCTTAGTTAATATTTTTGAAACCAATGGTTGAATGCTTTAATTTATGGCCATTGAATAAATGCTGTTTTATCCGCACCATTATATCCTGCATTTTCATAAAAATTGAGTGTTTTCTCATTTTTCGAACCAGTCAGCAACATCATCTTATAGCAATTATTTTCTATTGCAATATCCCTTGCATAATTCAAACACTCTGTTGCCAATCCTTTATTTCTATAATCACCATGTGTAACTACATTTTCAAAAAATGCATATGGTCTTACATTTCTAGTCAGATTTGGAATAATGACACAAACGCAAGATGATATTATTTTTTCATCCTGCACATTAATGATGATATGATGATTTATATCCTCAATTCTTTGCGTCCACGTTTCTAATAAATGCTTATCTTTTTCTGGGATTCTTTCTTCGTGAAGATACATATATAACTCCAATAGTGAATCTAAATCCTTTATTGTTGCTTCTCTTAACATTTTTACCTCGTTAATCCTCTCTTATTGACATCATATATAAACATATTTTACTGCTTATATACCACTTTAAATTGCTCACATACCACGAGCATCTTTTCATCAAAAGTCATCCCTTTTTCTTCTAAACATCTTGTAAAAAACGATTGATGTATTTTTCTCCAAGTACTTAACGTTGTATCTGACTCGCCTTCTAGAAAAGCGTGCTCCTCTGTAATTTTATTAAATGAAATAATCTCAACTTTTGTATTCTTAATAATGCACTTTGCATTGCCATACTCGTCTAATAGAATGCTGCATTCATCTACCTTCGGGAGTAGTTCATTTTCATATAAAACATACAAAGATGAAGTTGCCGTTTTTATTCCTTTCAATACAAGCTTTGTAAGTTCCTTCGTATTCTCTCCAAATGCCCACGCCTCAAATTTATTTTCATTAATGTTATATTTTTGAATGAATTCATTCCACAATTCTTCTGCACTCATGTTTTCTCCATTTTACACCCAATATGCCCTTATTTATATTTACATGTCCTAAATTTCCCTTCAATCCAAAATGTTGCCTCAATCGTATGAAACTTTAATAATCTGAATTTCGGATCATCAATTCCTTTCTTAAAAAATCCTCTATGCTGCGCACTCCAAATAGATTCTTGTGTTTCTCTGTCTTCGACAAATTCAACATTTCCGATAAGAGTTACACTATCGCCACCAATATAATAACAGACACTTGCTTTTGTATTGGTTTCAAAATGAGTTACTTTTCCATTAATCGGAGAACGCTTTGAAGTTATAAAATAAACATCTGAAAATCCTTCTGCCCTTGCAATAGCAAGCACACAAGTACGTGGATATCCCTTTTCATTGATTGAAGTAAGCGTGGCAACATCACACTTTTTGATAAGTTCATTCGCTTTATCTTCTATTTCTTTTCTTCGTTCTTTTTGTATTTCATTTGCTGTTCTTTCCATATTGTTTCTCCTCAATACTTGATTATTCTATGGCAATATAAACATCCATAACACCCATTTTTTCAGCCAACTCTTCTTGTGTCATTTTGTTTCGCATTTTCCTTAAAAACTGCAAATTTTGTCCAAAACTCATATAATTTCATCTCCTCTTTCTTTGATGAAATTATTGTATTAAATCCCTTCAGATATCACTACCAACTTCATCGTTCTTTTTCTTGGAAAAAGGCAACTTATAGTTGCATAAAACAACTTGCATGGATTTCTCATCTCCTTATATAAATCAGACTTGTTAAACATCTTGTCTAATACTATTTTCTCTTTATTATTCCTGTGGGCATTTATTATATCCCATGCTAAATGCTTAATCTTGATATAACCGCTCCGTCTTCATCTTTTCCAACAACCACAAAGCCATTTGATAAGCACATTTTTTCAGAGGCTTTATTGTCTGGATGCCACGAAGCATACACACTTTCAACTTCTCCATAAGGAAATGTCTTAATATAATCCAATATTAGTTTTAGGGATTCTTTGCCGAATCCTTTTCCCTGATTATCCTTATCAATCATTAACCTATATATTTCATAAGCAGGCTTATCATCAAAATCATATTCTTTTTCATAAGTTAGCATAGTAAAACCAATCATCTTACCCTCATTATAAATTGCAAATGGAATACATCTATAATACTCTTCTGCTTCCTTCTTACTTGCATCGGAATGGACATACGCTTCCGCCAAACTAAATATATTTGGATTAACAAATTGACGCTGCTCATCTTTAACTTCAAGTTCTATACATTCTATCCAATTATCATGGTTAATCTGTTTTAATTCAATCATAGACACCTCCATTAACTCTATTACACTAATTTCTCCATCTACCCTGCTCTGTTTCCATTCTACCATAGCAAAGAAGGTAATGAAATAAAAAACTCTTTGCATTATCTCTATCCAAACCAGCAACAAGAACTGGCGGAAATCATGGAATCAGAACATAACAAAGGACATAAAAATTCCCGGAGAAAAGTCCCCTAACTCCCTCCGGAAAATGTCCTTTGCCAAGTGCAAAATAATTTTTGAGTAGATTCTTAAGTGCATTTTAAGTGCACGGAGAAATTTTTCTAAAATCTAAAAAAGCTCAACCCCTTATAAATAAAGGGCTGAGCCAAAGTTTTTAGATAATATTTACTACTCGATGATAGTTGCAACCTTACCTGAACCTACTGTTCTACCACCTTCACGGATAGCGAATCCAAGACCCTGTTCCATAGCGATTGGGTGAATAAGTTCAACTGTGATTTCTACGTTATCACCAGGCATACACATTTCTACACCATCTGGTAATTCACAAACACCTGTTACGTCAGTTGTTCTGAAGTAGAACTGTGGTCTGTAGTTGTTGAAGAAAGGAGTATGACGTCCACCTTCATCCTTTGTTAATACGTAAACCTGAGCAGTAAATTTCTTATGGCATGTTACTGAACCTGGTTTAGCAAGAACCTGACCTCTTTCGATCTGGTCTCTGTTGATACCTCTTAAAAGAGCACCGATGTTATCACCAGCCTGAGCTTCATCAAGAAGCTTTCTGAACATTTCAATACCTGTGATAACTGTCTTCTGTGTTTCTTCCTTAACACCGACGATTTCAACTTCATCGTTTAAGTGAAGTGTTCCTCTTTCTACTCTACCTGTAGCAACTGTACCACGACCTGTGATTGAGAAAATGTCTTCGATAGGCATTAGGAATGGAAGGTCTGACTTTCTTTCAGGAGTTGGGATATATCTGTCAACTTCGTCCATAAGGTCAAGAATACACTTGTATTCAGGAGCGTTAGGATCTGTTGAATCACATTCAAGTACCTGAAGAGCTGAACCTGAAATGATTGGAGTATCGTCGCCAGGGAAGTCATATTCGTTAAGAAGTTCTCTGATTTCCATTTCAACAAGTTCCATAAGTTCAGGATCGTCAACCTGGTCAGCCTTGTTCATGAATACAACGATATAAGGAACGCCAACCTGTCTTGATAGAAGGATGTGTTCTCTTGTCTGAGGCATTGGACCGTCAGCAGCTGAAACAACAAGGATAGCGCCGTCCATCTGAGCAGCACCTGTGATCATGTTCTTTACGTAGTCAGCATGTCCCGGGCAGTCAACGTGAGCATAGTGACGTGTGTCTGTTTCGTACTCAACGTGAGCTGTTGAGATAGTGATACCTCTTTCTCTTTCTTCCGGAGCCTTATCGATCATGTCGTAAGCTTCGAATTGAGCCTGACCCTTAAGAGCCAATACCTTTGTGATAGCAGCTGTTAGAGTTGTCTTACCATGGTCAACGTGACCGATAGTACCAATGTTAACATGCGGCTTAGTTCTTTCAAATTTCTCTTTTGCCATTGTGGAAATTCCTCCTTAAAATATTTTATATACATTAATAAACTTATTGTACAATCTTTTGGTGAAAAAATCAAGTATTTTTTCAATAAATTTATAAATTGTTAAAATTTAAACGGCGAAAGTAGGAAAAGATCCTACTTACCGTATAAAATTCAATTAGTTCTTTGCACGTTCGTTCATAATCTTTTCTTGAACAGACTTCGGAACTTCGCTGTAGTGTGAAGGTTCCATTGAGTACTGTCCACGTCCCTGTGTACCTGAACGAAGAACTGTAGCATAACCAAACATTTCTGCAAGTGGCACGTCAGCTGTTACCTGAGTAACACCGCCGCTGCGTGATTCTTGCTGTTTAACCATACCACGTCTTGATGAAAGGTCACCGATAACGAAACCAAGGTATTCGTCAGGAACGATAACATTAACAAGCATGATAGGCTCCTTAATAACAGGATCAGCCTTCTTCATACCTTCCTTGAACGCCATAGAAGCGGCAATCTTAAATGCCATTTCTGATGAGTCGACTTCATGGTATGAACCGTCATATAGAGTTGCCTTAACGTCAACTACGTTGTAACCTGCAAGTACACCAGACTGCATAGCACCTTGGATACCTGCGTCAACAGCAGGAATATATTCCTTAGGAATAGCACCGCCGACGATTGCATTAACGAATTCATAACCTGCACCTTCTTCAAGCGGCTCAAGTTTAAGAAGTACGTGACCGTACTGACCTTTACCACCTGATTGACGAGCATATTTATGTTCGATATTAACTGCTTTTCTGATAGCCTCTCTGTAAGAAACCTGAGGTTCACCAACGTTAGCCTCAACCTTAAACTCACGAAGAAGTCTGTCAACGATAATTTCAAGGTGAAGTTCACCCATACCTGCGATGATTGTTTGACCTGTTTCCTCATCTGTGTAAGTCTTGAATGTTGGATCTTCTTCTGCAAGTTTTGCAAGAGCGATACCCATCTTTTCTTGACCTGCCT
>OLSP01000080.1_pt1 | contig 75354 bp, 82 predicted proteins | sample 1672941 | NCBI WGS metagenome assembly OLSP01 (sample SAMEA3136739, study PRJEB25190) | human gut metagenome | reverse complement strand
GACGATCAAGCTTTTGCAGAGCCGTGCCTTACCACTTGGCTATACCGCCATAACAGATACCATTCTATCGAAAAAAAAAAGATTCGTCAAGTCTCTTTCATCAAATTGACTGGTTGATTATTCAAACTGCCTATTTACAAGAAACATAAAGAGGTTGAAAGACATTCAACCTCTTCATATTAATTATAACTGTTGAAGATAGATTACTAACACGCAAGTGTTGATTATTGTCTAATCAAGTAATCAAAGGCTCCAATAGCAGCTGTAGCACCAGAACCCATGGAGATAATGATTTGCTTGTAGGCGCTATCTGTACAGTCACCTGCAGCAAAAATACCAGGGATATTTGTTGAACCAAATTTATCAACGATAATTTCTTGGCGCTCATTGAGTTCAATGCCACTATCTTTGAGCCAAGCAGTACTTGGTACAAGACCAATTTGAACAAAGACACCTTCAAGATCAAGATGTTTTTCTTCGTTTGTATCACGCTCAACGTAATTCAAACCAGTTACATGATCTTGACCAACAATTTCTTTGGTTGCAACGTTCTTAAGAATGGTTAGATTATCAGTTTTAGCAGCTCGTTCTTGTAAGACTTGATCTGCCTTTAATTCAGGTAAGAACTCTAAGACCGTAACATGTTTAGTGATACCGGCTAAATCTAAAGCCGCTTCCAAACCTGAGTTACCACCACCAATAACTGCAACATTCTTCCCTTCAAATAGTGGACCATCACAGTGTGGGCAGTAAGTAACACCTTTATTGCGGAATTCTTCCTCGCCAGGAACGTTGATATTACGCCATTTGGCTCCTAGTGCTAGGATAGCAGTTTTAGCCTGTAGAACGGCACCGTTAGCCAGTGTCACTTCAATAAGTTCTTTCTTTTCAATGCCAGTAGCTAATTGACTTTTGATGATATCAACATTGTAAGATTTTGTATGCTCTTCAACTTGGGCCATTAACTTAGGACCTTCTGTATATAGCGTACCAATCATGTTCTCAATGCCGACTGTCTCGATAACTTGTCCACCAAAGGTTTCTGCTAAAAGACCAGTTTTTAAACCTTTACGGGCAGCATAGATGGCCGCACTGTTTCCAGCAGGACCACCACCAATAACCAAAACATCATAGACACCTTTATCAGCGAAAGCCTCAGCATCAAGTGGGCCGTCCAATTTTTCTACAAGCTGTTCAATGGTTGCACGACCAGATGTAAATTCTTCTTGGTCTTTGTAAACCGTAGGAACAGACATGATACCTTTGGCTTTGACCTCATCCTGATACATATCACCTTCAATCATGGTGTGAGTGATATTTGGGTTCAAAACAGCCATTATATTAAAGGCTTGAACAACGTCTGGACAATTGTGACAAGTTAATGAAACATAAGTTTCTAAATCAATGGGTTTATCAATCTTCTTGATACGTTCGATAGTGTCCTCATCAACTTTTGGTGGACGACCAGAAACTTGCAAGAGAGCTAAAATGAAAGATGTGAATTCGTGGCCCATTGGTAAGCCTGAGAAAATAACACGACTTTTTTGCCCTTTTTGTGCAATACCAAAACTAGGTTGACGTTTTAAATGTGTTGATTCAAGACTAATGCGGTCAGACATAGCGGCAATCTCGTCAAGAAATTCCTTCACTTTTCGAGAATTATCATCATCCCCTAAATCTGTTTGTAATACAATATCAGATTCTAGTAAATTTAAATATTGTGCTAATTGCGTCTTGATTTCTTTATCTAAGACCATGGATACCCCCTGGTTGTTAAATTTTACCTACAAGATCTAAGCTAGGAGTAAGTGTTTCAGCTCCTTCTTTCCATTTGGCTGGACAAACTTCACCTGGATGTTGACGAATATATTGAGCAGCACGAACTTTATCAATAAGAGTGCTTGCATCACGTCCAATACCATCAGCGTTAATTTCCATCATTTGGATAACACCATCTGGATCAATAATGAATGTACCACGTTGTGCGAGACCATCTTGTCCAAGAACATCAAAACCTTGTGAGATGTGGTGTGAAGGATCTCCAATCATAGGATAAGTAATAGTTCCAACAACATCTGAGTCATCATGCCAAGCTTTGTGAACAAAGTGAGTGTCAGTAGAGACCGAGTAAACCTCTACACCAAGAGATTTAAGAGCTTCATATTGTTCTTGAAGGTCACCGAGTTCAGTTGGGCAGACAAATGAAAAATCTGCAGGGTAGAAGCAGAAAACAGCCCATTTTCCTTTAACATCTTCATCTGTAACAGTAATGAATTCCCCGTTGTGATAAGCCTGTGCTGAAAATTCAATAATTTCTTTTCCGACTAATGACAAAATAATGTCCTCCTCTATTTTTGATAGCCTAATTATAAACAAAATACTTATCAACCTCAAAGAAAACGATTGCAATTTTAATGCGGGTAATTTTTTTCTAATGGTTAGCCTGATTTTAGAGCTTGTCAAATGTCACTTTTTTTGATAAACTACTATAGTTGCGTAAAGTGACAAATACTCATTCTAAGCCGATTGTGGTCTTGTTGCCGCAGGGTGGGACTGCAAGTCTAAAGCTTAGAAGAGGAAAAAACAATTTTTTAAGGAGAAATACTCATGGCAGTAATTTCAATGAAACAACTTCTTGAGGCTGGTGTTCACTTTGGTCACCAAACTCGTCGCTGGAATCCTAAGATGGCTAAGTACATCTTCACAGAACGTAACGGAATCCACGTTATCGACTTGCAACAAACTGTAAAAATGGTTGACACAGCTTACGAATTCGTTCGTGAAGCAGCAGCTAACGATGCAGTAATCTTGTTCGTTGGTACTAAAAAACAAGCAGCTGAAGCAGTTGCTGAAGAAGCAACTCGTGCTGGTCAATACTACATCAACCACCGTTGGTTGGGTGGTACTCTTACAAACTGGAATACTATCAAAAAACGTATCGCTCGTTTGAAAGAAATCAAACAAATGGAAGCTGACGGAACTTTCGAAGTTCTTCCTAAGAAAGAAGTTGCACTTCTTAACAAACAACGTGCACGTCTTGAAAAATTCTTGGGTGGTATCGAAGATATGCCTCGTATTCCAGATGTAATCTACATCGTTGACCCACACAAAGAACAAATCGCTGTTAAAGAAGCTAAGAAACTTGGTATCCCAGTTGTAGCAATGGTTGATACAAATGCTGATCCAGATGAGATCGATGTAATCATCCCAGCTAACGATGATGCTATCCGTGCCGTTAAATTGATAACTTCAAAAATGGCTGACGCTATCATCGAAGGTAATCAAGGTGAAGACGCTTCTGCAGATTTCCAAGAAGCAGCTGCAGCTGATTCAATCGAAGAAATCGTTGAAGTTGTCGAAGGTGACAACAACTAATCTTTAAGATTGGTTAGGGCGTGTTGCCCACTAAAGATACGACAAACACCTAAGGGGCGGGGCTCAGCCCAGCCCCTTAGTTTTATAAAATAAATTTGGAGAAAAACAAAATGGCAGAAATTACAGCTAAACTTGTTAAAGAATTGCGTGAAAAATCTGGTGCTGGTGTCATGGACGCAAAAAAAGCATTGGTTGAAGTTGATGGCGATATCGAAAAAGCGATTGAATTACTTCGAGAAAAAGGTATGGCTAAAGCAGCTAAGAAAGCTGACCGTATTGCAGCTGAAGGTTTGACAGGTATTTACGTTAGCGGTAACGTTGCAGCAGTTGTTGAAGTTAACGCTGAAACTGACTTCGTTGCGAAAAACGCTCAATTCGTTGAGTTGGTAAACGAAACAGCTAAAGTGATTGCTGAAGGTAAACCAGCTAACAATGAAGAAGCACTTGCATTGACTATGCCTTCAGGTGAAACTCTTGAAGCTGCATACGTAACTGCTACAGCTACTATCGGTGAAAAAATCTCATTACGTCGTTTTGCAGTTGTTGAGAAAACCGATGCACAACACTTCGGAGCTTACCAACACAACGGTGGACGTATCGGTGTTGTTTCAGTTATCGAAGGTGGAGATGAAGCTATTGCAAAACAAATCTCAATGCACATCGCAGCGATGAAACCAACTGTTCTTTCATATTCTGAATTGGACGAACAATTTGTTAAAGATGAATTGGCACAACTTAACCATGCTATCGATCAAGATAACGAAAGCCGTGCAATGGTTAATAAACCAGCTCTTCCACACCTTAAATATGGATCTAAAGCTCAATTGACTGATGAAGTTATCGCTCAAGCTGAAGAAGATATCAAAGCTGAGTTGGCTGCTGAAGGTAAACCAGAAAAAATCTGGGATAAAATCATCCCAGGTAAAATGGACCGCTTCATTCTTGACAACACTAAAGTTGACCAAGCGTACACTCTTCTTGCCCAAGTTTACATCATGGACGATAGCAAAACAGTTGAAGCTTACCTTGAATCAGTAAATGCTTCAGTAGTAGAATTCGTTCGCTTTGAAGTTGGTGAAGGTATTGAAAAAGCATCTAACGACTTTGAATCAGAAGTTGCAGCCACAATGGCAGCAGCTCTTAACAACTAATTCTAGTTGCTAGATAAAAAGAAAAGAAGTTACGTGAATCAATCGTAACTTCTTTTTTGTTGTAATTAGAAAACATCTGAGCATTTCTCCAGATGTCTAAACATTTCTATTAATGAGCAAGAGTGTCTACTCCAAATAGAAGAGAGAGAGTTCCCATAATGATACCTGCGAGGATAACTCCGAGCATAACAGCTAGAACACTGCGCTTAAAGTCCCAGTCTAGGATAGATGCTGCAAGCGTACCAGTCCAAGCTCCTGTTCCTGGAAGTGGAATTCCTACAAAGAGCAGAAGGGCCCAGAAGATACCCTTGTCTCCAGCAGCTTTTTCAAGCTTTTGACCCCCACTATGGCCTTTTTTTAGACACCAGGTAAAGAAACCACCGATAAGAGGTTTGTCAGCACCCCACTTGAGAACACGGCGGGCGAAGAAGAAAATAATTGGAACTGGAAGCATGTTCCCAATCACACAAAGGACAAGGGCCTGCCACCAAGGAATACCTGAGGCGATAGCAACAGGAACTGCTCCGCGGAGTTCAACAAGGGGAGTCATAGAGATTAAGAATGCAATGATGTATTTCATGAGTAACCTTTCATAAGGAAATGGAATAAGAGATAAAATTCAAGGAATGTGAGTTTTATCGTGGTGTTCAGGATATTTCAGTAAAAAAATTGAGAAACCTACTATTTTTAGTCTTATCTATTGTATCTTATATGTTCTCTAATGACAACTTTAAAAAGCTTTTCGAGAGTATAGTTTCCCATGTGCTAACATTTTTGGTATAATAATAGTCAGTTATAGTCAAATTAGACTGGAGGAATTAAGATGGCAAGAAATACATCAGATAGTATAGAAGAATATATTAAAGAATTGCTGGGCCAGTCTGGAACTGCTGAGATTCAACGCTCGAACTTAGCAGATGCTTTTCAAGTAGTACCAAGTCAGATTAACTATGTTATCAAGACTCGTTTTACAGAGAGTCGTGGGTATATTGTTGAGAGCAAACGTGGTGGTGGCGGCTATATTCGCATTGTCAAAGTTAGATTCTCCGACAAACACCATATGATTAATGATTTGCTGCAAAATTTGGCAGATCAGCTCAGCGAACAAGTCTTTACAGACCTCATTCAGTTGCTTTTTGATGAAAAGATTATCACTGAGCGTGAGGGAAATTTGATTTTAGCGACTGCTAGTGATGATGTTTTAGGCGAAGATGCGGCTATCATTCGTTCGCGTATTCTACGCTCGCTATTACTTAGATTGGATAGAGAAGGGAATTAGATGACGATATATTCAAGAAAAATGCAGGCCATTTTCCATCGTGCTCAGCTTGAAGCGGAGCGTTTTGAAAGTCCTTTCTTGGAGACTTGGCATGTGCTTCTAGCTATGGTTGAGGTTCCGGGATCTGTAGCCTACTTAACATTTACTGATTTTGAGGACCGTATTCATTCGGAAGAGATTGAGACAGCTGCTGTATTGGCTATGGAGAAGAGGCCAAAAGACTTGTCGGAATCAGATATTATCGATTTACGTGCACAGTCACCTGCGCTAGAGGCTATGTTGCAAGAGGCGCAAGGAATCGCTAGTGTGACTGGTGCTGTAGAGGTGGGGTCTGAACATGTATTGATGGCCTTCCTTCTTCATAAGGATTTAATGGTTTGTCGCCTCCTTGAAGTGGCTGGTTTTCAATATAAAGATGATAGCGATAAACCTCGCATCATAGATTTACGACGTTCTTTGGAGCGTAATGCTGGTCTTAGCAAGCAAGATTTGAAGGCAATTCACGATCTTCGTAAACCTAAGAAATCAAAAGCATCTGCGAATTTTGCCAATATGATGCAACCTCCTCAATCATCTACTGGTGAACTGGCAGATTATACCAAAGACTTAACTGCATTAGCGGAGTCAGGAAATCTTGATCCCGTTATTGGACGCGATGAAGAAATTTCACGTATGATTCAGGTTTTGAGTCGTAAAACGAAGAATAATCCTGTCTTGGTAGGTGAAGCTGGTGTCGGTAAGACAGCACTTGCTCTTGGTTTAGCGCAACGTATTGCTTCAGGCGAAGTACCATTTGAATTGGCTGATATGCGTATCTTAGAGCTTGACATGATGAGCGTTGTTGCAGGGACACGTTTCCGTGGTGATTTTGAAGAGCGTATGAATCAGATCATTGATGAGATTGAAGCTGATGGGAAAATCATTCTCTTTATTGACGAACTACATACGATTATTGGATCTGGTTCAGGTATTGATAGTACCTTGGATGTGGCTAATATTTTGAAACCGGCCCTTGCGCGCGGGACACTTCACATGGTTGGAGCAACCACGCAAGCTGAATACCAAAAGCATATTGAGAAAGATGCAGCTTTATCCCGTCGTTTTGCTAAAATTACAATTGAAGAACCAAGTGTATCTGAAGCAATCGATATTTTAAATGGTTTGCGTTCGTCTTATGAAGACTATCATCGTGTGACTATTACGGACGCGGCAGTTGAGACGGCAGTCAAGGCAGCGCATCGCTATTTGACGAGTAAGAATTTGCCTGATTCGGCAATTGACCTTTTAGATGAAGCGAGTGCAACTGTTCAAGTTCGTATCAAAAAAGAGGCCAAACGTGAGATAACGCCTTTGGATGAAGCACTTATATCTGGGGATATTGGGGCTGCTGTTAAACAGTATAAGGCTAACCAAAAGGCAAAATTTCCTAAACCTGCTTTGGTAGATGCGGATCAGATTATGCAAACTCTTAGTCGTTTATCAGGTATCCCTGTTGAGAAGATGACGCAGACTGACAGCAAGCGTTACCTGAATCTTGAATCAGAACTCCACAAACGTGTTATTGGTCAAGATGAGGCGGTTTCGGCTATCAGCCGTGCTATTCGTCGTAATCAGTCAGGTATTCGTACTGGAAAACGTCCTATTGGCTCCTTCATGTTCCTTGGACCTACTGGTGTTGGTAAGACAGAATTGGCTAAGGCTTTGGCGGAAGTTCTCTTTGATGATGAATCAGCTTTGCTTCGCTTTGATATGTCGGAGTATATGGAAAAATTTGCGGCTAGTCGCCTTAATGGTGCTCCTCCAGGGTATGTCGGATATGATGAGGGTGGAGAGTTGACAGAGAAAGTTCGAAATAAGCCCTACTCAGTTCTTCTCTTTGACGAGATTGAGAAAGCTCATCCAGATATCTTCAACATTCTCTTACAGGTTTTGGATGACGGTGTTTTAACAGATAGCCGTGGTCGTAAGGTTGATTTTTCAAACACTATCATCATTATGACCTCAAATTTGGGAGCTACAGCTCTTCGTGATGATAAAACTGTTGGTTTTGGTGCTCAAACTATTTCTCATAATCACCAAGCCATGCAAGCACGCATTATGGAAGAGCTTAAGAAGTCCTATCGTCCAGAATTTATTAACCGTATTGATGAGAAGGTTGTCTTCCACAGCTTAGAGGAAGAACAACTACATGACATTGTCAAGATTATGGTTAAACCATTAATTTCAGCTCTAGCCGATAAAGGTATAAGCTTAAAATTCCAACCAGCTGCTCTTAAGCATTTGGCTAAGGATGGCTATGATATTGAGATGGGAGCTCGTCCATTACGTCGTACGATTCAAACTCAAGTGGAGGACAAGTTGTCTGAGTTATTACTAGGTGGCCAAGTTGTTAGCGGACAGACCCTTAAGATTGGTTGCTCGAAAGATAAATTAACCTTTACAGTAGTGTAAATATTAAACATCAAAGACAGATTATACCCATAATCTGTCTTTTTGTGTCGATAAGAGTCAAGATAGAGTCAACCTTTCCGTAAAGCAGGCGTAAAAGAAAAAGCCGAGCCACGCTCGACTGTAAGTATTAGAGTTTCTCGTTGACAAAGGTGACAAAGTGATTCCACCAAACCTTGAGGAAGAAGCTCTTCTTAACTTCTTTACCAGCAACCAGTTCCATGCTTGGCATGCCTTGGTTAGGTAGGTAGCCATCTCCTACAAGAGTCCTATCTTCAAAGGTGGCTGTTCCCACCTTGTCTCCTGACTTGACAGGGGATTGAATCTGGTTGGTAGTGACTTTAATGTGTTTGTTATTGTTAGCATCTATTTTTTGGATAATATTAAAGTCAGACTTAGCGACAGCAGACACTTGCTTGGATTTACCATCGAGGACATCTACTTGGCTTTTGCTGATGGCTTGTCTTTTCTTAGCAATAGTCTTACTTTCCCAATGGTAGACCACGTAATTAAGGAGTTCATTGGTTGCGGTAAACCAGGCATAGTCATCCGTATCGGTGTGCTCAGCATTTATGATGACTGTGATAATACTCATCCCACTTTCATTTGAATGGGCTACAAAGGAGGCTCCGGCCAAATCAGTGGTACCCGTTTGGAGCCCATCAACTCCCTTGCGGTAACTAGGCTGTCCCTTAAGCATATAGTTAAAGGTTTTGAGTTTATTGACACCATCAAAATTAGCTTCTGTCTTTTTAGTGATGTCGAGGATTTCGGGATATTCTTTAATCACATGTTGTGCAATGACAGCAACACCCTTGGCACTCATGGTGTTTTCTTCGTCTGATTTAGAACCTGGATAAATATTATTACCTAAATAGGAATTATTAAGACCAGAGGCGTTGACAATCTTGGCATCAGTGATACCCCAGTCTTTGAGTTGGGCTTTCATCATATCGGCAAACTTACTCTCAGTGCCTCCGATTTCCTCGGCTAGGGCAATGGCTGCACTGTTGGCACTGGCAAATAAGAGTTGCGTCGAGGAGCTGTTTGACAGTGTACTTACGGGCATCTAGTGGAATATTGGACACTCCGGCACTGACAGTCAATTCAAAGGGATAGTCAGAAATGTCGACTTTAGTGTTCCATTTGAGGTCTCCTTAGTCTACCGCTTTATAAACCATATAGGCTGTTAGAAGTTTGGTAATAGAGCCAATCCCAGTAGGGGTAGTCGCATCTTTTTCGTATAAAATCTTACCGGTAGTTGCTTCGACAGCAATAGCATGCTTGGCTGAGGCATCAAATCCTTTTTTCTTATCTGCTGCAAAAGTAGGAGCTACGCTTCCTAGACAGAGTAAGAAGGTCATAATAAGCGTAATCAGTTTTTTCATGGTTTGTTCTTTCATGTGTTTTGGATATTTATTATACCACATTTTGAGAGGAACTTAAGGTGTTGAGAAGGAGCTTTTACGATTATACCACGATTTTCAAAGCAAATAAAAACTATCTTTTGATATTAAAAGATAGTTTTGTGTTTACTTGTTTCCTGTGAAGAAATTAAGGATATGATTCCACCAAACTTTTAAGAAGAAGCTTTTCTTAATGGACTGGTTGGCTGTGACATCAACTTGAGGTGGATCAGAAATATAACTTGTTCCTACGAGATCTTTATCATCATAGATTGCTGTTCCAATGGTATCTCCTTTTTTGATAGGAGCTGTCACGGTTTTGGCTTGGATTTTTACTGAATCATTTCGGCTATTTATTTTTTGGACGACTGTAAGATCTGATTCGAGCCTAGCAGAGATGGTTTTTCTGTCTCCATCGGCTACCTTGATATCATTTTTCTTGACGATTTGTCCATTAGTGTTGAGGGTTTTGATTTCCCAGTTTTGTGTCACATAATCTAGCAACTCATTTGTGGCTGTGAAACGTGCAGATTCATCGTCCCCACCATTGTACGCATTCATAACGACTGTAATCAAGCTCATGCCATTTTCATTGGAGTGGGCTACGAAGGATGCCCCAGCTAGTTCAGTTGTTCCAGTCTTAAGCCCATCAACCCCCTCACGGTAGTTTTCTTGGCCTTCTAACATATAGTTGTGGGTAGTCAATTTGTTGTCACCCTCGAAATCAACCTCGGTTTGTTTGGTGATTTCGAGTACTTGGGGATAGTCTTTGATGAGATGGTCTGCGATAATCGCAATATCTAGAGCACTCATGGTATTTTCGTCATCTGGTTTAGAGCCAGGATAACGGTTATCTCCTAGATATTTATTGTTCAGACCTGAAGCGTTAAATAATTTAGCATCTGTAATGCCCCATTCTTTTAGTTGGGCTGTCATAGTGTCAACAAAGGTACTCTCTGTTCCTGAGATTTTTTCAGCTAGAGCAATTGCTGCACTGTTGGCACTACTAATGAGGGTGGCATCTAAGAGTTGTTTGACAGTATATTTTCGAGAGTCTAGTGGGACGTTTGAAACTTCTGAATTAACTGTTAAGTTGAATGGATAATCTGAGATACCTACCTCAGTGTCCCAAGTAATTTTACCTTGATCAACAGCTTTGTAGACCATGTAGGCTGTCAGGATTTTCGTCATTGAAGCAACACCATCAGGAGTTGTAGCATCCTTTTCATAGAGCACTTTTCCTGTAGTGGTTTCGATAGCAATCGCATGTTTTGCAGCAACATTGAAGGAATCAGTCTGATCTTGTGCTAGGGCAGGTGTTGCTAGGCCTATTAAGATTAAGGCAATCATAATGATGTGTTGTAATTTTTTCATAGTCATTCCTTTGTCTCTCATAAGTGTTTATTATATCACAAAACCACTTAAATATCTGAAATCGAGAAAAGCTTGGAGCGCAACTTATGCCGAAGCTCTGCCATTTTCGACTATAATATGGTAAAATGGAAGTTATATCAAATGAATGATATAAAGTTGACCAGTTCATTTTTGTGGGGCTGGTTATGGATAAAAAGAGGGATCAAACATGGCTAAACAAACTTTTGAGATGACCTTTGAAGGACGCCCACTTGTTGTGGAAGTGGGACAGGTAGCCAAGCAGGCTAATGGTGCCGTTGTAGTACGTTATGGAGATACAACCGTATTGTCAGTAGCTGTTATGTCTAAAAAGATAGCAACTGCAGATTTCTTTCCTTTACAGGTTAATTATGAGGAAAAAATGTATGCGGCTGGTAAGTTCCCAGGAGGCTTTAGCAAGCGTGAGGGACGACCTTCGACTGATGCCACTTTGACTGCTCGTCTTATTGACCGTCCTATTCGTCCCATGTTTGCGGAGGGTTTTCGTAACGAAGTTCAAGTCATTAATACTGTTCTCTCTTATGATGAGAATGCTAGTGTGCCAATGGCCGCTATGTTTGGGAGTTCTTTAGCACTTTCTATTTCGGATATTCCTTTCAATGGTCCTATTGCTGGGGTTCAAGTGGCTTATGCAGCGGAAGATTTCATCATCAACCCAAGTGCATCAGATAAAGAAGTTTCACATTTAGACTTGATAGTGGCAGGTACCAAGGAAGCCATCAATATGGTAGAAGCAGGTGCTCAGGAATTGTCAGAGGACATCATGTTGCAAGCACTTTTGAAGGGACATGAAGCTATTCAAGAGTTGGTTGATTTCCAAAATTATATTGTTGCGGCTGTTGGTAAGGAAAAGGCTGAGGTTGAACTGTTCCAAGTGGATGCTGATTTGAAGGCTGAAATTGAAGCAGTTTATTATGATCAGTTAGCTAAGGCTGTTCAGGTGGAAGAAAAACTGGCGCGTGAGGCAGCAACCAAGGCTGTTAAAGAAGAGGTCCTCGCTTCTTATCAAGAACGTTTTGCAGAAGATGAAGATAAGGAAACCATTCTACGTGATGTGGTAGAAATCCTTGAGCAGATGGAACATGCTGAAGTGCGCCGTCTGATTACAGAAGACAAGATTCGTCCTGATGGTCGTCGTGTGGATGAAATTCGTCCTTTGGATGCTGAAATTGACTTTCTGCCAAATGTTCATGGATCAGGTCTCTTTACACGTGGGCAAACCCAGGCCTTATCAGTCTTGACTTTAGCCCCTATGAGTGATACACAACTCGTTGATGGTTTGGATCCAGAGTATAAGAAACGTTTCCTTCACCACTACAATTTCCCTCAGTATTCGGTGGGTGAAACAGGGCGTTACGGTGCACCAGGCCGTCGTGAAATTGGTCACGGAGCTTTAGGTGAACGTGCCCTTGCTCAAGTTCTTCCAAGCGTTGAAGAGTTTCCATATGCTATCCGTTTGGTAGCTGAAGTCTTGGAGTCAAATGGTTCTTCTTCACAGGCTTCTATTTGTGCAGGCACTTTGGCTCTTATGGCCGGTGGGGTGCCGATTAAGGCACCTGTTGCGGGAATTGCCATGGGTCTTATTTCAGATGGAACCAACTACACTGTTCTAACCGACATTCAAGGTTTAGAAGATCATTTTGGTGATATGGACTTTAAGGTGGCTGGTACACGTCTAGGTATTACAGCTCTTCAGATGGATATTAAGATTTCAGGAATTACACCTGCTATTCTTGAGGAAGCTTTAGCTCAAGCTAAGGTGGCACGTTTTGAAATTCTTGATGTTATTGAGTCAGCGATTGCTGAACCACGTTCGGAATTGGCCCCAACAGCTCCTAAGATCGATAGTATTGAGATTCCTGTTGACAAGATTAAGGTTGTCATCGGTAAGGGTGGTGAAACCATTGACAAGATTATCGCTGAGACAGGTGTCACAATTGATATCGATGAAGAAGGACTCGTTCAGATTTTCTCTAGTGATCAGGATGCTATTGACCGTGCTAAAACAATCATCTCTGACCTTGTACGTGAAGCTAAGGTTGGCGAGGTCTACACCGTACCAGTTGTGCGTATTGAAAAGTTCGGTGCCTTTGTCCACCTCTTCAATAAGACTGATGCCTTAGTCCACATTTCAGAATTAGCTTGGAAACACACTGAGCATGTTGAAGATGTGGTTAAGGTTGGGGATATGGTAACCGTTAAAATTATCAAAATTGATGAAAAAGGTCGTGTTGATGCTTCAATCAAAACCTTGCTTCCTAAACCTGAAAAAAATGAAGACGGGGAAAATGGAGAAGAGCATCGTCACTGCTGTTGTTCTCATCATAAACCAGACCATCATAGTGAAAGTATGGAAGCACCGAAAAAAAGTGATGAATCAGAAACGAAAGAATAAATAGAAGAATGACAGAAAATCAAGAATTGCAAGCCTTTGATGAAACCTTGAGAGAGTTTTTAACGGAACCAGACCATTTTTTGACTAGTCTGTCCTTGGTTAATCACCTCCAACATACTCCGGTATTGGCAACTCAAAGCCTTTATGCAGTTGAAGTAGAAGGGAAGAAGGTTGTTCCTATCTTTACAAGTGAGCAGGATTTGCAAACCTTTAAAGATACTCAAGATAGTGCCAAAGAGCAGACTTGGGTAAAATGTTCAAGTTTAGATATTCTATCTCAGCTTGTTGAGGCAGAACTTTTTGGCCTTGCTTTTAACCTTAAAGAGGAGGGTGACTTCTCGAACACCACTCTTTTTGCAAGCAGTGAATTAATTCAATTCATCAACTATTTTACTCAGACTCTTAATAATCTTCTGGGTGAGAAAAATCAAAAGGCAGATCCTAAGGATAAGATTTATCTTGTTCCAGCCTTTGTTCACAAGCGCGAGGAAGATGGTCAGGATGACCGTTTCTTTGCGACTATGTCGAATGCAGAGGGGCAGAGCTATGTGCCTGTGTTTACAAACTTGACGAGCTTTGCTAAATGGTACGGGAGCGAGACTTTTGGTTTACCTTTCCGTAAGGCTAAAGGGACCATTCTGCAGTGGCCATTGGCAGAAATTTACCAGCCTTCAAGTGGCGAAAATGAGTTGGACAAGGTTCAAGGTGTTGTCATCAATCCTTTTGATGAGCATCCTGAGTTAGTCGATTGGGCTTATTTTGAGGATGATAGCAAGTAATCCTGGTATTATCAAACCTCTGAAAAAATAATAAGGCGACAGTAAACAATAATGATATAAGGAGTGACCTATATGGGGTGGTGGAAAGAAAGTATTGATATTGTAAAGAAAAATGATCCAGCGGCTCGGACAAGTTTGGAGGTTCTTTTAACCTATCCTGGTCTCAAAGCCTTGGCCGCTCATCGTATCTCACATTTTCTCTGGCGCCACAATTGTCGACTCTTAGCTCGTATGCATAGTCAATTTTGGCGATTTTGGACTCAGATTGAGATTCACCCTGGGGCTCAGATTGCTGAAGGTGTCTTTATTGATCACGGTTCTGGCCTTGTCATTGGTGAAACAGCTGTGGTTGAAAAAGGAGCTATGCTCTATCACGGTGTTACTTTAGGTGGTACTGGTAAAGATGTCGGAAAACGTCACCCAACCGTTCGTGAGGGTGCATTGGTTTCAGCCCATGCTCAGATTATTGGCCCTATTGAGATTGGAAAAAATGCCAAGGTAGGTGCAGGAGCTGTGGTTGTTGCCGATGTCCCAGAAGATGTTACGGTAGTTGGTGTCCCTGCTAAGGTCGTACGTGTTCACGGTAAAAAGGATGAAGAAGTGATTCATGACATTGAGGAAGGTCGTGAATACTATAGCGAAAAGCTAGAAGATCTTCTAAAAGCAGCTAGCTTTCACTCATCACGTCTATAAGGAAAGAAAAAGATGAGACTCTTTAGTTCAAAGGTGACTCGACTGACCGTTGTAGGTCCACTCGCTCTTGTTTACATTGCTTTACATAGAGGGGATTATAGCAGGGCTGCTTTATGGTTTTGTATCTCTTTTTTGTGGGCTGGTATTGTCTACAAGCAACGTCACAAGTGAGAATTGAGTTGTGAAAAAATTGTTCAAAAGTAATCCTTTTTTGGTCTTTTATTTTATATAGTTGGGAGCTTTGTTTCTGCTATGTTTCTCTTGGCTCAAGGTCTGCTAGTTGCGGCCATGGGGATTATCATTCTCGTTATACTCTTATGTTTATACTTAAACCATTTTAGGGATAAAAAATAGTCTCCAATTAATTGAAAGGAATCTCTAGTGATAAAAATTTATGATACAATGACACGTTCGCTCCGTGATTTCGTACCTTTGACAGAGAACACTGTCAATATGTATGTTTGCGGACCAACCGTCTACAATTATATTCATATCGGAAATGCCCGTTCAACAGTAGCTTTTGATACCATTCGTCGTTATTTTGAGTATCGTGGTTACACTGTTAACTACATTTCTAACTTTACAGATGTAGATGATAAGATTATCAAGGCGGCCAATGAAGTTGGTATTTCGACCAAAGAATTATCAGACAAGTTTATCACAGCCTTTATGGAAGATACCGCACAACTTGGAATCAAACCAGCGACACAAAATCCTCGTGTTATTAACTACATGGATGAAATCATTGCATTTGTATCAATCTTGATTGATAAAGGTTTTGCTTATGTTTCTGAAGGTGATGTATACTTCCGAGTAACTAAGTCAAACAATTATGCTAAATTAGCCAACAAGACCTTGGAAGATCTTGAAATTGGTGCTAGCGGACGTACGGATGCTGAGACAGATCGTAAGGAAGATCCTCTGGATTTTGCCCTTTGGAAAGCTGCCAAAGAAGGAGAGATTTCTTGGGAAAGTCCTTGGGGACCTGGACGTCCAGGCTGGCACATCGAATGTTCTGTTATGGCAACTGAAATCCTTGGGGATACTATCGATATCCATGGTGGAGGTGTGGACCTTGAGTTCCCACACCATACTAATGAAATCGCACAATCAGAAGCCAAGACTGGTAAGACCTTTGCTAATTACTGGATGCATAACGGTTTTGTCAATGTGGACAATGAGAAAATGTCAAAATCCTTGGGTAACTTTGTGACTGTTCATGATATGCTTAAGACGGTTGATGGGCAAGTGCTTCGCTTCTTCCTAGCGACACAACAGTATCGTAAACCAATTAACTTTACCGAGAAAGCTATCCATGATGCTGAAGTCAATCTCAAGTATTTGAAAAATACGCACAGTCTACCACTAACAGAAGAGGTAAGCCAAGCCGAATTGCAAACTTATCTTGATGCTTTCCAGGCGGCTATGGATGATGACTTTAATACGGCAAATGGTGTGACTGTTCTGTTTGATATGGCTAAATGGATTAATTCAGGCAACTATGATGAAACTGTTAAAGATGCTTTTGAAAAAATTCTACAAGTCTTCGGTATTGTTTTCGAAGAAGAAACTCTTGATGAAGATATCGAAAAACTCATTGAAGAGCGTCAAGCAGCTCGTGCCAACAAGGACTTTGCGACAGCAGATCGTATTCGTGATGAGTTAGCTGCTCAAGGTATCAAACTTCTTGATACCAAGGAGGGCGTGAGGTGGACACGTGACTAAACACATTGATGTAAATCTTATTAATGGTATTGCACTCGCCTTTGAGGGAGATGCTGTTTATTCCTTATACATTCGCCGTCACCTGATTTTTCAAGGACAGACTAAGCCAAATCAATTGCATCGTCTAGCTACATGCTATGTTTCCGCCAAGGCTCAAGCTAGCCTCATTGAAAAAATGCTAGAGCGAGAGCTTTTGACTGAAAAAGAGCTGGACATCTACAAACGAGGTCGTAATGCTAAGAGTCATACCAAAGCTAAAAATACGGATGTTATTACCTATAAAATGTCAACAGGCTTCGAGGCAGTCATGGGTTATCTTCATATGACCGAGGATATCGACCGTCTAGAAGAGTTGGTTGCTTGGTGCATTGATGAAGTTGAAAAAGAAATCTAAAAATTCTGCTGAGAGTAGGATTTTTTGTTGTTTAAAATTCATCTAGATTGTGAAAAATAAACGATGTCTAAAAATCAATATTGTTTGAGAATCAAAGTAATTCAGTGTTTTAACAATAAAAAATAAGATAAAACTGATATTTAGAGGCTTTAAAATGAGGAAATTAAGGAGTGTCTGACACGTGTAATCTCGATACTATAACGTTTTTTAATAAAACTCTTTTAACAGAAAGTTAAAGAAGTCTATAATGTTAGTAAATGAGTCTATATCAAAAATGAGGAGGTGAATGAAATAGCTAAGGAAAAAGTTTTCTATACAACTTTTGTTGTTTTGATTTTGTCTAGTTTTATGTTGCAAACAGGTAAAGCAGACGAAGTTCAGGTGAAATCTGATGAAGCTAAAATAGATTATGTTAATAGTGAGGCATCAGCTCCGTAAGTTGATTTTTCTTCAGTTGAAGCCCAGGCAGAACTACCCAGTCAAGTAAGCTCAGTGGTAACCTCAACGTCACTGATGGTTTTCTCTTCAAGTGAGACAGATGAGGCGCTTCTTGAGGTGCATTCTCAAGTTGATATTGTAGAAACGAGTGTTTCTATGGCTAAACCTCATTCAGAAGAGGCTCGTGTCCAGGCTCTTGGTGAGGACCGATCAGTAGCTGGATCTGAGCGAGGAGATTCAAGCCCAATATCTGAAGTGGCTTAAGAAACTGATAGATCTCTTGTATAGACAACTGCAGAAATAAGTCAGTTGGATAAAAGTATAGATTGAGAATTTGATCTATTCGTCAGAAGTAACCTTTACAGACGAACTTATCTCAGAGATTTCCGGAAACAGTTCAACAAGTGCAGGATCAATTGACATCTTACAAGCAGCAGGTAAAACCGTTACCCAGGCTGCGAGAAAGATTGCGGAATCAATTGCAGATCTAGATACAATTGGTAAGCAGACTTTGGCTGCTGCAAGGGTTGTTTTATTTCTTCTAGTGCTTTACCTAGCGGAAATTACATTTATTTAATAGGCTTTGCCCTCGTAAGAGTGCTTTTTTTATGATAGAATGGGCATATGAAAACAACTAAAGAATCAATCCTAGACATTGTTTATGGTGTGCATGCTGTAACGGAGAGTCTAGAAGCTAATACTGGAAACAAACTCTATATTCAAGACGATCTTCGAGGGAAAAATGTGGATGCTATTAAGGCCTTGGCAGCTGAAAAGAAGGTTTCCATCTCTTGGACACCAAAGAAAACCTTGTCTGATATGACAGGTGGGGCTGTTCATCAAGGTTTCGTCCTTCGTGTGTCAGAGTTCGCTTACTCTGATCTCTCAGTTATTATGGATAAGGCTGAGCAAGAGGAGAACCCTCTGATTCTCATTTTAGATGGACTTAATGATCCTCATAACTTTGGTTCTATCCTACGAACGGCTGATGCTACTCAGGTGACAGGAGTTATTATTCCCAAGCATCGTGCTGTAGGGGTAACACCTGTCGTTGCCAAGACATCAACAGGGGCGGTGGAGCATATTCCGATTGCAAGAGTGACTAATCTTAGCCAAACCCTTGATAAGCTAAAAGAAGCAGGTTTTTGGGTATTTGGTACAGATATGGATGGTACAGCATCTCATAAATGGAACACAGCTGGCAAGCTTGCTCTTATCATTGGTAATGAAGGTAAGGGGATCTCTGCTAACATCAAGAAACAAGTTGATGAGATGATTACTATTCCTATGGGTGGCCATGTGCAGAGCCTAAATGCCAGTGTGGCAGCTGCGGTTCTTATGTATGAAGTTTATCGAAACCGATTGTAACTATGAAAAAAAGAATACTTCTGGTTGATGGTTATAATATGATTGCCTTTTGGAAAGAAACCCGTCAACTCTTTAAGATCAATCAGCTTGACGAAGCTCGTGAAACACTGCTTCGTAAGCTTAATCATTATGCCAACTTTGAGCATATTGATATCATCTGTGTGTTTGATGCCCAGTTTGTTCCAGGGAATCGTCAGCGCTATGATCAGTACCGTGTCAGTGTTATTTTTACTGAGGAAGACGAGACAGCTGATAGCTATATTGAGCGCTCAGCAGCCGAGATGAATACTATTCAAAATCTAGTTGAAGTAGCAACTAGCGACTTAAATGAACAGTGGGGCATCTTTTCTCAAGGAGCTTTACGTGTTTCAGCACGTGAGTTGGAGGAGCGTGTTAATACCGTTAAGTCGGATTTAGACAAGATGTCAGCACATATTGACTTAACAACCCCCAAGTTACGTCCATGGGACGAAACACAATTAGGAAAATTACAGAACCTTTTAAATGAAATAAAATAGAGGGATATATGACATTTAAAATTTTGACAGATTCAACAGCAGATCTAGATGAAAGATGGGCTCAGGAGAATGATGTTGAACTTATTGGTCTAACCATTACGCTCGATGATATTACTTATGAGACCGTTGGCCCCAATCGATTAACGAGTGACCGTCTGTTGGAAGCTATGAAAGAAGGAGGTCAACCGACCACAAGTCAGGTGAATGTAGGTCAATTTGAAGAGGTTTTTCGTCGTCACGCTCAAAATGGTGATGATCTCCTTTATCTGGCCTTCTCATCAGTGCTTTCAGGTACTTATCAAAGTGCTGTTATGGCGCGTGACATGATTTTGGATGAGCATCCAGAAGCTGTCATTGAGATTGTAGATACCCTGGCGGCAGCAGGTGGAGAAGGTTATCTCTCTATCTTGGCGGCAGAAGCTCGTGACCAAGGTAAGAGTTTAGCCAAAACGAAAGCCATGATTGAGGACATTCTGCCACGTTTACGAACTTATTTCTTAGTTGATGATCTCTATCATCTTATGCGTGGGGGCCGTCTTTCTAAGAGCTCAGCAATTATTGGTAGTTTGATTAATATCAAGCCTCTTCTTTGGCTAGACGATTCGGGTAAGTTGGTTCCTTTGGCTAAAATCCGTGGACGTAAAAAAGCCATTAAAGAAATGGTGTTGTATGCTACTCAGGATATTGGACATAGCACAGCGATTGTCGCTTATGCTAATGATTTAGAAGCTGCTGAGAATCTAAAAGAACAATTGTTAACAGTTAACGGCATTGAGCAAGTTCTTATTATGCCACTAGGTCCAGTTATTTCTACCCACGTCGGACCAGGGACATTAGCCATCTTTACGATTGGTGAGAAAGCTAGATAAAGTTAAAGTAAAAAGAGTAGTAAAATGCTGCTCTTTTATTGTAAAATGGGACTGTCAGGTGAATTTGACACGATGTAAAGGCACCTTAGCTAATATGTCAAGGATATTGGATAGTGTTTCAAAACGAAAAAGGAGATAATGTACTCGTTACGTCAGTAGCGAAAGGAGAGTTTTATAATGAATATCAACGAATTAAGAAAAAAGAATAATCTTAGTCAAGATGGGTTTGCTAATTTATTCCATGTATCTAGACAAACGGTTTCTAGTTGAGAAAATGGGAAAAGTTATCCCGATGTTGAAATGCTCATTAAAATTAGTCAACACTTTGGAATCTCAGTTGATGACTTAGTCAAAAATGAAATGCAATTGACGACTAACAACAAATCCAAGACGAACTCTCGCTTATGGTTGATTGCTCTACCAATTTTTGTCCTCATTTGTGTAATAGCTGTTGGTAGGAATAAACACAATAGCCAATCAGTTAATTTTTCCATGAAAGATGATAAAACTTATAAAAGTAATGATGCGGCACAAACCTCTCTGACAGTGGCTAAAGGATATTTTACAGTTCCAAAAGCTGGTAAATTAGAGGTCAAGGTTAATGCGACGACAGATAATGGCAACCTTCACCTAACTATCGTAGATAATAATCATCATCACTATTATCAAATAGATGGTGATGACTTAAAAGATTCACAAAAGCTCTATTTTAAAAGTGGAGACTATTGTATTCGCATTACAGCCGATGCTTATACAGAAAAAGTTGTTAGTTTGGATTACAATATTAAAGTTAATAGTTAGTGACTTGTTTGAAAAAGCACATGAAATCTTTCATTGCTTTATTCATAGGCTTTATTTATAGCTAGCCATAAGAAAATTTTATACCTGATTTCCTCCATATTCGACTGATGAAGTGATATAATTTTTTAAATCAAAGGAGGAAAAGACATGGCTTTGACTTATGCTGTACTTGGAAGTGGTGCAATGGGACTACGTTTTGGGCTGCTATTAAAAGAACACCTCGGTGCTCAAGTGGATTTTATTGATACGTGGGAAGAGCAAATCGACACGGTTAGAAAACAAGGTGGTGTTTATCAATCACGTGATGGTAAAAATCGTCATCTGATTCCAATTAGCATTCAGACACCAGAAGAATACCAAGGGAAACCAGATGTTTTTATCATTTTTGATAAACAAATGCATTTGTCACAGTTGCTCGAACGAAGTAAGCATTTCTTCCACGAAAATCAATATGTTTTCACAGGAATGAATGGCATGGGACATATCGAGAAAATCAATCGCTATTTTGTGCCTGAAAAAGTTTTAGCAGGAACTTGTCTGATTGGAACGGTCTTGAAAGACGCAGGAGATGTTGATTTTATTGGAAAAGCAGGTGCTGGTTCTATTAATATTGCCGCTCAATCAGGGACGGTCGATGATGTTCAAAAGCAGATAATAACTGAATTTGAAGCCTCAAACCTCAATCCAAATCTGACTGATAATTTTTTAGGAACACTTTACACAAAAGTTGTGTTCAATTCTGTCATCAATACCATTTGCACCCTTTTTGAAATTCGTATGGGACAATTCATTGATTATGAAGGTGCCGAAAAACTAGGACGTCAATTAATTGATGAAGCTTATAACGTTGCCGAATTAGCGGGCATTACTCCTCTGAATAGTCGTGATGAAGAATGGGAGACTATTCGGTATGTTAGCGCGGAAACAAGCCCTCTGCATTATCCGTCAATGTACCAAGATATGAACAAAGGACGTCAGACAGAAGTTGATTATATCAATGGTTATATCTATGATTTAGGCAGGACTTATAATTACCAAGCAAAAACGCATGACTTTTTACGCCACTTAGTTCACTTAGCAGAAAATACCCGTAAATTCCGCTAAGCGTTTTCTATGAAAAAGAAGAAAAAATCGCTAAAAAACTTAGAAAAGATGGTAGGTAAGTGTTGCCTTGGACTTGTTTTTTTGATATTATGTTAAACGGTATTGTTTACCCCATTTGAAAGGCCCCGGAACCTTCCAAATATACTTTTCGATGGGAAGGGACACCCATCACTCGTAAACAAAAATCGAACTATATATAGGAGAAATCATGAACAAAACAACATTTATGGCTAAACCAGGCCAAGTTGAACGTAAATGGTATGTCGTTGACGCAACTGATGTGCCACTTGGGCGTCTTTCTGCAGTAGTTGCTAGCGTACTTCGCGGAAAAAACAAACCAACTTTCACACCACACACTGATACAGGTGATTTCGTAATCGTTATTAATGCTGAAAAAGTTAAATTGACTGGTAAAAAAGCAACTGATAAGATCTACTACACTCACTCAATGTACCCAGGTGGTTTGAAACAAATCTCAGCAGGTGAACTTCGTTCTAAAAACGCTGTTCGTTTGATCGAAAAATCAGTTAAAGGTATGCTTCCACACAATACTCTTGGACGCGCACAAGGTATGAAATTGAAAGTCTTCGTTGGCGGTGAGCACACTCACGCTGCACAACAACCAGAAGTACTTGATATCTCAGGACTTATCTAATTCTAAGAGGAAAGGAGCACTAATATAATGGCACAAGCACAATATGCAGGTACAGGACGCCGTAAAAACGCTGTTGCACGCGTACGTTTGGTTCCAGGTACTGGTAAAATCACTGTTAACAAAAAAGATCTAGAAGAATACATCCCACACGCAGACCTTCGTCTCGTTATCAACCAACCTTTCGCAGTTACTTCAACTGAAGGTTCATACGACGTACACGTTAACGTTGTAGGTGGTGGATACGCTGGTCAATCAGGTGCGATCCGTCACGGTATCGCTCGTGCACTTCTTCAAGTAGACCCAGACTTCCGCGATTCATTGAAACGCGCTGGACTTCTTACTCGTGATGCACGTATGGTTGAACGTAAGAAACCAGGTCTTAAGAAAGCTCGTAAAGCTAGCCAGTTCTCAAAACGTTAATTATCAGCGATATATCAACGTTTCAAGGCATTCAAGAGTTGTCTCTTGGGTGTCTTTTTTTGCTCTAAAATCAAAAGTTTCCCTGAAAATTTCCCTGAAATTTCCCTTAGCTCTTTTTGATGATTCGGAAGGCTGTTTCACCAACTGTTTGCTTAACAGTGTTTTTGGTATTGATATATGTCTTTGTGATTGACTGGTTACTATGTGTAAGTGCTTCTGAAATCTCGTCAATAGACCGACCAGCTTTTTTAGCTAGAGTTGCTGCTGTATGTCGTAATTTATGAGGCGTAGCAGGAGCAAGTTCCGGGTGTCGTCTTTTAATAGAATTCATCCGATAGTTTAGATAGTCGATATGAACTACTTTGTTAATATTGTTGCTTCGGTCATTATATGTAAAAACAAATTGATTATTGGTCTGTTTAATTCCAAAGAGTTTTAGTTCTTCCCGCTGGATGGCTTTCCATTCCTTAAGAAGTCTCATAAGTTCTAAGGGAGCGTTAAAAAGTGTTTTCTTGCCTCCTTTTGTTGACTTGACGTTTCCAAATCTATCCAGAGCATTTTCTATTAGAATCTCATTTTGGTTGAAGTCAATATGTTTCCACTGTAAAGCATAAGTTTCAGATTTCCTATCTGATAAGAAGAAAGTGGTATAGAAAAGGACATAGTCTTTAAACTCAATCAGTCCCTGATTTAAATCATCATCAAAGGCTTTTAACCAGAGTCGAAGCTCTTCTTCATCGAGGGCTAAATCTTCTTCTCGCTTACTCTCTTTAAGTATCTGCTTCTTTGTGGCCTTAATACGGCTGATTGTTTTGTGGAGTCGATTGACAGGGATAAATTCTAGTTCTTCCGCCCAGTCAAAAACAGAGTTGATGTAGCCACGGAGTGCTTTGAAATTGGCGTAGCTATTTGCTTTTCCAGTCAATAGTGAGAGGACTAGCTGCTTATTTTCATTAAGGTAGCTAATTGAATATTTACCAAGAAGTGGTAGGATATGAAGCCGAAACAGATTTTCGGTCTGGAAAACTGTAGCAAGTGTTGGAGGTTTATTTGTTGTTGTGGTTTGTCCAGCTTTATATGGCTCTAACCAGACATCTTTATAGAAGTCAGCGAAAAGAATATCTTCTTTACGGACTGGCTTTTGATAGTGTTTATTAAGCTTGGCTTTTTCAATATCAACAGATAATTTCAATTCAGCATCTTTAGCTTCACGTCTCGTCTTAAAGCGTTTCTCGTAGTAAGCACCAAGTCCTAATTTTGGTTGAACTTCATTAGGTATATAGACTTTCAAATGATACGTGCCATTTTTTGTTTTTTTGATAGACATAGACAATCCTTTCTAGGCAGAGATTTCAAGTCTTGCCATCCAATGATTGACGCTTTCCTTATTGAATCGTATGGATTTACCAATTTTGATATATGGTAATCCCATAGAAATCCATAGGTCAAGAGTATTGTTAGAAATCCCTAGATAATCACAGGCTTGTCGTTTATTTAAAAAAGGAGAATCAGCACCAACTGATTCTCTTGCATTTTTAACTTCTGATTTGATTAACTCTCCAATCATATGCTGGAGTTCAAGAGTTTGTTCTTCTGCTAAAATAACTTGCATGGTCATTTCCTCCTATACGTAGTATTTAAAAAAACGAAAACAAGCCCATTTCTGAGCTTGCTTCCAAGGAGATTATGAAAAAGAAAAGTTATTTAGGATGAATACAGTATATCTGAGCCACCCTAAACAAATCTTAAATCATAATCGTAAAAACAATAAAGAATCGTAAAAATTCGTAAATCTTATTGTGCAACCGCAAAGCTGTAGTAGCTTTGGTTGCTGAGAACGGCGTAGTGTGGTTTGTTTTGAACGCCACCGACATTACATTCTGAGATAAGGAAGGTTCCGTCTTGGTTGACAGCTTCCACAAATGCGACGTGACCATATTCAGCATAGGTGCCTCCGTAGCCACCTTGGACGGACATAACAGCGCCAACTTGAGGCTCGGATACTTGTTTCCAACCACGAGAGACAAGACTAGCCACCCAATCTTGACCATTTCCGTTGTAGTTGTAGATAGCTGAGTTGGTACAGATGCCTGTCTCAATCAGTCTATTGCAAACATACCAGGTACATTGTCCAGAAGGATAGGTATTGTTTCCTTGAGTCGTGACAGTGTTCTCACTAGGAACCCCGTATTTGAGTTTTCCAAGGTATTCTGGTGGCAAGTCAAAGGTAGAAGTTAGAGTACCAGTAGCAAGCCCTGTATCGCCTGAGAAAGTGACAGAGGAGTCTGAGGTGATTGTTCCGTCAAACACTTTAAACCACTTGTCGGCATCCGTTTGGAGCTTCTCTGCTTTGGTTTGACCGTCCGAGAGTGCGACACCTTCATAATGTTCTGACCAGTACAAAGCAGCATCTCCAGGGTCAGTTGCTTTTTGCATTTCAGTTTTGACTTTTTTGTAGGCACCGTTTAACTCGGTTGACATGAGTTGGAGTTCAACATCAGCATCCAGCGTTCGACTAGAAGCCTGTGCCCAGCGGTCACCGTTGACAGTGTTAGACCAGCCCGACCATTGGAAGTAACCAGCTACCCCACCGCCAGTGTTGATGGCTTTGGGGTCAAATCCTGATTCACGTTCTGCAACGGCTAAATTACCAGATGAACCAGCCAGAGTAAATCCTTCTTTGGATAGCTGGTAGTTGAGGATTTTGATGACATCTTCTGCCCGTTCTTCTGTGATTGAGGCTTTTTGAGCCACCTCTTTAGCTGTTAGTGTCGTTCGCTTCCCAGTTGAACTACCATTACTTGATGTATTAGACGAGTCACCAGTTATCGCAGCTGCACAAATGATGACAAGTAATAGGGGCAACAGAAGCGAAGAGAGAAGACTCAGTTTGAATAGTTTTTTCATGTGTCCCTATCACCTCCTTTAGTGTTTAAGATAGGCTTTGAAGATAACTGTTCCAAAGAGCCATTTGGCATCTAGGACAGCTGGAATAGCACGGCAGAGTTCGATAATCCGTTTGGCTTCTTGGTCATTAACGGGATAAAGGACAGTTACCTTGATAGCCTTTAAGTCATTTTCATAGGCTTGGTAAATGTACTTTTCAAGGATTGGTTGAATCTGACTTCTCGTATATATCCTAATAGTGTCCATTTTGTTCACCTCGCAATCTGTTGAGTTCTTGAGTGAGACGGTTCTTACGCTCGATATTGGCTTTGATTTTGTCGTCCCTGGTCAGTGTTTGACGGAAGCTTCGGGTAAAGGCGTTTGAGCCTTGGGCTTGATACATGGCACCTGCATCATCATAGGCGCTAAGTTCCCTTTCCAAGCGTTCCATTTTCCGTTGTTTGCGTGGAGATACCCAATGCTCCTTGAGTTCCTGAAACTCCATTTCAGGTGATGGAGGAGTTGTTGGTTGAGTAGGGATAGCTTCAGGAGTTGGTGTTTTCTCTTGGCTAGGATTATCTGTTGGAATATCCTGTTTTGTAATGTGTGGCTCAGAGGATGTTGGTGGCAGTTGGTCAGGAGTTGGAGAAGGTTGGTCAGTCGGAACTTTTGGTTCCTCAGCTGGCTCAGAACCTGGTTTTGACCGTCTAAAGAAGTTGCCAACTTCCTTGATATGAGAAGATGCGTTCATGGCACTTCCAGCTACAAAACCAGTACCAGCCATGGCAAAGTTGCCCAAGTGTTGCGCAGTCTCAAAGCTACGTGACGGCATCTGTTGGATAAGGTCTTTGCCTTGGCTAACTTTGTTTTCAACCTGGTTTCCAATGTCTTCCATCTTGATGCGTGCCCGTGAGCCCATGATGACCTCAATGAGTTCACCTTTATAAATCCAGAGGAAATAATAGACAGCAGCTTTAGCAACGACTGAAAGAATGAGCTTGAAGAGGAGAGCGAATGTTCCTAAAGATGGGAACGATTCGATGACCCCATCAAAACCAGAGGTAATCAGCGTCTCAATGACTTTTTCGATGTAGAAGATAATGAGTGTGATGAGTGTCGTAATCGTCGGGAAAACGAGACCACCAAACATGACTTTGAAAATCCCAAAGATGATGTCTTGCATGGCAGGGACAAAGGAAATGAGAAGAGCGATAGGGAACAGGAGAATCATGACCAGGACTAAGAGTTGAGCAATCAGATTCAGGAGTTGCACCAGGATAATAGGAACCGCAATGACAATAGCTTCAATAATTTTGAAGATGACGTAGAAGGTCTTGATGAAAAGATAATCCCAGACGGCTGATACCCAGCGATTCTTTTCCTTCCCATCATCAGCCTTGTCACCAAGTTTATCCAGATAATCTTTTCTATCTTTGTTTTTGACCGCTACAAATTTTCCTGAGTCATCCACGCTTCCCAAGACTTTAGCATCATCGAAGGCTTCCTCTTCACCTGTTTGGTTATTGACGTATTTTCCGTTTTCTTGACCCGTGTTGACAAAGACATAGGCAGTGTAGGAAGTTTGTGCGATATAGCTATCAGCCATGGATTTTCCTACCTTGATTGACTTATTCTCGCCATAAGAAACGGAGATATTGGAAATCTTAGAGGTGACAGTATCCGCAAGGTTATCAACCGTATCAAGGATGTAGAGCCCACCAGAGGTAGAAGCGATGGTTCCAAAGTAACCAAATCCAAGCATTACGACGAGCAGCACATGAAGGACTTTTCGCATGAAGTTTCCACGAGAAAAGAAATACTGGTAGAAGAGGTAAAAGGCTCCGATGGTCAGAAGCATGGAAACTAGGGAACCACTTGATAATCCGCCAGAAGTTGAACCTGTTAGTCCCTGCCAGATGGATTTAGCAGCGTTATAGACATAGGTTTTGTAAGAGTCGTAGAGGTCAATGTTCTCCATGATACGAATCATGAGGGAGAAGAAACCAACCACTAGATTGAGCAGAAAGAAAAAGAGATTGACGAAAATCTCATTCATTGCCACGATAATGGAGGTCTCAATTTTTGACGTCTTTTCCAGATACGATTTTAAGGCGAAGATGTCCACGCCTTTTAGTTTCTCAAAGGCTTCTTGCATGTGAGCCCTCCTTTCTAACTAGCATATTTATTTTCAAGGCTAGATGATACCGTTGCTTTCATTGGTTTTAGAAGCATGTCGATGTCTTCAAAGATGTTGTGAATGGAAATCATGTTTAGATTGCCATAGACGTCATAGTAGAGGCATTGCCCTGAAATCATGTTGTCAATCCATTCCAGGTTGCTTTCTGTTGGTTCCAGATTGACGTGCTTGAGAATATCTTCTCGTTCTGATTTTTCGTAGAAGGCAAAGATAGTTCCAAAGCCAGTGGTGTCATCATCATTTTCAGCATCGTGGACAGATTGTGTGATGAGTGCCAGAGTGTTATTTTTCGAGCGACCAATACGGCGCATATTCTTGATAACGGCTTGACCTTCGGCAGACTTCATAAGAATCCAGGCTTCGTCAAAGAACTCAATGGTATCTTCACTTTCATCACGTTCTCCAAAGTGGGTACAGAAAGCACCAAGGGCAAACATAAGAGCGATAGAGTTTCGTTCGTGGTCTGAAATCTTCGTTGCGTCTGTCTTAGGCAATTTCAGGTTCGCAACTTCAAGTATAGTGACTTGTGACTCATAATTGAGCCCTTGCGTTGTTCCATCAGAGAAGGCAAGTTCCAAGATGGAATTGGTCACAATAGAAGTGAGGTAGCGACCAACTGATGCGATTTGGTCATTATCACTGTCTTTGAGTGCTTCCAGAACGTGCTTAAAGCCAACGGTTTGACCTGTTTGTCTCTTGTCGACTATGTCGTTGATGGTTTCGGTAATGGCTGTCTTCTGATCCATGGTGACGTTGTCAACCGCTTGGAGCAAGAATTCCAGCATATTTTTAGCGACCTCAACGGCTTGTTCTTTATCCAGAACGACAATCGGGTCAAGCACTCCATGGTTAGAGGTGAGTGAGCTATCAAGAGTGACAAAGTTAAAGGCTTCAATTTGTTTCTTGCGTTCAGGATAGAGGTGGGCAAACTCAGGACTATTGATGATTTCTTGGTAGTGATAGCGGAGTTCTCGTTTGGGGTCAATGTAGAGTGTCTTCACGTTTTGAAGGGCAACAGATAAGAAGATAATCTGTGCTAGGAAGGATTTCCCTTGACCTGTAGCGCCCGTAATGATGATGTGTGGGTTCTTGGTAATTTTGCCTGCAATGTCTTCTTTATTACCGACAGTCGCATTAAAGAGGACAATGTTTTTGGAGGCGTTGATGGCTTTTTCGATATTGTCCCAGCGACCTGTCCAGTTATCGACTCGTCCGATATACCAGCCAATACGGTTACCAGCGGATGTGTTGGTAAAAGGCATGAGCTCCGCAAATCCACGACTGGTGACCATGTGTGTCCAGGTTCGAGTTTTCTTCTGCAAGTCTTGACCGTAGAGTAACGCTTGGAAGAGATAAGGAGTGTCATGGCTAGCCTCACTGATTTCAACGCCCATGTCATCAAAGTAGTTGAGGACGACTTGACGTCGACTTCTCAGCTGACTAAGGGAAGAACCAGAGACAATGAGATAAGCACCATATTCAATAATTTCTTCTTTATTCCCTACTTTCTTCATCAGGTCTTTCAGAGAGAAAGAACCCATGATAATTTCGTCTTGTTGGACGGTATCGGTATTCTCAGCTTCTTCCATGATGTTCTTGTAGCGAGTGTTAGAACGTCCCATTTTCCCTTTAATTTTATTGCGGTCAATAAATTCAGCCTTGAAGCGCAATTCTACGGGGAAGTTAAGACGTTGAACAAATTCTCCTAGATGGAAGCCGTTGAAGATGGTATTGAATTTCCCGACAGGAAGTATGGTCACAAAAGAATTGCCGTAGGGAGTTTCGAGTTTGAGAAAGCCTCCGTTCATGCTTTTAATCAGGGTGTCTGTGACATTGAAAAGGAAACGGTTAGCAATGACTTCTTTCTTGAGGTGGGGAATGTAGCGGAGGTATTGCATCCGTTGGTAGTAGAAGAGTTCATCATCTGTGAGACGGCGGCAACGAAGGGTTGAAAGCACTTGGTAGATGACTTGTTCATCAGCGAGATAGTCTTCAAACCAGGGCTTTTCTTCTTCCAGTTCAAAGCCTAGCCCGTTAGCCAGGGTCTCTGAAATCTCAGAGAGTCGTTCATAGGCGAGGTCAGCAAGACTAGCTCCCTTGTCATGTTTTCTCAATCGGACACCGACTAGCCAGTCAAACTGATAAGGGATTTCCATTTCATCTGTCAGCTTATCCACAGTGTAGAGTAGCAGGTCTTTACCGAGTGCTTGATTGTTTGGTGAGAGAGCATCCATAAAGTCACGCATCTTTTCTTCTAGGAGGTAATCCTTGGGAATGAGAGAAATATCAAAGTACTGGTTTTTAGCCAACTTTTTGAGCATTTGGCTGACTGTGATTTTGTGCTTTCCTTTTTTCTCATTATCAGTAATGGTGATAGGCGTATTAGGAATACGGTAGTAAGCCATGACTTGCTTGTCTTTGCGAAAAGCTAAGTTTTCATGCGTGGCTTTAATGGGGTATTGTAGTTTTAGTGCCATAGTGCCTCCTTTCTAAAGGTGTGTTTGTTCAAAGACAATGTCTTCATCGTCATAAGGTTCCACTCGTTCATCGTGGTAGATGGCTTTCTTGTTCCAACGAAATTCATAGAGGTAACGGAAGTAATCAGCCAGAAAGATGTGCATTTTCTTACCGTGTGGTTCATACTCTGTGTAGCATTTGGCGAGTTTGTAAGGAACGTAAGCATAGAGCAACATGGAGATAGAGTGGGTGATTTGGGCTAATGGGACAAGGATGAAAGAAAGTCCCAGAAGCATGATGACAAAGACGAGAATGAAAACAACAAAAAAGGACAGCTGCATCGGTGTTGCGAAGTACCAGATACGTGCCCCTTTTTGTGTCTTGATTTCTTGAATCCAGTAAGGAGCATTTAGCCCCCTAGCGTAGTCATAGAGTGGTTCTTTCTCATTGTTCATATCAGAGCCCCGTTTCAATACCGATGAGGCGTAGGAACCAACCAATGACAGAGAGAATCTGTTGTCCTTTGGTCATGGACACGATAATCCCCCAAAATCCGATAACGGAAAAAAGTTGGAGCCAGGAGCTATTTTTCCAAGCCTTGATGGCTAGCAGGATTGCCACAGCAGTGATAATCCAAGCACCATCACCTTGGAGGAATTGTTGTAGTGAGCTTGTGTTCATAGATGTTATTCTCCTTCATGTTTTGCATAATCTTTTGGAATGGTATGAGCTACCTTAGTGACGTAGTAGGAATTCCCTTTAGGTGTAAGGGTCAGAGTGAAATTCTCTGAACGAGTGTTAGCGGTAACTTCAAAGGTGACTTGAACGTAGGCGGTAATGGCATTACCATCTTCTACCAGGTAGACATAATCAAGTGACTTGAAAGTTGTGTTTTCAAGGACAGCTAAATCTTTACCAACCAAATCCAGGTTGTCTTGGTCTGTGGTGTAGTTGGTAAAGAAGACATTGAGGAACTTTTTGACTTTCTTGTGTGTCTTTTCTGGGAGATTGTCAGAAGCTGTTAGATTAAGCGCTGATTCCTTGTCAAAGCCTTTGGCTTGGCTGTCACTGAGGCTAGAATACCAGGGAAGTCCAGAAACGTAGTAGGAGCTATTTTTAGAAGCGTAGGGGATATTAAACCCTGTGGTAATTTCTTCCTCCCTATCACCGACTTTTTGTTTGTAGGTAACTTGATAAGTAGCGGTATTATCCGTCAGCAATAACAACCTAGCTGAGACCAGAGACATCGGTGTTCGTTTCTGACCTTGTGACTTTATCTCAGGTTCAACGTCATAGAAGCTATTGAGTTTTTCATTTTGGGCTTCTTGTTCCTCGGCTTTATCAGAGAAAGAGAAGTAGGCTGCGACAAAGTCATTGAGGTAATAAGTTAAGCGGTAGTCGGTGTCAGTTGCCGTAGTCACCACTTGGGAGGATTGAGCTTTTTTGACTTCCGTTTCAAGAGAGGTGACCTTGCTTGATAGCGTGATAGCACGCAGGGAACCAGTAGCTCCGATGAAAACTAAACATCCTAATCCCGTAAGGACTAGGATATTCACGTTTTTCCGTGTTGTCTTGATGAGTTTTGGTGAGCCACGCTTCTTATCTTGTTTCTTGAAACGAGACAAGTAATGGGTGACTTGTTGGATGAGTGTTCTCAGTTTGTTCATAATCCCTCCTTATCAGGCGCTGGCCAGTTCAATCAGCTTATTGCCTTTGGCATAGAGCTGTTTGTGGAGTTTATTGATTTCTCCATTGACGTAGTAGTAGCCACGAAGTTCCAGACGGATTTTTTCGAGAAGGTCAGCAGGGAGCTTTTCAGCTTCTTCATTTTTGAGCAGGTGATTGAGCTCACCAGCTTTTGTCCAGGCTTCGTTATCTTTGTGTGCCTTCATGAGTTCGCCCAGTTCAAGGGAAGCAGCTTTGATTTTCTTTTCAATGAGTGATTGTTTTGCCATGATTATTTCCTCCATGAATTGTTCTTGTTGGTCTAAGATGACTTGTCGAAAGAGAGTGACCAGTTTGGTGTCCATATTTCGATTAAAGTCTAAGACTTGACCATCAGTAGTAAAGTAAGCGTGTTGGTATTTAGCGGGAGAGTCTAGGTCAACGGTCTCACGAGCAAAGGCATCAAAGAAGAAATCCTTTTCCTTCATGAGTACGATATAGAGATTCCAGAACTCATTAGTATCAGGAAAGCAGGTGATGCCTTCGTAGATTTTTTTGACAAGCATGACTCAGAGATACCTCCTTATCATTCTTCGATTAGGTCATGATAGCCAAGGGCTTGATAAATGTAGTCATCATCAAACCAGAGCCAATCATTAATTTGCCTCTCTGTTGGGGTACTTCCTGAGAAGACATCTTCACAGAGGCTAGTGAGTTGGTCAATTCCGCCACGTTCACGGACGGTGTCTAAGGTTTCTCTAGCACCTGACCAAGCTTTGAAATTGTCGATGCTAGAAAGTTCAACTTTGTATTCCATAATGACCTCCTTTAAGTTTGGGTATCAAAAAAAAGGCAACTGAATTCAGTTACCTTGGAGTGCTTCACAATAACAATTTAGCGTAATCACTTTTCACAGGAAGGAGGTGAGTGACGTTCACAATTTTATCTTCCGTATTGATGTTATAGAAAAGCAAGTATTTGCGGTTAGCAATCACGATGCCAAATGTTTTGTATTGTTTGGAAATTTGTCTTCCAATCTTTTCATCCGCATCAAAGCCACGTTCAGGAAATGTTTGAAGACTTTTAATGCCTTCAAGGAGAAGCTGACTGGTTTTCAAAGCAGCATCAGGACTCAGCAAAACATCTTGAATATAGTTTTTGATACTTTTGATTTGAACAAAAATCGTTTGTGGGATATTGACAGTGTATCTATCCAAGTAGCTCCGCCTCCATTTCTTCAATGGTGACGTAGTTACCTGCTTCGATTTCTGCCATGTTTCTATCAATGATAGCACCAAGCTCATCAATCATTTTTTCACGGATAAGCTCATCAGTAGCTTCTTCCAAGAGGTTTTCTTTGCTTGGGCTAAAGATGAGTGTCCCATCGCTGCCCTTATAAACATTGTATTCTTGACCTTGTGGAATTTCAAATTCTTTTGGAATTGTGATACTTAGAGAATTACCGATTTGTCGTGTTTTAACTACTGTCATGTTTTTTCTCCTATGTTTTTGGTATACACTAAGTGTATACCTCTCTTTGGTTTTTGTCAATTGATTGTTTCACCTTCCTTTTTCTTTAGGTTATAGGATGCTTGCAAGTCTTGAAGAATGTTTTCAGCTCTATCAGTGATTTCACCATTTTCCTGAATCATTTTGATAAAGTCAGTCTCCATGATTTTGTCAGCTTCTTCCACCAGTTTGAGCGAATTGGCGACTTGGTACATGAGCCATTTTATCGTCCTATCAATAGAATAGGGTTCAGGTTTCATCCTGAGTTTCAAGGGTTCTGTACCTCCAAACATCCGTTGCCATTTCTGGTCAGGAACAAAGGCGCCAAATTTATTGGTACCATCGTAAACTTGCATTTCATGATTGATGACGCCACGGGCGATTTCTGCCAGGTCAACTCCGCTGATATATTCTTCAATGGCAAGCTGAGCTTTTTCTTGGGCGAAGCGCAATTCGTAACGGTTCCAGATACCAAAAATCTCCAAGGATTCTTCCACGGAGATTTGTTCACTTTTGGCGAGCTCATAGCGCTTTTCATAGAAGTTGAGGTAGAGGTTACTTTGGCGACTCCCAAAATAAAGAGAGATACCCTGACTGCCTTCTACCTCATCCATGTTTCTGAGGTTACCACCGCCAATGTGATTCCACGTTCTGATGTTCTTAAAGCTAACCTCGTCCTTATAGACTTTCGCAATCATATCAGAGAGAAGAAATTGCTCATCTTCTCTATCGTGACCGAGATAGCGTTCATCCATGGCAATGTCTAACCTAGTTACCCGACTATCTGTGAGGTCAAAGAGCAGAGCTTGAAGAAATTCTTGCCAGCTCATGTCAACACTTTCCAGAATCAGTTCCATTTCACGGCAACCTTGACCAGAGAGTTGCAAGGTCACTTGGTAATTTCCTGTTTCGATTTTGTCAAAAAAATCAAATAACCAAATGTTGCCTCGCTTCCAGAGCCTTGTGTAATTAAGGAGCCTGGTTTCAAATTCTTTGAACTCAGTGAAGGAACAGTGAAGATAGGTCTGACAGAAGTGATAGAGGTCACGGATAGACATGAAGGTCATGCGGAGGTAGTCGATATGAACATCAATCAGGTCATCGGCATTATCTTGATGATAGCCAAGTTCTGCCTTGAACTGACCGAACTTTTCTAGGCTCAAACCTCGTGAGCCATCTTCATAGCTGCGGTAGGTACGAGTTGAAATCCCAACAGACTCCGCAAATTGTTTCTGCGTCATCCCTGTTTGTTTTCGGAATTTCTTGAGATTGAGTGGGCTTAGTTTATCCATTCATAGAGTAAGACTCCTTTCTAGTGAGTGACACAGTTTTTTAGTGAAAGTGACACACTAAGTAAATCTTTGAAAACCTTGGTACTACTGGCGTGTTTGGGGTCGGACGTTGTCATTTTGACAAATGTTACCCCCCTATTAGAAATCGGGGGTTGAATCACAATCATGGGCGGTAGGAACTGCGAGCTACGGTCTGCGCCTGACGTTGTCAGGCTTGCCCTTGCTCTTGTCCTAGCCCATGATTTGCGAGACAGCTTTCAACCGCCTTTGGATAAGACTTCCGTCCTTCCTCCTCAAAGAGGGCCAAGGTTTCAAGAAGTAGCTGTTCTTGAAAAGATGTCACCACAAGCGAGTTATCCTCTTTGTCAAAAGGAACTCCTCGCTCATCCATGAGATAGATAACTTTGCGGAGTGTCTTGACAGTCAGGTCATGTTCCTTGGCAAAATCTGTCAGAAGACGTTTTTCTTCCAAGACTTCCATAACGTCATCCTCCATTGGTTCGTAATCCTTCTCAATAGGTTCCATATCTTCCATGATGTTCTCATGAGTGATTAGTTGCTCATCTTCTAGGACAGGTAATTTCATAAATTCCTCCTCGAAAGAAAAGCCTTTGTTAAAAGGAACGTAAGGTGAGAAGAACTCACCAGCCAGCTCACCGTTATTGGCAATATAACCACGCCCGTGAACCTTTTTACCATTGATTCTGTCCAGCTTTTTGAACTCTTTATTGCGGTTAGCATCGCCAAACATCATGTTATAACCCGTGTCTTCCAAGTGTCCGACAGAGAGCCGTTTCATGAAGTTGTCTCGAAGAGCGGTCTTGATATACTCGCCGTCAGGACGCTGCATAGCTTGAATAACGAATACTCCAGCTTGGCGTCCTTCTAGGACTATCTGGGTCAGGTATTCCGTAGCTTCTGCCTGCAGGCGATAGTCATTTTCAATCTTAGCGATGAAAGCTGCCCACTCGTCAATGACGATGAATTTGGGCTTTAATCCATACTGGGCAAAGTTTTTTCCTATCTTGTAGTCAGGGTGATTTTGCATGGTCTCGTAGCGATTTTCCATTTTGGTGACGTTATCCTTGAGGCAAGTGATGATATCGTCTTTGGATATGAAGACATGTCCCTTGAAGACAGGAACATTTTTAAGACCTGATAAGTCTGCGTTCTTCGGATCGCACAGGTCTATAAAACCAATCTTTGCCAAAGCCAACACAATGGTCATGAGGACAACCGTTTTACCGCCACCAGTTCCCCCACCAATCAGTAAGTGTGGCTCAGCAACATAATCCCAAAAGACATCTTCCATGAGGCGGATGCCCTGGTCAGTCAGGGTAACTTCTGAAACGTTAATACGGGAAGCAATACGATTGATTGCAATTTCATACTGGACAAAACGCTCATCAAAAGTTTTGTTTCTAAAGTCGCCATTATACATGACTTCAAGGGTAGCCCCAAGATTGATAAAACGGTCTTGGAATTTATTTCCTTCTAGGATAAAGGAAGCAAGCAGCTGATACTTACCACGTTTGACATAAACTTTTGGGAGAGAAATCTTCTCAATCGTTTTGCCATCACGTTTAACTGTCTTTGAGAGATAATACCTATTTTCAAGGAGAAAGTTAGTCATAATCCTCAGCGAGTTAAGACGCTGAAAGATGAGGACTTTCTGGTAGAGAATAAGATTGACAATCGGAATTATCACAATAGGTGGCAGAGTAGTTAGTAGGATTTTAGGCAGGTAAAATAAAGGGTCAGCGATAATCAAGTCATAGATGGGATAGTAGTAAAAGGCATTACCAATCAAAAAGGGCGATAACATGAGAAGACTTGTTATCACCCTAATATGACGGTAGAATTTATGGACACGAAGCCCCCGATAGGTAAAGAGGTGCATGATTAACTCCTAGCATCATTTTTTATCTTCTGCTTTTGGTTCAGATTTTGGAGCTGCTTGAGCCCCTTTTTTCTTGATGGCTGAAGCATAGAGACGGTAGTTGTCATTTCGACCGATAGCAGAGTAGGTCACGACAATATCAGTGAGTTCCACTTCTTCACGGTAATTGAGCCCAAGGTCGTTGAGTTGTTGTTCAGACATATCTACGATAGTGAAGAAGAGTGTTTCGTGTTGGTTAGCTGAGTGAATCCCAACGGTGATACCACGAATTTCACCAGTCGGAACTTGGACGTAGGAGCCGTCTTCATTACGCTGATTACGGTCTGCTTCATAGATGAGTTCAGCTCCTTCAATAGAGCGGAAGGTCAGTTTACCAAAGACTTCATCCAGTTTGAGAGCGTCAGTAATAACACGGTAGCTTTTATCAACAATTTGGAGTTTTTCTCCGAAGTTCAATCCAGTTTTAGCCATAATATTTTGTTTCCTTTCTTATTTGACGATTTCGAGTTTTTCCGCAAAGACATTAAGCGCTGGGGCTACGTTTGAGCCATTGACCGCACGGTCTGGGAAGAAAATAGGGTTGACGACTTTGACAAGCGTGTCTTCATCAAAGACGGTATTAGTTGCAGGAGTAATGACATGGAAAGAGCCATGTTCTTGATTGTTCAGGACATGACGTTGGTATTTGCCTTCTTTACCAAAGACGGTACGTGGGGCATGACCAAGTTTTTCATAATAAGCAGCTCCAATAAATTCTGGTTTCATAGCAAGTGTTTCAGGAATCATAAGTATTCTCCGTTTCTATATTTGAGTAATAAAAAAAATCAGCATATAACAGGGCTGACTTGAGCAAAGTAAAAGCGATTGATTTTGTTTTTGTAGATTTGACTATAATAAGTCAGTTCAGCAAGTGGATAGCCAGTTGCCTTGAATTTCTTGACGAGCGTATCAATTTCTTCTTTGGCAGAGCTAAAGAGACTTGCCTGTAAGTCTAGGCTGTGAGCGTACATCTTATGAGTAAAGAGATAATTTTGATAGTGACGCTCTAAGCATTGTTCAAAATATGAGGTCATAAATGCCTCCTTTCTTTATTGTAAAAACAAAAGCTACTAGAAACATCCAGTAGCTTGAGCATAGACTACTCCTGTAAAATAAGGAGAAGTAGTCAGTTTGAAAAAGAGTTATTTGGTTGAAAGACCTATCTAGGAACTAGACAAACCTTTCACGGTGGCAACGTTTAGCAAGGTGCTTTGCGTCAATTACCATCGCTTTCCCAGCCAATCATCCAGGTAGTCATTATCACGCCTGTCACGATTCTCTTACGCCCTTTGGCGAAGCCAGTTCACTTTACTATTCGGAAAAGTGCGAAAGTCCGAAATGCGTGTGAGCCCACAATTCTTTAGAATTGTTTTACTATCTCAACTTCAACCGAAAACGGACTTGACTTTCTTTTTCAAACAAGATACAATAAAGGTACGAAGTTTAGTGTAGTTTGATGGTCAGTCCTTTGGTTGTCAGACGCACTTTTTATTTAATTTGCAATGAACATTAGTGATTCCGAAAGAAGGACTAAATTTTTTTGGAATCAGATACATCAACCGTGATGTACTTATAGTTTACATCATGTGTGATGTAATGTCAAGAGTTTTTTTGTAAAAAACTTAAATATTTTTGAGGAACCGAAAATGACATTACCATATCGCTTAAAAGAATTACGTCAACAGAAGAATTTAACTCAAGCCAAAGTGGCAGATTCTCTAGGCATTACTCAACAGAGTTATGCTCGTTGGGAAAATGGAAAAGTTACCCCAACACCAGAAAAATTATCAAAAATTGCTAAATTTTACGGAGTAACTACGGATTATCTAATAGAGGGACAAAAAGACGACATTGATTTATCAAATGTCGAAGTATTGTTCCGTATGACTTCCGACGGATTGACAGAGGAAGAAAAGGTAATCTTTCGTGATGAGCTGATTGAATTCATGAAAGAGCGTAAAAAACTTTTTGATGAGGATAAAAATGAGACTTAAAGAATTTAGACAACAACGTGGAATGGTTCGTGCAGACCTGGCAAAAGAAATTGGAACTACCGTCCGCAGTATCAGTCGTTGGGAAAATGGTGAGACAGATATTCTTTTGGGAATTCAATTAGCTAAGTTTTTTGAAGTAAGTTTGGATGAGTTTGTGGGGTAAAAATAGTGGAAAAATTGAGTGGTGACAAAGAAAACAAAATTGTAGTTTTAGTTGGAAATGGGTTTGATATTCAAATACTAAAACATTTTAAATCAACCATAGACACCTCATATCCTTCTTTTTATAATTTTTTAAGCTGGAAGTATGCAGCTAAAGTCCAGAATAATGTTATTATCCAAAAAATGAAAGTCGATAAGTTAGGAAAAATAATCAAAGCACCCGAATTTGGAGGAAGAGAGAGTTTACCACTAAATACGATGCAGTCATTTATTGGTGATTTAACTAAAAAGGAAAGGGAAAAACTGCAATTTAAGTTAAAAATTTCTCATCACAATATTATTGATTTTACGTTTTTTAACTTTAATTATACTCCTTTATTTGATAACTATATCACTCTTGATAAAACAAATTTTGATCCACACGGTTATAAAAATTCCCCTAATAATTTCCACCCACAGCTTGCTTTTGATGGTACAAAACAAGAAATATATACACAATTAGTTACTCGAATTTTCCATCCACACGGTTACCAACATACTCCGCGTTCAATGTTATTTGGGTTCGATAATCCTGGGCAGATTATTAGGAATTATAAGGGCGATTTATATACCAACAAGGAAGTTCAAGACTATGTCAAATATTTTTTAAAACCTTACTGGGCAGAAAATGACAGAAACTATAAAAAATATTTAGATGAGGCGGAATTATTTATTGTTTTTGGACACTCAATTGGCGATAGTGACAGATATTGGTGGCAATCTATTGCTCAAAACTTGATACAAGGAAATTCAGAGTTGATTATTTATAACTATTCACGAAATGACACCAAAGAAGAAAAAACTAGGATTGCAACGGGATTTTTAAATTCTGCAGGTGTCATAGACTATAATGAACGCTACAAAGCGTTAGATAAGATATTTGTAGTAACTTCAACGAGGAAAAGAGAAGATACGCCTTTAATGTAGATAGTAAGAACACTGTAGAATAAGCTCAGAGAACTTTCTCTGAGCCTTTTTCTATTCTTCTTCCGTTACATTAAACTTTTTAAGTTCTTCTTTATATGCCTCACTACCTTTCTTGAAGTACTGACGTTCGGAACCAGTGATATTTGCAGTAATAACATCATCTTTGTATTCATATTTGACCGTTGGATTGACGAATCCTGAGATTTCAAAAGTTTGCGTATCAGTATCAATGGTCATACTGCTAGTTGAACCTTCGGCATCGACTGTCCCTTTGTCACCTTTAATAGTGATGACCAGGTCAGTTCCGTAGTCGCCAATTTCATAGTATTCTCCGTCCATATTAGGTTTGCTTGAGCAAGCGACTAAGACAATAGTACTAAAAGCAAGGGCAATAAGGCTAAGTAATTTTTTCATAAAGGTTTCCTCCTAGATGGAATTTATTTTACAGGAATCGTGTTACAAACGTGTTAATAATAGGATTTCAATCTAGTTGCAAGACAAATGTGTTAGTTGTTAAACTAATTTTTAGTGGACATTCGTCCATTTTTTTTATATAATTCTAGTCAACCAAATAGTTGACTGATGAAATTGTGAGGAAGTGTACTGTGAGAGACTTTTATACAAAAGTAACCCAAATTGCAAGAGAACAACTATATCAATTTATGAAGGATAATCAGGTGTCACCCCTGAATTATCACTTTCATTACTATTTCGATGATTGCATCCAGAAATTCGGTATCAGGGTAATGGAGCATCACTTTACCAATCGGAAAATTGAAGGTCTTACTATGATTGATGAGGATGGTATTTCAATTTCCTATGAAAGTCAGAACCCGCCAGTAAAACAGAACTTCACTAAGTGCCATGAACTAGGTCACTATATCTTGGGGCATTCAGGTAAACAGTTTACACAATTAAGCAGTAATAAAAATATAGTTGAAGAAAGTGAAGCCAATCTTTTCTCAGCTTATATTCTTATGCCTGATATTGTTTTACTGTCAAAAATTTATTATCGTTTGGATAGTTTCAAGCAAGTAATGACAGAGCTATCCGTATCAGCGGATGCTTTGAAATTTCGATTACAAGATTTATTTCGCTATCGTTTGAAACTAGACAATCAAGAGATTAGCTCAGCTATTTATCAATATCAAACGGGTCAAAGCAAGTCTGTTCTCAGTCTTTTTGAGGAACTCCATACTGAGATTGAAGACGAGTACCGAGTGGTGGAAGAGGATGTTTTTGCTAAAGTTCTGAATCGCCTGAGAGAGTGTTGTTTTGTGGCAAGTACAGAGTTCCCTGAGTTGCTAGAAAATAGCTTTCGCAAGGAATTAGAGAAAGAAGATGATATTGATACTTGGTTAGAGTATGACTTTGGACAATCAGTAGGTTACGCTTGGCGTACAGATATGTTGACCGCAAAGCAAGCGAAATCAAGAGCCAAAACAATACTCCTATTAGAAAAGAGGTAGCTATGTACCAACCTGATAAATTAAAACAAAAACGAGAAGAACTAGGCTTAGAGCAACAAGAGTTGGCTGAGCTTATCGGTGTTTCAAAGCAGGCTTACTTCAAGTGGGAAAAAGGCTTCTCAAAGCCTACTAAAGCCAATATTGCTAAGTTGGAAAAAGTCCTAAAGGTTCCCGAAGGTTATTTGAGTGAAGATGAAATCTCATCCCTCTATAAGCAACTAACGGAACCAAATCGAGAAAAAGCCATGACCTATGTTCGTGACCTGGTATCGTCACAGAAGGTTATCAGCATTGCAGAAAAGCGTTCAGAGTACCATGTTTACGAAAAACTTTCTGCTGGTATCGGTGCCTCTGTTTATGGCGACCTGGACTATGATGTGGTTTACTACAATGAAGAATTACCGCATGATTTTGCTTCTTGGGTTGATGGAAACTCGATGGAACCGACCTATCAAAATGGAGAAGTAGCTCTCATTAGAGAAACAGGCTTCGATTATGATGGTGCTGTTTATGCAGTCGTTTGGGATTCACAGACCTACATTAAGAAAGTCTATCGTGAGGAAGAAGGGCTCCGCTTAGTGTCAATCAACAAGGATTATCCTGATAAGTTTGCACCTTTTGATGAGAATCCACGAGTTATCGGAAAGATTGTAGGCAGTTTTACCCCTTTGGAGGAATAAAGTAATCTAAATTTCACCGAAACGTCAAAAAGGATAATGTTAAGTTTTCCATGTTTAATTGCAAATAAGCTTTTGCTTGATATAAAAGATATTTAGATCGTATCATAGATGGTACGATTTTTATATTTTTACAAATAAAAAAACATGGTGTAAAAAAACGTTATCAAAAACAATATATTTCGATGTAAAATAAGAATATGGAAAAGCAGAGTAGTACAAATATTGTTATGAACAATATTTATAGTTTTTATGGACAAGAAAATTCAAAACTAAAATCATTAAGGGCAATAGCTAAATACATAAATGATCCTAATATATCATTAAATATATTGAAGAATTGGTCTAGTGGTAGATCATCCCCAAGTTTACAGCAGCTTGAGTTGCTAGGGTACTATATGTCAATTCATCCGTCTAAATTAGTAACTAATGAGGTTGTATTTTCAGTAGGAGATAATATGATTTGGAAGGATAACATTGTTAATGTATTTTATTCTAACTTTGAAAGATTCGATCGCCAAAAAACTATATTTTCTAAATATTATAAAGAAGAATTGATGACATATCGTTCTTATAGAGAATGTTTGTTGAGAAGGAAAAATTCAATTAACTTAAACAAAATTGATAAGATTGCTGAAATATTAGGCATCACAACAGCTGATTTATTGGAGGTAGATAATGAAAAAAAAGATTAATTCACAAAAGAGCATAGAAGTAATAACGAACGCACTTCAAAACATTGAGAATCATATTCCAAATGAGATGAGAAAGACCTATTCGTTTAAAGGAAGAAAATCTCCAGAGATTATTTCTAAGATACTTGAAGCGTTAACGAAAACTAATGATATTATTTTTGACCCTTTTATTGGCAGTGGTACATCTATAATTGGCAGTCACTTGGCAAAACGTCATCTTATTGGAACGGAGCTTGACCCTTTTACATTTGCAATAGATAAAGTATTATTTGAGAAGATTAATAAAGTAGAGCTTGAACATAATATTAAATTAATCGAAGATGATGTAAAGAGCTATATACTTTCTTTGTATGAAACAGAATGTTGTGGTGAAACTAATTATATTAAAAAAGTTTTATTTGATCCACAAAATGGTAAAGATGGATATTTGTATCCTGTAGAAAATCGAGAGATAAAGAATGGAAAGAATGTAAAGTTGCTTGATAAATGTTCGATTTGCGGAGCTAGTGACAAGCACTTCACTGAAGAAGATTGGTTAAATATTCAAGAGCAAATGAAGATGTCTACAGATGGCTTTCCAACAGATCGACTAATTGAAAATAGTCGGATTAATATTACTCGCTCTACTGGGGCTGATAGATATGATATCTTTTTTTCCCACAGAAATAAACTTGCTCTATTAGCCTTGCAAGAATCTATTTCGAAATTAAAACCATCCAAATCGAAGGATTTTTTACAATATTGTTTAGTATCTTCGTTAAGTTTAGCCAAAATTGCAATGTATGGCAGTTCTACAGATATTTTATATCATGTAGTGTTGGAAAAAGCTCAAGATATGAATGTATGGTACTTGTTTGAACAAAAAATCAAAAGCTTTAAAAATTTTCAGAAAAAATTTGAAAATGTACTTGTCGAAAATTTTTCGAGCTCAGAAGAGTATGCAGTATTTAATATGGATTATTCATCTTATCTTAAAGCAAATCCAAACCTTAAAGTGGATGCTATTTTTACAGATTTTCCGTATACTGATCAAGTTCCCTATCTGGAACGAAATCAATTATTTAGAATTTGGTTAGAACATTTTGCTGATAATCGAAATAGTTTTTTATTATCTCAAAAAATGCTTGACGATGAGATTGTCGTAACTAACGCTCCTAGTCGCAGATATAAAAATCTAGACAATTATATCATTGATCTAGATATGATGTTCTACAATTTTGAAAAAATACTTCCGGAAGGTGGACATGTAGTATTTTTAACTAAATTAGGAAAAAAGAAATATTTTAATGTTTTTGGAAAAATTATTGATCTGGCAAGAAAAAATGGTTTTGAGTATGTATCGCGTGTTAGTATCGAAAAAAAAGATCCAACGTTGAGAAAGCAGTCTGCTTTCCGTAATACTCTGATTAATGAAGTAGTAATTGTGTTCCAAAAGCTAAATAGCAATGACAGATATCTATATATAAACAACGAGAACTATGAAGCGAAAATCATTGATTTTGTTTATAGAACTGTCAAAAGTCTAAAGGATGATTCAATTACTGTTACTGAATTAGTTTATAATATTTGTCGTGAAATTACTCAGTTAGGCGAACATGTTACACCACAGATAACCAAGCGGATACATGAAATAATTGATCATAATTTTTATATTTCGGTAAATCAAGAAGTTCAGCTGTCAAAAAATGTGCTTTATCTAGATCAGGAGGATGATTCTACTCTGTTTAAAAAGTTGTATGAATTGGTTCCTACCTATATAGAAAGGATTTTAAATAAGAAAGGTAGATTTGTACTTGAAGAATTATATTTAGAATTAATTGATGATTTATCTGATGGTAACAATCAAACACTTCTTGATATAATTAATGATGATAAAAATATTGAAGAGATTGCTTCGTTAGTAGAGGATAAGACGGAAGTTGAAGGTAATTTCTATGTAAGAAAATCGCTACCGCAAGACATTAATCAAAATGCAATTGATATAGCAACTATGGACCCATATGCTTTTGAAGATTTATGTAAGAAATTACTCGAAATGGAGGGATTTTTAAATGTTCACCGAAAAGGTGGAAGTGGAGATATGGGAGTTGATGTCGTAGGAGAGCATTTCAATGGAAATAAAAAAGAATTTTGGCTCGTACAATGTAAGCGTTGGGTTAGTAATGTAGGTTCAACTCCGTTACAACGACTTGTATCAGAAAGAGAACGATTGGGAGCACAACAAATAGCATGTTACACTACCTCAGATTACACTTCTGATGCCAAGATTGTTGCAAAATCGCAAGGAGTCATAATAGTTAATGGAAAAGAACTAATACAAATGCTAGATAAACACTTTCATGGTAAGTATTATAATTCTAATATTTAAAAATGGCATCTTCATTATTGAAGATGCCATTTGGCTGTTACACTATTCCAAATAAATTTTTCTTCAAAAATATCTACCAAGGTTTTATATTTACTAGAAAGGATTTCTAACCAACCATTATTTATTAGGATTTCCATCAGACCAAAATCGTATAATTCAGGTGTCGAGAGTTCTCCTTTTGATTCTAGTAATTTTTTAGATTCCAAGTATATATAGTGTGCTATTTCATCAGCTGATATATTGGTATCATAGCTTTTAATCTCGTGTTTTGTATTTTCAAAAAATAGGATAGCATCTCCAGATAATGATTTTTTGGGGCTAATTATATTCTTAACGGTTTTTGATTTTTTAATGTGCTCCTGTGAAATATATTTAAAGCCATTGTGTTCCAGAATAGTTATTAATTCAGCCCAAACAGATAAATTACTATCATGAAAGAATAGGCACATGAATGAACCCTGTTTTAGTTTTTTGCTGCATAATTCAAAGACTTGGTTTAGTAGATTGAAATATTCTGATTCTGCTCTTTTTCTAATTGGGGAAGGAGAGACTACGATTTCGTCTTCTAAATTGAAGTCCAAACCAATAATAGGTTTGTACAATTGCATATACTCAGAATATAATACTTGATCTTTGTAGGGAGGATCCGTGATAATTAAGTCAATTGAGTTATCAGGGACTTCGTATTCGGTAATATATTGACTACCTTTTGTTAAAACTAAAGCAGAATTTGTTGTAAGCTCTGCATAATCCGAAACAATATGGGAGTTTAAATAATTTTTTTCAACAAAGTTAGTAGCTTTAATAATATTCTTTATTCGTTTCTTTAGTAGATCAATGATATTTTTTTCAACACAATTTTTTTTCGGAATCCATAATGGCCATTGAGAGTTTGAGTGTAAATCAGTAATTTTGCATAGGTGAATACACGACATGAGCAAATAATTTAGGATATCGGGGTTATCTGATGAAGAGATATATCCGACGATTTCGTTAAGAAGCGAGAAGTTCCGGGGAGTGAATAAGTCAGATAGATGATCGTTATCTCCCACAGCTATTTTACTGTTTTTTAGTAGTTGTTCATCGAAAATATGATCGCTGCAAACTAGACTTAGCATCTTTTTTTCATCGTTAATATCTGCCTGCTTAGTATTCTTACCGCAATTTGGACAGGTATAGTTAACCGCCTTAATATTATAATCATTGATTGTTCTTGAAGGTTTATCGAAAACTATTTTTGAGATGATGGCTTGTTCGGAATTACATGATGTACAAGTTGTAGTGTAGTAGGAAGTCAATTCATCCAGTTTTTTTTCTAGTTTATTGAATACCTCAACTAATTCTTTTTTTTGAAAATTATTAATGATATTTGTTACTATGAATCTTGGCATTTCGTTGATGTCACATCCAATTGCTTTACGATTTAGCGAGTTCTTAATTGTTTCTAAGATTGTAACACCTGAGCCCATGAACGGATCGAAAATAGTATCCCCTTCTTTAGATAAATGTTGAATAAGTTTATCGATTATGTTAAATGATTTTTGAGACCAGTATAGATGTGTATTATAAATTGGGTTTTTTGAAGTAGGGATAGTAGTTTTTATGTCATATTTTAAATTTAACAAGGAATTTGGGTGATCGTTTTCTGTAGAAGGAGGACCACAAATGATTAAATATTCAATAACTTTCTTTGTAGAACTGTTCCTATGATTAGCGTGCTTATAATTTTCCTCGGCAATAGTAACATTACTACTTCCGAAAATTTTTTTTGTTAAATCAATAAGATCTTCGATAGAAACAGTATATCTATCTATTTTTTGATTTATTTGGTCTTCTGGGTACGCATAACTTAGTGCAAGAATTATATTATTTTCTTTACAGTATAAGCATAGCTCTTCAATTCTATTCTTGGCCGTACTTTTTTTACTTAGGTCTGATTGATTCCTTCCTTCGGTGTATAGACCAGATGTATATTTACCGTGATTAATTGTTGGTTCTGGAAAGTCATATCTTGCTGCTACATTGAGTAAATGATAATATCTGGAATATTGCATATCAGTATATGGAGGATCAGCATAAATCATTTTTATGTTTGAGTTTGCCAGAAGATTATTATTAGTTATTTCTCTAATATCTAAATTGTAGATTTGATGTTGGAATTGGTTATTACTAACCTTCTTAGAGCTATAAAGAATAAATTCCTCCAGCTTCTTATTTAGTAAATCAATGAGATTTTTAGATCTTTGCTTAAAATGTCTTGTAATATTTTTTGAAGGGTTTAATGGTTGTGCCATGTGTCCATCTTTAGCAAATACTATTTCTTTCATTGCAAAAAATAAGCAGCTGTATAAGGTATCTGTGACGGATTCATTTTGAAAAGAGTGAATCGTCTCAATAACACTATCAATAATGATAGATTGCTCTATTCCAAAATAAGTACCAGAGTAGTAATGAGTAAATAAATTATATTTTCTTTGCTTACGTAACTTGTTGACAGTGACTCCTCTTAGTTTATTCCAAATTGTTGGGAAATTTTTATATAGATTTATTAGTTTATCGTTATCTTGGGATAATAAGAATTCTCTCTCTTGTTTTATATAGTCTATATATTCAATCGAATTTTTGTTAATATTTTTTTTTAGTTGAGTCTGAAATTGATCTGCAATTTCCTGTAAAAGGGTTTCTTCGGGAGTATTTAAAAGAGATGAAGAAATAATGGTTGAATACAGTTCAGCGTCATTAGAAAAAATTATATTTTCTTGTTGGAAACTTGCACCAACACTTCCAGACCCTGAAAAAATATCGAAAAATATTTCTCCTGGTTCTAAATATTTTTCGATATTTTTCTTTAAAAATGGTATCAAGGAAGATTTATTTCCTTGGTAATTGAGTATAGATGGTATTGTCATTTTTTCTCCTTAACCACTATATTCTATCATTTTTAGTGAAGTACTACAATTACAAATAAAAAATTAGGTCAAAAAAACGCGCATCGGGAATTTTAGAATTACGTTGTTTTTAAAACAGATATCAGCTCAAAAACTTTTACACTTTTGAAAGAAAAACTTTGAGGATTTATTATCTCGAGCAGACTATTTCCTCATAAGTCTATTCGAAATTTTCTGGGATTTTGTCTCAATAGTTCACTGCTATTTATATCACCCAATTAAAATCTTTGGTAGGAATGAGTGTAATATTTTTCCAAAATCATCTTTTTCGGAAACACAAGACTGATAGTAAGGAAACCTTCTGTCAGTTTTAAGGAATTTAGGAAACGACACACATGAGTAAAGTCATTTTAAATATTTTAAAACGTGCTGAGGAATATATTGATGATGTCTATTGTTATATTGCGGATGAACCTCTATCCTCTCAGGTTGCATTGAAACAATTTAATAACATTGCAGAGGCGATTCAAACCTTAGAAGTTTTCCCAGATAGATGTTCAATCGTTGAGTTCTCGTATTGGGAATCAAGGTTAGGCGACCGTTAGTGAAGAACTATTCGATCTATTATCGTTTCGATAAAGGTATAGTTATCGTATTAAGAGTGCTTCATCAATCAAGGAGTTTGGATAGATTGATTGATGAAATTGGCCAAAAGGGAGAATAACAGTTTCCGTGTTTGACTTGAAATTCATACAAATTCAGTGAAATAATTGATGGCGGTACTTTGGCAAAGTGTAATAAACACAACGTTTTGAAACTACATGAGACAAGGAGCTATGCAACCAGGTCTTAAGAAAGCTCGTAAAGCTTCACAATTCTCAAAACGTTAATCAATACGATTATATCAACGTTTCAAGACATTCAGGATTTTTATCTTGGATGTCTTTTTTTGTTGAAATTTATAAAGTTCACCCCAAAATTCACCCCATGTTCACCCTATTATTTTTTTAAGCTTCTATATGCAATATCTCCAGCAGTTTGATTTACTATATTTTTGTGTTAACATAGGTCTTTGTAATTTGTTTATCACTATGAGTTAATGCCTCGGAAATAATTTCTAGGGGAACGCCAGATTTTCTTGCAAGAGTGGCACCTGTGTGTCTTAACTTATGTGGTGAAGCAGGGGATAGTTCTGGATGCCTACGTCTGACAGAATTCATTCTATAGTTGAGGTAATCTGTATGAAGTGGAAGGTTGATATTATTGGATCGGTCATTATAGGTAAACACAAACTGCTTTTGAGTCTGGTGTAAACCAAATAGTTTTAATTCCTTATTATGAAACGGTTTACTTTACGGAGGAGTTGGCGCATGACTTTGCCTCATGGGTGTCTGGAGATTCTATGGAGCCAAAGTATCACAATGGTTCAGTTGCTCTCATTCGTGAAACAGGTTTTGACTATGATGGTGCCGTATATGCTGTGGTATGTAATAGTCAAACATACATTAAGCGAGTATATCTTGAAGCAGAGGGTCTACGTCTAAAGTATAAGGATATCTTTATTTCTTATGACGAGGATCCACGAGTAGTGAGAATTATTATTGGAAATTTTATACCTCTCAAATAATACGTTTTTCTAGTCCTGAATTGTCAACTTATTTGCTTTTTTGATAATGATTCTAGTTTTCAAAAATGTAATGACATCTGTTAAGGATTTCTTATGAAATATCTTCTGATAACAGAGCTTGTTTGATAGTACAGACGGATTTTATTTTATAATACTCCGAAACAAAAAGAATGAATTTTCTAAAAATTATTGACAAATAAATTTGCTTTTAGTATTATAAACACAACTTAAAGAAGAGGCAGAGTTATCATGGAAAATACTGAATTTTCATTGGAACTTGATGTAACTGAAGTTTCAACAGAACAAGGTTATGTTTCTGGTGGTGTAACATCTACAGGTTGTTGTAAAGATTAGTTTTATAATTGATTGAATAAGGCAGGTATACGAGGTACTTACCTTTTTTTACAAGAGAATTATGTTTAAGATAAAAGATAATTACATTTATAGGTAATGCGTTAATGATTCAAGACTTATAGAAAAACTTAGTGAAAATAATCTTGAAATATTTTTTGATAACAAAGTTTTTAAAGAAATGTTGCTAGTGGCGAACCCTCAATTTTTCCATAATTTAACTAAAGAAAAAATATATAAAAATTCCACCTTTAGAAACTATGTAAAAAGATCAATTACAAGAGCAACGCCGTTTGGATTGTTTAGTTCAATTGGTGTAGGAACTTTTTCTGATATCTCATATCATCAAAAGATTGGAGAAAATTATACGAAAAAAATCTCGGTTAGTGGAGAGTGGCTAAGTTCGATTTGTATGATGTTAGAAAATAAAGATTCTGTCTTATTACAACTACATATATAGTGGAACCAAAAAGTACTTGAATTATCAGATAAGTATCAATTAAGTAATGTCAATTACTGGGGAATCTCTGAGATAAGTAAGGATTTATTTATCAAGAAAACTGGACTTTTAGAATTCATACAAAAATTAACGTATAAATCGGAAGTCAGTGTGTTAGAACTGGTACTTCAAAGTAAATCTCCTGATTTAGAGAAGCAGAAAATTTTAGATTATATACGTAATTTGATTACTAATGAATTTTTGTTTACAAACTTGCGAAAAGTTGCAATAAGCCATAAAGATTTAGATGATTTAACCAACATTTTAAAGGATATTAATAACCAAAGAAAATTAACCGAGGATTTATTACAAATAAAAAATAGTATTGAGCAGTATGCAAAATTAGAGTTGGGAGAAGGCATTTCTCAATATACTGAAATTTGTAAAAAAATGTCGTATATTTTTAATGATAAAAAACAGCATTACCTGAAGGTGGATTTAGTAAATTGTTGTGATTCGGTGCTGCCCAAAAATTTAAAAAAGAAAATGGAGGATTTTGTTAATTTTATTTCAAAAATTAATCTGGCTAAAGGTTATCGAAACAGAGAATTAGAATCATTTACAGAAAAATTTGTTGAAAAATATGGAGAATACGTCGAAGTTCCAATTAAAGAATTATTAGATGGTAATTTAGGACTGGGTTTACCAAAACAAACTTTGGGAACTCATGTAAAGTCATCAAGTAGTGTAGAAGAGCAAAATTTTTTGTCTTATCTGAGTAAAGAAGTCTTCAAAGCTGTTAAAAATTGTAAAAAAGAGATAGATATATCAAATATACCTTTAGGATTGTTATACCCAAATTCGGATAGATTTGTTGCAAATCAGTTAGAGTTATATTGTGAAATTAAGAATTTTGAATCTCAACCTGTTATATCAGTTGTCCCAAATACAGGGAGTGACATGATAGGGAAGTCTATTGGAAGGTTTGCCTCCTATTTTCCTAATTCTTATATCTCGTTAGATTCACAGTTGGATAATGTAGAATTAATAGAATTTCCAAGAGATAGTAAGAATTTAAATGTTATGTCGGCACAGAATGCTCATTCTAAAAAGTTATTATTATCTTATGATGACAATGATAACACATCGATTGAATTAGATTCTGTGGTGGTGGGGGTTATAAAAACAGAATATCGATATAAATTATATTTTAGGGATTTACGAACCGGCTCAATTGTTAATTTTGTAACAACATCAATGCTAAATCATAAATCAAATGGAGTATTTAGCGATTTAGCAAGATTTTTGCTAGCGGTTTCTTTAGAATGGCAAGATAATCCGTTTTCAGTGTTTAGGATAATTGAAAATTTTGATTATCTTCCCTATATTCCCAAAATTAAATATGGAAATATAATTTTAAGTGAAGAGAAGTGGGTTTTGTCAGATATAGATAAAAATGATTTATCTTCTATTAAACAGTGGAAAAAAGATTTTGATGTACCTAGACTACTGTATTTTCATAAAGCTGATGAGCGTCTATTGGTCGATTTAGAGAATGATTTAGATACACAGTGGCTTTTAAAACAAAATGTGGATAAACTGTATTTTACACGTTTTGAAAAATATGATGGTAAAAATTGTGAGTTTATCTTTGGATTTGAAAATTATCAAAGTAGTATAAATCATTATTCTATGCAGGAAAAATCTGTTAGAAGATTGACAAATAACTTTTATAAGAACTATGTTAAAACATTTTCGAGTGATTGGATCTATTTTAGATTATATGGAATTAATTCATCAATTCTACTTGAACTAAGAGAGCGGCTTCTTTTGTTTACAGACGAGCTATTGGTTGAAAAGCTAATTAGTGATTTTCATTTTGTAAATTATAGCGATAAGGATAATGGATCGCTTCGATTACGATTTAAAATAAATAACGATGATAATTTTGAAGATTTAAGATTTCGAATTGCACATTGGATAGACTTCCTACTAGAAAGTGGTTTTTGTAATGATGTTAGTTTTAATTTATATGAGAGGGAAATTGAGAGATATGGTGGAGATAACTTTATAACAGTTTGTGAGAGGATGTTTTCTATTGACAGTTTTCTTACCCTAAAGTTATTTTCGAAGAAATTATTAAATGATAAAGATTTATTTTCTGTTTTGCATTCGACATTTTTATATATTCGATTATTAGGGATCCCATTAAAGCGATTACTTGAGTTGCTGAAGGGGAATTTGACTCAAAATAGATATCGTAAAAGTTTTAAAAAGTTATTCCCAAATAACACAATAGTAGTAAAGGAATTCAAAGAATATTTTGATTACAAAAATCAGTTTGAAATTTTTAATGAAGTATTTAGAGAGTTCCCGCCTATTGATGGATATTTTGAAGGTAAAAATGATATAGTCTATAGTTTACTTCATATGCATATGAATAGAGTAGGCATGTTTCCATATAGAGAAAAGGAATATCTTTATTTTATCATGTATATTGCAGAGCCGTTGAATAATTATAAGGAATTTACTTAAAAAGTATGAAGAAATTATCTGTAAAGTAGATAAACTCGTGTTGGATAGTGATATTATTGACAGATTGCAGAGAGCATATTATACAGAAAATAGAAGTTACTTATCAGAATATCCAAGTATAATTATATATTTATCCTATAGGTTGATAAATTGTGATAATAAGGAGTATTCTAAGCTTCTCTATAATAGAGTAAATTATTATCTACAAGAATTGCTAAAGTCTATTAAATTGAATAGCACTAATAATATTTCACTTTGCTATGGATTTACGGGCTATGTATATGCCTTGGAATTTTTATCTAAAAATTGTAAAGGATATGATAAATTACTAGATACACTTGAGACAATTTTATTAGCTTTAACAAAAGATAGGCTACGTGAAATAAAAAGCTCTAATATTGTTAAAGAAGAATACTTTGATGTAATTCAAGGTGTCTCTAGTGTAGCTAGATATTTGCTTAGCAAAGAGGAATCAACTTCTGAACAAGAGTTATTAGTAAAAGAAATATTAAATTACTTTGCAGACCTAATAATTAACGAGCCAACTATTTATGTGGAATATATGCCAAATGAAAAATTAAGGAAAAGATTTCCTAGTGGCTATATTAATCTAGGTGTAGCTCACGGTATATTGGGACCACTATACGTGTTGGCGTTAGGATTTGAAAAATTTAATATAACAAAACACATACCTTCAATAGAAAAGGGCTTGAGTTACTATGAGAACGCCTTTTTTACCAATACAATTGGAAAAATAATTGGTTGGAATGGTAGAGTCAGTGATTATGAGGAGAATGAGGAATTTAGATTTAATATAAGTTGGTGCTATGGCAGTCTTGGAATGGCAAGAGTACTATATAATATAGCGAAAATCATTGATAGTCAGAAATTACGAGAAATGGCGATGGATGTATTTACTTCATCTATTGATTACCTTAATAGCAGTGAGATTTTAAATAATGGAATTTGTCATGGACGGTCTGGAATAATGCTTTTGTTCAATTTGATGTATTTAGATACAGGAAAGACACAATTTAAAGCAATTTCTGATAATTTATTTAAAGAAATTATAAATGATGCTTCTAATTCTGAGTATATATTTGTGGAGCGTGACATATATTTTAGAGGCGTAACCTTTGATGAAGTTATTGATTATATTGACTTTGGATTGCTAAATGGTGTTTCAGGGATAGTTATAACTCTAATGGCACAAAGGACTGGAAATGCCTACCCATTGGATAGAATGCTGTTTATGCAGTGAAGTTTTTAAGTTAAAGGAGAAGTATGAGAAAAATCTTAAAAAACAAACTATATCTAAAAGTTCTGGTTTCGGATTTGATATCAAATTTTGGAGATACATTATATTTTATAGCTCTCATGACCTATGTTACGGAGATTAAGGAGAGTAATTTAGCTATTTCAATCGTAAATATATCGGAAACTCTACCTATTTTATTTACAATATTTTTTGGTATCATTGCAGATAAAACGCTTAATAAAGTGAAAATGATTATTAAAACGTTATGGCTACGGGTGATTCTATATTTATTGGTTGCTGTGGCTATGAATTTTAAACCTTCTATTATAGTAGTCATAATTGCTAGTCTCGTTAATCTTGTTGCAGATACATTGGGACAATTTGAAAATGGTCTTTTTTATCCAATTTCTAATCGAATAGTGAAAAAGTCAGATAGAGAAGAAACTATGGCGTTTAGGCAGACTGTTGTTTCTACGATGAATATTGTAAATCAATCATTGGGGGCGTTTTTAATTACTTTTTTTAGTTTTTCTCACTTAGCTTTTATAAATTCTCTAACTTTTGCTATTAGTCTGTTAATTATGTTAGCAATCAGAAATCAAATTAATAGCTATTATGACGAGACGATTTCGACTAGTAAGATATCTCAATTTGACTTTAAAGCTTCATTTTCTGAGATTATTTCAAATTTAAAGCTCTCGATTAACCATCTATTTAGTATCGGAAACATGAAGGAAGCTTTACTTGTTATACCTATTCTCAATGGGAGTTTGGCAATTCTCATTCCATTAGTTGTTGTTAATCTTTCTAAAGATTCTAATTTGACAATTGTTAATTCTGCGATTACGATCTCGCTTTTAGGAATTAGCACTGTTTCAGGAGGAATACTTGGGGGCACTTTAATTCTAATTAGTAAAAAATTTAAAAGCCTTTCCATAGGCACTTTGCTAAAAATGAATTTAACGATTGTTTTACTATCATTCGTTGCTTTTTACTTCCAAAATATTTATTTAATTATATTATCATCATTTCTTTCGAGTGTATTAGTTAGTGCATTAAATCCTAAAATGGGGACTATCATATTTAATAATATTGATGAGACGAAGTTGGCTACAATATTTGGAGGAATGGTGACATATTTCCAAATAGGGGATATTGTGTCAAGGTTATTGTTTTCTACATTAGTGATTTACTTACCGTATGGTTATATCGCATTAATATATATAGCAGTTGTTTTTGTGGCAATTTTATATACATTAAAAAGTTCAAATCACATAGAAAGGGAATTTTAAATTAGTTAAATGATTATAGTTTTCCAAATTTTCTACTATGAAAACCTATTTTCAAGATTGAGTACTAAAGTTCGAGATTTTGTTCGTACTCAGCTTAGAGAATTTCAATATTTGGATGATGGGCAATTTAAAACATTACCAGAGTATCCAGAATTTGCTTGGTTTGAAGGGATGTAAATGCGGTAACTCATAGAAATTGCTCCATTTTTGGCGATTATATCCGAATTATGATGTTTGATGATCGATTAGAAATTTATAGTCCAGGTAAGCTTCCTAATATCGTAACGGTTGAAAATATTAAGCACGAACGTTTTTCTCGTAATCCTCGTATTGCTAGAACTTTAACAGAATTTGGATGGGTACGAGAAATGAATGAGGGAGTGAAGCGAATCTATTCTGAGATGGAATCTTATTTCTTGCATGAACCTAAATACACAGAGCCAGGAAATAAAGTTGTTTTAACTCTTGAAAATAATATTTTGAGCCGACATTTGAGAGTTAATGATAAGATGATGAAAAAATATGACGAATTCAATGATTTAAATGACGATGAGAAAGCAATTTTACATATCATGTATAATACCGGAGAGAAAATGACTACTGCTTTGGCCGCTAGAATAACAAATAGGGGTAGAAATTTTGCAAGTAAATTATTAAAGAGTCTTGTAAATAAAGAGATCCTGGAATGGCATGGCACAAGTAAGCAAGATAGAAATCAGTACTATACTTTGGCAGAATAGCGGATCTATTTATAACTGGAGTGCAGAAGAGTGCAGTAGTTCGGAGTAAAACGCAGTAAGTGAATTTCCCCTGTTTTCCTCAAAAAATCTCAAACTTTTTGAAATTCTGGACAAAAGAAAAGGCCTAGTTGCCTGTAGTTTCTACCTATTAAGTTATATTGAAATTCATTGGTTTAAAACCAGATCTTAAGAAAGCTCGTAAAGCTTCACAATTCTCAAAACGTTAATCAATACGATTATATCAATGTTTCAAGACATTCAAGAGTTATCTCTTGGGTGTCTTTTTTTATTCAAAATTCGATAGTTTCCACCAAAGTTTCCACCAATTTTCCACCATTATTTTTTCAAGCTACGAAATGCAATATCGCCTACTGTCCGATTAACTATATCTTTTGTATTTACATAAGTCTTTGTAATTTGCTTATCACTATGAGTTAGAGCTTCTGAAATAGCTTCAAGAGAATAACCTGCTTGTTTGGCAAGAGTAACACCTGCATGTCTTAGTTTGTGTGGTGATGCTGGTGCAAGTTCTGGATGTCTCCGTCTGACTGACTTCATTCTATAATTTAGATAATCCACGTGAAGAGGTAAATTAATGTTGTTTGAACGATCATTATAGGTGAATACAAACTGCTTTTGAGTTTGACGCAATCCAAATAATTTTAACTCCTCTTGTTGTCTTGCTTTCCAATTAGCTAATAGCTCAATTAATTCAATAGGTGTTTTAAAAAGGGTCTTCTTACGACCTTTGGTGGGTTTTATATTTCCGAAACGATCTAAAGCTTGTTCTATCAGTGTTTCTCCAGTAGAGAAATTGATGTGTTTCCATTGAAGAGCATAACTTTCTGATTTTCTATCGGATAAAAAGAATGTCGTATAAAAGAGAGTGTAGTCTTTTAAATCAATAAGTCCTTTCTCTAAGTCTATGTCAAAAGCTTGTAACCATAATTTCAGCTCTTCTTTATCGAGAGATAAATCTTCCTCTCGTTTGCTTTCTTTAAGGAGAATCTTTTTATTAGCTTTAATTCTAGTAATTGTTTTGCGGAGTTTATTTGATGGAATATATTCTAGTTCCTCAGCCCAATCGAAAACAGAATTAACATAGCTCCTAATTACTTTGAAATTAGCATAGCTATTTGCTTTGGGAGTAAGTAATGAAAGAATAAGTTGTTTATTATTATTTGGGTATTCGATAGAATATTTACCCAGAATGGGTAAAATGTGTAGCCTGAATATATTTTCTGTTTGGAAAACTGTTGCTTTTGTGGGTGGTTTTATTGTTGTTGTGGTTTGACCTGCTTTGTATGGTTCGAGCCAAATATCTTCATAAAATTTTTTGAATATGATTTCTCCTTTATTTTTTATGTTTATATGGCTTTTTCCAGACTTAGCATTTTTAATGTCGATAGAAAGTTTTAATTCTACTTCTTTGGCTTCTCGTCTGGTTTTATATTTTCTTTCAAAAAGTTTACCTAAACCCAATTTTGCTTGAACATCTTCTGGAATGTAAAGTCGTAATTGATATGTTCCATTTTTTGTTTTCTTAATAGACATATTTACCTCCTTATGCGCTGATTTCTAATCTTGTCATCCATTGATTGATACTTTTCTTGTTGAAACTAATAGATTTTCCGATTCGGATATAGGGTAATCCCATTGCAATCCCAATATCAAGTGTATTATTAGAGATACCTAGGTAGTTGTAAGTCTGTTTTTTGTTTAGAAAAGTGCTGTCAGCCCCAATATCCTCTTTAAAATGATGAATTTCATTCTTTATTAGTGTTGCAATCATTTGCTGAATTTCTTGAGTTTGTTCTTCTGGCAATTGTACTAGCATATATTATTCTCCTCTTAAAAATAAAAAAGAAGAGTAAAATACTCTCCTGCTGTTAAAAAGATTAATTCTTCTTATTTATTATTTTGTTGAAAAAAACTAGCAAAGCGACCCCGATCCCTGTCAATTGTTTGCCCTTATTACGACATGCATCACAAATTGGTATTGTTTTAGGTGATGAGATTGTTTTTTTACAAGTTTTACACTTCTTCGTTTTTAGTGTCATTTTTTTCTCCGTTTCGATTTTTGCTGTTTCGGTATTGCTTAAGTTAACGTTACTATCTTGGTGGAATTCAATTAATTTAGTATTAATATTAATAAATAAGTCCCTATTGTTTTTTGAGTAGCTGTAATGATTATGAATTAATTCTAACAAACTTACTTTTGGGATACTATTATTCTTTATCCATTTTAATTCTTTTACATAAAGAAGTTTTTTTGCTAGTTCTTTCAAATAATTTGTTTTGTATGGAATATTTTGTTTAGAAACTAATTCCATCGAACCTTGAAAAGATAGTAGCCGATCATGGGCTATCCCCTCATTATTTAGTGTTAAATCGATATAAATTTGCATACCAACAATTTTAGTCATAATTTCTATGTCTTGAAGTAAAAAATCAGCATGTGTTTGTAAAGAGGCTTGACGGTATGTTGGTTGGCTGATTTTCTTAATAATTTCATCTCTATTTGAAATTATATCAGATTTAATAGCACTTACTGATTCTTCAAATAATGTATTTGCATCCTTTAGTGACTTAACTTTTTCTCTGAAATCTTTGCTATTGTTGGCTTCTATAACTTTTGTACGAGCTGAATAAAATGGAGCTAGTATACTATTATTTCTTTCCCATCTAATCTGATAATCTTGATTTTCTTTGATATCTAACAGTAAGTTATAGATTTGTTTAAGTTGAGCTTGAGCGATTAGATCACTAGGAACTTGATTTTCGTTGTTATTAGTCATTTTCCTTAATGTCAAATCTTCAACACGATTCTTCTGATCGGTTGTGTCTACAATTACAGCCCTAAGATTTCCCTCTACTTTTCTGGATTCACCAATTTTATAAGTGCCGTCTTGAAGTTTTGCTTTGGTCTCAGGAGCTAGACTGTCAAAGTCAACCTCATATAGAGTAGCATTATTGAAATCTAGTATTTTAGTGTTAGGATTAAGATATTGGTTTGAAAAGTTGAATGGAGGGGTTCCTTTAGTATCAAATAAGTTTAAGATATCAAATGGGAAACTTTCTTTAATCATGTTGGGGAGAGCTTGTTCAAAAGGACTACTTATTTCAAAGATATCTGTTGTTTTGATATCTGTCTCATTTTTAAATAAATCAAAAGATTGTAAGTTTTTTTGATTGATTCTTCTTTTTGCTTTTCTGATTTAGCAACTTCGTTCATTAGATCACCTAGTCATTTTTGTATTAATTATAACATTTAGTATTGATTTTAAACGTATCTAAATTAATAATACTAAAAATTAATATTATTAAAACCATCATCAGTGTCCAATGACATAAGTAATTTGTTTTGCTGTTTCTGCATCAAAAGTGCGGTAGCTAACGACTCCTAGTCCTTTGATATTTGATTCAGAGATGAGGATGGAGCCATCTGATTTGACTTGTTCCACAAAGGCGATGTGGCCATAAGTTGGATCTGCTCCAGCTTGCCCTGGGCTAAAAGATAGAGCGGAGTGTTCGGTTGGGGTATGAGTTGTCTGATACCCTGGGGCATTCATCCATTGGCCACCATTTCCCATATACTTTCCGAAGCTAACACCGACTTCTTTTCCTCGGTTATAGACAAACCAGGTACATTGTCCCCAAGGATAAGACAGTCCTGTGTGGCTTGAGGTATTGATTTCTTTGGTGAGGCTATAGCCTTGTGGGACATCCCCTGTTGTGACACCGCCTCCGTCTCTGGTTTTTCCTTTCGTCTGTTCAGGGGCTTTTGGTGTACCTCCATGCTCATCGATATAGGTATCGAGTTTTTGCATGGTTTCAGCACGCCCTTTCCTAGAGCCAGAGGTATCGGTGAAGTAGACGCCACCATCTGTTGACGTGTTGAGAGAACCACTCGCAAATTTTTGCGCTTTGTCATCTTGGACTTTTAAGGTTTCATTTTTATTGCCAATGATGGTCTGCTTTGTGAGTCCAACAACGGCTACTTCATCGTTAAAATTATTGGCATTTTCTGGATTAGAGTCAAATGCGGTTCTGTTGCAAAGTTTTAAATAAAGAATAAAATCCCTTACGGTATCTATGATTTAAGCTGGGATTCCCAATAATACCTTGATTTCAGTACAGACCGAAAACCCGAAGAGAGTGCCTTCTTTTCGAGTTTTCTTATATAATCCTCGGATGGCTTCCATGCCTTTAATCGTGGTAGAGGCAGTGCGTAAACTTCGATAGAATTTATTGTGTCTCTTTACTGGACGATGGTCTTGTTCAATCAAATTATTCAGGTATTTAATGGTACAATGTTCTGTCCCTTGATAAAAGCCCCGTATTCTCTTAGTTTCTTAAAGGCACTTGTAATAGAGGGGGCTTTATCTGTGACTACAACCTTCGGTTCATCAAACTGCTTAACTAACCGCTCAAGAAAAGCATAGGCTGTTTGTGTGTCCCGTTTTTTACGTAACCAAATATCCAAGGTTAAACCATCTGCATCGATGGCTCGATACAAATAATGCCATTTTCCTTTAATTTTGATGTATATTTCATCCATTTTCCATGAATAAAAGGATTTTTTATTTTTCTTTTTCCAAATTTGATAGAGTAGTTTGCCATATTCTTGCACCCAACGATAAATCGTCGTATGAGAAACGTTAATGCCACGATCATATAAGATTTCTTGAACTTCACGATAGCTAAGGTTATAACGAAGATAGTAGCCCACGGTTACAATAATCACATCCTGCTGAAATTGCTTTCCTTTAAAATGATTTATCGTCATTCCTCCTGCTATCTTTTTCTATTATTCTACCTTATTTGATAGTAGATTTAAAACTTTGCAACAGAACCGATGTAACCGTTTATTAATCTTTTTTATCATCTATGGATAACATTTTTTTGTTACACTAGGAGTATGAAAAAGGAGATATGATGAAACAGAGCCAAGCTAAAAAGCATGACAATACGATGACTAATAAGATTTTGATGAGGTTGATTGCTCTTGTCTTAGGTTTGCTTTTTCTTGAAATTTTGATTATTCATAGTAAAAATGAGCAGCAAAAGAGTGTTTCAAATCAAGTACAGACAGCACGTATCATGGCTAATGGGGACTTGCTTTATCATGACGGTCTCTATATGAGTGCCTTGCAGGCAGATGGCAGTTATGATTTTACTGAAAATTTTACATATGTGAAGCCATGGTTAAAGCAGGCTGATTTGGTCTTGGGTGATTTTGAGGGAACTATCAATCCTGATTATCCTTTGTCAGGCTACCCTCTGTTTAATGCTCCTCAATCAGTGACGGCAGCTATTAGTGATGCCGGCTATGATGTTATGGATTTGGCCCATAATCATATTTTGGACTCTGGTTTAGAGGGAGCTTTTACAACAGCCGATGCATTTAAAGAGGTGGGCATTGACCCTGTTGGTGTTTATGAAAATCCTGTGCGTGATAAGGCGCCTCTGTTTATCAAGAATGTTAATGGCATCAAGGTGGCAATACTTTCTTATGCCTATGGTTTCAATGGCTTGGAGTCAAATCTGACCGAAAAAGAGATTGCGAATCATTTGTCGAATCTTGATGAAAAACGGATGAAAGTAGAGATTGAGCGTGCTGAAAAAGAGGCTGACGTTACGGTTATTATGCCACAGATGGGCGTGGAATATCGTTTGGAACCGACAGATGAACAGGTAAAGCTTTACCATAAGATGATTGATTGGGGTGCTGATATTATCTTTGGGGGCCACCCTCATGTGGTTGAGCCGTCTGAAGTGGTTAAAAAGGATGGACAGCAAAAACTCATTATTTACTCAATGGGGAATTTCATCTCTAACCAGCGCATAGAGACTATGGATGGTGTGGATAGTGCAGCATGGACAGAGAGGGGCGTCTTAATGGATGTCACTCTTGAGAAAAAGAATTGTCAAACCACGATTAAGACAGCTCAAGCGCATCCAATCTGGGTTAACCGCACACCCAAGGGAACAATTTCGCCAGAGGGATATCCTTTATATACTTATCAAACCTATATTTTAGAGGATTTCATTAAAGGTGGAAAATACAGAAATAAACTAGATGAAGACACTAAAGAGCGTATAGATACTGCCTATAAAGAAATGAATGCTCATGTTAATCTAAAATGGAAATAAAGCTAAGATATCGCTAAAATTTGGCGATATTTTTCTTTATCGACAAGTTACCAACAGACTTATCCACAGGTGTGGATAAGTCTGTTCTCAGTGTTAAACCTTGATTTTTCAAGGTTTTATTAGAATTGTATTGTTTTACTTGTTAACAAGTTTATCCACAAGTTGTTGAATTGATAGAGACTGAATTTTATAAACGATACTGGTTAAATGTTGTAGAAACATTCGTTTTTTTCAATAAAAAAGGTGTAATTTCTATAAAAAATAGCGTTTTTAATCAAAATATGCTAAAATTATATAAAATAAAATGATGGAGGCTTCTCATGAAAGCGATTATTACAGTTGTAGGTAAGGATAAAGCGGGTATTGTTGCAGGTGTTGCGACTAAGATCGCAGAACTTGGTTTGAATATTGATGATATCACTCAAACAATCCTTGATGAATTCTTTACCATGATGGCGGTTGTATCATCGGAAGATAAGAAAGATTTTACACACCTACGTGCTGAATTAGAAGCTTTTGGTGAATCATTAAACGTCAAAATCAATATCCAAAGCTCAGCGATTTTTGATGCTATGCACAACTTATAAGATAGGGGTAGTTGAAAATGGATATTAAACAGGTTACAGAAACCATTGCTATGATTGAGGAGCAGAACTTTGATGTTCGTACTATCACCATGGGAATTTCACTTCTAGACTGTATCGATTCAGATATTGATAAGGCAGCAGAAAAGGTATACAACAAGATTGTTTCTAAGGCTAAGAACTTGGTAGCTGTTGGTGACGAAATTGCGGCTGAACTTGGTATTCCGATTGTTAATAAACGTGTTTCTGTTACTCCGATTTCAATTATCGGTGCGGCGACAGATGCGACAGATTATGTACCGTTTGCTAGGGCACTAGACCGTGCAGCTAAGGAAATTGGCATTAACTTTATTGGTGGTTTCTCTGCATTAGTTCAAAAGGGCTACCAAAAAGGTGATGAGATTCTTATTGATTCTATCCCACGTGCGCTTGCTGAGACTGATTTTGTCTGCTCATCTGTTAATATTGGTTCAACAAAAACTGGTATTAACATGACAGCGGTACGTGATATGGGACGTATCATTAAAGAGGCTTCTGAGGCAGATCCAATGGGTCCAGGTAAATTGGTTGTCTTTGCTAATGCGGTTGAAGATAATCCATTTATGGCAGGTGCCTTCCACGGTGTTGGTGAGGCTGACGTTGTAATCAATGTTGGGGTTTCAGGTCCTGGTGTTGTGCAACGTGCTGTTGAGAAGGTTCCAGGTGAAAGTTTTGATGTTTTAGCTGAAACAGTTAAGAAAACTGCCTTTAAAATCACACGTGTAGGGCAGTTGGTTGGTCAAATGGCTAGCGAACGTCTAGGTGTCGAGTTTGGTATTGTAGACTTGTCTCTTGCACCAACTCCAGCAGTAGGTGATTCGGTAGCTCGTGTACTTGAAGCCATGGGGCTTGAAGTTGTTGGTACGCATGGTACTACTGCGGCTCTAGCTCTTCTTAATGACCAAGTTAAAAAAGGTGGTATCATGGCATGTAACCAGGTCGGTGGTTTGTCAGGTGCCTTTATCCCAGTTTCTGAAGATGAAGGAATGATTGCAGCAGTTCAATCTGGGCATATCAACCTTGAAAAATTGGAAGCCATGACGGCTATCTGTTCTGTTGGTCTAGACATGATTGCCATTCCTGCTGATACGCCAGATACAACAATTGCGGCCATGATTGCCGATGAAGCGGCTATTGGTGTCATTAATCAGAAAACAACAGCTGTTCGTATTATTCCTTATGGTAAGGAAGGGGACATGTTGGAACTTGGAGGTCTTCTTGGTTATGCACCAGTAATGAAGGTAAACAAAGCTTCATCGGCGGACTTCATTGCGCGTGGTGGCCAAATCCCAGCCCCTGTTCACAGCTTTAAAAACTAAACGGATGATAAGTGCTTTACCGGATTGGTAAGGCATTTTCTGATGATTTCGCTAGCTAGATAGTCAGGTGGATTTGTGCTATAATGAGTTCAAAATGACGGAAAGAAGGAGGGGTCATGAGTAAGGTTAAGTTATATATTGCGAGACACGGCAAGACTATGTTTAATACTATTGGTCGTGTTCAAGGTTGGTCTGATAGCCCTTTGACCCCGTTCGGTGAAGAAGGAATTCGCGAACTGGGGTTAGGTCTGAAAGCGGCAGGTATCCCGTTCAAATCTGCTTATTCTAGTGATTCAGGTCGAACTATTCAGACCATGGACATCATTTTACGTGAGACGGGTTTGGAAACTATTCCTTACAAACGTGACAAACGTATTCGTGAGTGGTGTTTTGGTAGTTTTGATGGTGGCTATGATGGCGAGTTTTTTTTATGGTGTGTTGCCGAGAACAGCTGCTTTTCAAGGTAAGAATATACATGATGTAACTTATCCTGAGCTTGCCCAGAGTATCCTTGATGTAGATACGGCTGGTTGGGCAGAATCTTGGGAAGTTCTCAGAAAACGTATTATAGAAGGTTTTACAGCTATTGCAGAGGATCTTGAAAGGTCCGGTGGTGGTGATGCTTTCGTCGTTAGTCACAGTATGACCATTGCAACTTTTGCTTGGTTAATGGATCCTTCTGTCGAGCATCCTCCATTGGACAACGGTTCGGTTACTGTCGTTGCTTATGAAAATGGTAGATTCACATTGGAAACACTTGGCGATATGACTTATCGTCAGGTTGGACGAGAGATAATAGAAAAAGACAATGGTAAAAAATAGCTATCCGAGTCGCCGTCAGGCGAAAAAGCAAACCAATTGGTTTTTGGTTATCAGTGGCGTCTTGACTGCAATTCTTTTAGTTACAGCAGGACTTTATTCAGTATTTGGTGTCAGTCGTACGGTCCAACAAACCAATGGATCGTCAGTAACAAAAAATAGTAAGCAAATTACCTATTCGACTCAAAGCAAGGATACAAAAGGACTACCTGATGTATCGCCTAAAGACTGGAAATTGCTTTTGGTAAATCGAGATAATAAGTCTAAAGAGCTTAATCCTGAGCTTGCTAACGTATATGGTGTTTCTGTAGATGCGAGAATTGCGAAAAATGTTGAAGAATTTTTAGCAGCAGCTCAAGAAATTAATCCAAGCTATCATTTGATTTCGGGTTATCGTAGTGTTGCCTATCAGACAGAACTTTATAACAGTTATGTTCAGCAGGAAATGGCTGATGATCCGACTTTGACAGAGTCCCAGGCAGAGAAGAAGGTTCAGACTTATTCACAACCACCGGGTGCTAGTGAGCATCAGACAGGTCTTGCGATTGACATGAGTACTGTAGACAGCTTAGATGAAGCAGATCCAGCTACTGTGGCTAAGGTCAAAAAAATAGCGCCAAAGTATGGCTTTGTTCTTCGTTTCCCAGATGGTAAGACATCGTCAACAGGTGTGGGGTATGAGGATTGGCATTTCCGCTACGTTGGTAAAGAATCAGCAGAGTACATGACTGAACATAATCTTACTTTGGAAGAATATTTGGTACTATTAAAGGAGAAAACTAAGTGAGACGACGTTTTAAACTAAAAGCCTTTATAATCTTAGTTGCTGTTTTCGCTTTAGGGATTCTCTTACCGCTGATTCTTCATGCATCTACAGTTGATAATGCTCGTACGGTAAAGGTTTCCTATACGCAGAAAGGGTTTATTGAAAACTTAGCGCCAACAGCACAAAAAATGTCTAAAAACTATGGTGTCCTTGCATCGATTCTCCTTAGCCAAGCCGCATATGAGTCGAACTATGGTAGTAGTCTCTTATCTGTTAAATACCATAATATCTACAGTCTCCCTGCTCGGCCAGGACAAGAACATATCTATCTAAAGGATAATGTTTACAGTAAAGGCAAATGGCAATATCAAAAAGTAGATTTTGCAGTTTTTAGAGACTGGTCAAGTTCTATGTCATCTTATCTAGAAGAACTACGCCAAGGTAGATGGGGAGAATCAACCTATAAAGAGGTGGCAGGAACTACGAGTTATAAAGTTGCGGCAGAAAAGCTACAAGCTGCAGGTTTTAATAGTGATCCTGATTACACTAAACATCTTATTTCTATTATTGAGACCTATAATTTGGTAAAATATGATCGCTGATATTAGAACACCCCTAAGGATGTTTTTTAATGTTTCTAGGTCTCTAGATGTATTTTTAGCACTCTTTCAAAAAGAGTGCTAATTTTTTTGTTTTTTTTGGGTTGACATGTTTAAGTTTAGGTGTATAATAGAATCATAAGTTAGCAGTCGTTGTACGAGAGTGCTAATAAATAGAAATGAGGTGACATCGTGATTACGCAAAGGCAAAACGCTATTTTGAATTTGATAGTTGAGATGTTCACTCGCACACATGAACCAGTTTGTTCTAAAGCATTACAAGACTCGATTGATTCAAGTTCAGCGACCATTCGTAATGACATGGCTAAGTTAGAAAAGATGGGTTATCTTGAGAAAGCTCATATCTCTAGTGGACGCATGCCAAGCCGAGCGGGTTTCCAGTATTTTGTTGCTAATTCTTTGAATCTTGATACGATTGATGAACAAGATGTTTACCAAGTCGTCAAGGCCTTCGACTTTGAAGCCTTTAAACTTGAAGATATCTTGGATGCGGCGGCAAAGCTGCTGGCAGAAATGACAGGATGCACAGCAGTGATTCAAGATGTGGAACCGACCAAACAGCGTCTGACAGGATTTGAGATTGTTCAGCTGTCTAATCACGATGCGTTGGCAGTTCTGACTCTAGATGAATCTAAGCCGGTGACAGTTCAGTTTGCCATTCCAAAGAATTTCTTGTCAAGCGATTTGGAAATTTTTCATAAGCTTGTTCAGGGACGGTTTTTAGGAAATACTGTCTTAGATATCCATTACCGATTGAGAACAGAGACTCCTCAGATTGTGCAAAAGTATTTTAAGATAACAGATAATGTTTTAGATTTGTTTGATTATATCTTTTCACACCTCTTCAAGGAACTGATTTTTATAGAAGGTAAGGTTGCATCACTGGCCTATGCTGATTTGAAAACTTATCAATTTTTGGATAATCCACAACATGTGGCTCTTGCGCTTCGATCAGCTATCTCCGATGATGAAGTGACCAAAATTTCGGTCGCAGAATCAACTGAAGAAGCTCTTGAAAATGTCACGGTTATGAGTCATAAATTCTTGATCCCCTATCGTGGGACGGCACTCATGCATGTGATTGGACCCATTGAAATGGATTATCGTCGCATGGTTAGTTTAGTCAACGTTATCAGTCGAGTTCTGGTTATGAAATTAACGGATTATTACCGTTATCTCAATAGTAACCATTACGAAGTTTTCTTAAGCCGTAACGTTTTAAAAAATATAGAAAGAGGTGAATGCCTTGACTGAAGATATTAAAGAAGAAGAAGTAAAAGAAGAGGAAGCTACCGAGACAACTGAAGAAGTTGTAGAAGAAACAAAGGAAGCTACCGAGACAACTGAAGAAGTTGTAGAAGGAACAAAGGAAGCTACCGAGACAACTGAAGAAGTTGTAGAAGAAACAAAGGAAACTTCTGAGCTTGAAGAAGCTCAAGCGCGTGCGGAGGAGTTTGAAAATAAATACCTTCGTGTCCATGCAGAGATGCAAAATATTCAACGCCGTGCTAAAGAAGAACGTCAACAATTACAAAAGTATCGTAGCCAAGATTTAGCAAAAGCAATCTTGCCATCACTTGATAACATTGAACGTGCTCTTGCTGTTGAAGGATTGACTGATGATGTTAAAAAAGGTTTGGAAATGATACAGGAAAGTTTGATAAATGGTCTTAAAGAGGAAGGAATCGAAGAAATCGCAGCAGACGGCGAGTTCGATCACAACTTCCATATGGCTATTCAAACCATGCCTGCAGATGATGAGCATCCGGCGGATACCATCGCACAAGTCTTCCAGAAAGGCTACAAACTCCATGACCGCATCCTACGCCCAGCCATGGTAGTAGTATACAAAGAGAACTAAAAAAACTTGTCCGAAACGACAATAAACTATGAGAGAAAAGATAAGAGGCAAGCCGAAGGTTTGCAAAAAGAAATATCAGAAAAGAAGAAAAAAGCTTAGAAAGAAAAAGCTTAAGGAGATAGAACATATGTCTAAAATTATTGGTATTGACTTAGGTACAACAAACTCAGCAGTTGCAGTTCTTGAAGGAACTGAACCAAAAATCATCGCTAACCCAGAAGGAAATCGTACAACTCCATCCGTAGTTTCATTCAAAAATGGTGAAATCATCGTTGGTGATGCTGCAAAACGTCAAGCAGTCACAAACCCAGATACAGTAATCTCTATCAAATCTAAGATGGGGACTTCTGAAAAAGTTTCTGCTAACGGCAAAGAATACACTCCACAAGAAATCTCAGCAATGATCCTTCAGTACTTGAAAGGTTATGCTGAAGAATACCTCGGTGAAAAAGTAACCAAGGCTGTCATCACAGTTCCAGCTTACTTTAACGATGCTCAACGTCAAGCAACTAAAGATGCTGGTAAAATCGCTGGTCTTGAAGTAGAACGTATCGTCAACGAACCAACTGCAGCAGCTCTTGCTTATGGTTTGGACAAGACTGACAAAGAAGAAAAAATCTTGGTATTTGACCTTGGTGGTGGTACATTCGACGTATCTATCCTTGAACTCGGTGATGGTGTCTTTGATGTATTGGCTACTGCAGGGGACAACAAACTTGGTGGTGATGACTTTGACCAAAAAATTATCGATTACATGGTTGAAGAATTCAAGAAAGAAAACGGCATCGACTTGTCAACAGACAAGATGGCTCTTCAACGTTTGAAAGACGCAGCAGAAAAAGCTAAGAAAGACCTTTCAGGTGTAACTTCAACACAAATCAGCTTGCCGTTCATCACGGCTGGTGAAGCTGGACCCCTTCACTTGGAAATGACTTTGACTCGTGCCAAATTTGATGATTTGACTCGTGACCTTATAGAACGTACTAAAACTCCAGTTCGTCAAGCCCTTTCAGATGCAGGTTTAAGCTTGTCAGACATTGACGAAGTCATCCTTGTTGGTGGTTCAACTCGTATCCCAGCTGTTGTAGAAGCAGTTAAGGCTGAAACTGGTAAAGAACCAAACAAATCAGTAAACCCTGATGAAGTAGTTGCTATGGGTGCTGCTATCCAAGGTGGTGTGATCTCTGGTGATGTGAAAGACGTTGTCCTTCTTGACGTAACACCATTGTCACTTGGTATCGAAACAATGGGTGGCGTCTTCACAAAACTCATCGAACGTAACACAACAATTCCAACATCTAAATCACAAGTCTTCTCAACTGCAGCAGATAATCAACCAGCCGTTGATATTCACGTTCTTCAAGGTGAACGCCCAATGGCAGCAGATAACAAGACTCTTGGACGTTTCCAATTGACTGATATCCCAGCTGCACCTCGTGGTGTCCCACAAATCGAAGTAACATTTGACATTGATAAGAACGGTATCGTATCTGTTAAAGCGAAAGATCTTGGAACTCAAAAAGAACAAACAATTGTCATCCAATCTAACTCAGGTTTGACTGATGAAGAAATTGAAAGAATGATGAAAGATGCTGAAGCAAATGCTGAAGCAGATGCAAAACGTAAAGCAGAAGTAGAACTTCGTAACGAAGTCGACCAAGCTATCTTTGCTACTGAAAAAACAATTAAAGAAACAGAAGGTAAAGGCTTTGATACAGAACGTGATGCTGCCCAATCAGCACTTGATGAGCTTAAGAAAGCTCAAGAATCAGGTAATCTTGATGACATGAAGGCTAAATTGGAAGCTCTTAACGAAAAAGCCCAAGCTTTGGCAGTCAAACTCTACGAACAAGCAGCAGCGGCACAACAAGCTCAAGCAGGAGCAGAAGGCGCACAAGCAACAGATAACTCAGGCGACGATGTCGTAGACGGAGAGTTTACTGAAAAGTAAGATGTAAAGACTGTTAAAATCTCACAGTGAAAATAGGAAATCAGGCGAAGAAGCTTTAGTTTCTAGAAAGAATTGCACCTAAAGGTAGCCTTATATGTAGTTCGCTAAAGCGAAAACTGCTACGTCTCTTTTTCACACAGAAGTTAAGCTGTGCTCAATTCAACCTTACGAGTTCAAAAACAAAGCATAAGAAGAAATCCAGAGGTTGCAAACCAGCCTCTGTTTTTCGCTAAATAAGTGAAGTGAATATAATGTATATTTTACTTCGTTTCGTAACAAATAAAATAGAAAGGATCAAAGAGTGTTCGTCGTTGAACACGGGCTATGGAACAAGCCAAAAAATATAGATGGTTTTGAGGGACCAGTAGTCCATCTTCGAAACTATTACTTTGGCTTTCTCCATTAGATGCCCTTTGTATCTTAAATTATGAACAATACCGAATATTATGATCGTCTTGGGTTATCTAAGGATGCCTCTCAAGACGAAATTAAACGTGCCTATCGTAAGCTATCTAAAAAATACCACCCAGATATCAATAAAGAACCAGGTGCGGAAGAAAAATATAAAGAGATTCTAGAGGCCTATGAAACTCTAAGTGATGCCCAAAAACGTGCAGCCTATGACCAATACGGACCAGACGGTGCGAACGGCTTTGGCGGCCAAGGTAGCTTTGGTGGCTTTGATGGTGGTGCAGGCTTCGGAGGTTTTGAGGATATCTTCTCGAGCTTCTTTGGTGGCGGTGCTACTCGCAATCCAAATGCTCCTCGTCAAGGAGACGACCTTCAGTATCGTGTCAACCTAAGTTTCGAAGAGGCTGTTTTTGGTGCTGAAAAAGAAATTCACTACAATCGTGAAGTGACATGTAAGACATGTTCAGGATCTGGTGCTAAACCTGGAACAAGTCCTGTAACCTGTGGTCGCTGTCATGGTCATGGGGTTATCAATGTTGATACACAAACACCACTTGGTATGATGCGTCGTCAAGTAACATGTGACGTCTGTCACGGAACAGGTCAAGAAATCAAGGATCCTTGTCAAACTTGTCATGGAACAGGTCGTGAAAAACAAAGCCATACAGTATCTGTCAAGATTCCAGCGGGTGTTGAAACAGGTCAACAAATCCGTCTTGCAGGCCAAGGTGAAGCTGGTTTCAACGGTGGTCCTTATGGAGACCTCTTTGTAGTCATCAATGTTAATCCAAGCGATAAATTTACTCGTGATGGATCGACAATTTACTATACACTTAACATTTCTTTTGTCCAAGCAGCTCTTGGTGATACTGTTGAAGTACCTACCGTTCACGGTAATGTTGAGATGGTTATTCCAGCGGGTACTCAAACAGGTAAAACTTTCCGTCTAAAAGGAAAGGGAGCGCCACGTCTTCGTGGAGGTTCACAAGGGGATCAACTAGTTACTGTCAAGATTGTAACTCCTACGAAGCTGAATGATGCTCAAAAAGAAGCTCTCCTTGCATTCGCAAAAGCAAGTGGTGATGAAAAGGTTGCACCACAGAAAAAAGGATTTTTTAACAAAGTAAAAGATGTTTTGGAGGATTTATAAAGAAAGGACGCTAAAAGCGTCTTTTTCTTTATTTTGGAAGCTGTATGGGGTCAGTTGATGATTGACATACTTTTTATCCTTAAAAAAATCTGATATGATAATTTTATGGTTAGATATAAAGCGACAATTTCTTATGATGGGACACTTTTTTCAGGTTTTCAAAGGCAACCAAATGCTCGTTCTATTCAAGAAGAGATCGAAAAGACTCTTTTGCGGCTAAATAGTGGTATTCCTGTAACTGTACACGGGGCAGGCCGAACAGATGCTGGTGTTCATGCTTATGGACAGGTTATCCACTTTGATTTATCTCAGGAGAGGGATCCAGAGAAGCTGCGTTTTGGTTTAGATACACAGTGTCCAGATGATATTGACATTGTTAGTATCGAGCTTGTATCGGAGGAATTCCATGCACGTTATAGTAAACATATTAAAACCTATGAATTCCTAGTAGATGCAGGGCGACCTAAGAACCCCATGATGCGTAATTATGCTATCCACTATCCCTACCCTCTAAGTCTAGCTCTTATGCAAGAGGCTGCTATGGAATTGGTCGGCACACATGATTTTACAGGCTTCACAGCTTCAGGGACATCTGTAGAAAATAAAGTGCGTACAATTACCCAGGCAAGTGTATCTATCGATGAGAAAACTGGGTTTTATGTCTTTGCTTTTTCTGGGAATGGCTTTCTTTATAAGCAAGTTAGAAATATGGTTGGAACATTATTGAAAATTGGAAATGGACGCATGCCAGTTTCACAAGTGAAGACCGTGTTGGAAAGTCGTGACCGCAATCTTGCGGGACCAACCGTAGCAGGTAATGGTTTATATTTGAAGGAGATACGATATGAGTGATGAATTGGTATTAGCGATTTCAGGGAATGATATTTTTAGTGGTGGCGGGCTTCATGCGGATTTAGCGACATTTACAACTAATAAACAAAATGGTTTTGTAGCTATTACCTGTCTAACGGCTATGACTGAGAATGGTTTTGAGGTTATTCCAATCGATAGTAAGGTATTTAAACAACAACTTGACTCACTAAAAGATGTTCCTTTCTCAGCAATAAAAATTGGTTTATTACCTAATGTTGAAATTGCGGAATTAACCTTAGACTTTGTTAAAAAATGTCCAGAAATTCCAATTGTATTGGATCCCGTTCTAGTTTGCAAGGAGACACATGACGTTGAGGTTTCACAGCTACGTGATGAATTGGTTAAATTCTTCCCCTATGTTACAGTCATTACTCCAAATCTCCCAGAAGTAGAACTTCTTATTGACAAAAAAATACATACTATTGATGATATGAAGCTTGCAGCTAGTTGCTTAAAAGAATTGGGAGCTAAGACTGTCGTCGTAAAAGGTGGCAACCGTCTAGATGGTAATAAAGCGTTAGATGTTCTATACAATGGGAAAGAATATAAAATATTTGAGAAACCTGTTCTAGATAAAAATAATACAGGGGCAGGATGTACATTTGCTTCCAGCATAGCCAGTGAATTAGTCAAAGGATTTTCAGAAACGGAAGCTGTAGCCAATGCTAAGGTCTTTGTTTTTGAATCAATTAAACAGTCGAATGAATATGGAGTCGTTCAATATGCAAAATAAGAGAATAAAAAACTGACGTTATTAGCCATTCTAACGGCTTTATCAGTAACCTTTGGGTTTGTAGCGAAAATTCCAACTCCAACAGGACTATTGACTTTGGTAGATGCAGGGATTTACTTCACAGTCTTCTACCTTGGTAAGAAAGAGGGAGCTATTGTAGGAGGTTTATCTGCTTTTTTGATTGATCTCTTATCATCTGCTCCTCAATGGATGTTCATAAGTCTATTTATTCATGGTGCACAAGGCTATTTTGCAGGGCTAAAAGGTGGCTACCGTCCCCTAGGTCTACTACTAGCCACTGTTGTAATGGGTTAGTGGCTACGCCCTTTCTTCGGTGTTTATGTACGGAACAGGAGCTTCAATCGCAGAGTTGGTTCCTAATTTTTGTCAGAATGGTTTAGGCACTGTAATTGGTTGGCTATTATATCAAGCGTTCAAAAGAGTTCAATCAAACAAATGACAACAGATTTGTGATAAGCCTCTTGACAGCTATCCAAAAGGGTGCTAAGATATAAAAGTTGTCTTAAGCGATTTGTCTCTAACTCGTAAAGGTTCCAAAACTTTAAAAAAGCTATTGACAAGTTTAAGAAGGGATGATATTATAAATAAGCTGTTTCGTGAGAGACGGCCAGCACGAAGAAGAGAAAAAACTTCAAAAAAAGTGTTGACAAGATATTCTGTCTTTGATAGAATATAGAAGTTGTCTCAAGAGAGGCAAAGACCTTTGAGAACTGAATAAGAAACCAAGTGCAGGGTTATGATAGAAGAATTATAACCTGTCAATTTACAAGAATAAATCGTCAGACGACGGTAATGAGTTAACGCTCGAACAATTATTAAAGTATTAATGAGAGTTTGATCCTGGCTCAGGACGAACGCTGGCGGCGTGCCTAATACATGCAAGTAGAACGCTGAAGAGAGGAGCTTGCTCTTCTTGGATGAGTTGCGAACGGGTGAGTAACGCGTAGGTAACCTGCCTTGTAGCGGGGGATAACTATTGGAAACGATAGCTAATACCGCATAACAATGGATGACACATGTCATTTATTTGAAAGGGGCAATTGCTCCACTACAAGATGGACCTGCGTTGTATTAGCTAGTAGGTGAGGTAATGGCTCACCTAGGCGACGATACATAGCCGACCTGAGAGGGTGATCGGCCACACTGGGACTGAGACACGGCCCAGACTCCTACGGGAGGCAGCAGTAGGGAATCTTCGGCAATGGGGGCAACCCTGACCGAGCAACGCCGCGTGAGTGAAGAAGGTTTTCGGATCGTAAAGCTCTGTTGTAAGTCAAGAACGGGTGTGAGAGTGGAAAGTTCACACTGTGACGGTAGCTTACCAGAAAGGGACGGCTAACTACGTGCCAGCAGCCGCGGTAATACGTAGGTCCCGAGCGTTGTCCGGATTTATTGGGCGTAAAGCGAGCGCAGG
>OLSP01000069.1_pt1 | contig 79151 bp, 58 predicted proteins | sample 1672941 | NCBI WGS metagenome assembly OLSP01 (sample SAMEA3136739, study PRJEB25190) | human gut metagenome | reverse complement strand
GACACACCGGATCTGGTGGTCTACACAGCCGCCATCCACCCGGACAATCCGGAATATGCCGCTGCGGTAGCAAAACAGATCCCGATGCTCTCCCGTGCCGAACTGCTCGGCCAGATGATGCACAACTTCAAAACGCCGGTTGCCATTTCCGGAACGCACGGCAAAACGACAACCACCTCCATGGCTTCCTACATTTTCCTGGAAGCAGATATGGACCCGACCATCTCGGTCGGCGGTATCCTCGATGCGATCGGCGGCAATATCCGTGTCGGCGGTCATGACACGTTCCTGACCGAGGCCTGTGAGTACACGAACAGTTTTCTTCATTTCTTCCCGAAGATCAGCGTGATCTTAAATATCGATGCGGATCATCTGGATTTCTTCAAGGATCTTGATGATATCCGCCATTCTTTCCGCAAATTTGCCCAGCTGCTGCCGGACGACGGCACATTGATCGTCAACAGTGAGATTGAACACCTGGATCAGCTGACAAAAGGACTGACCTGCAAGATCGTAACCTACGGTATGGACGCTTCCAGCGATTATTATGCTTCCAATATTACGTTTGACGAATTCGCACATCCGTCCTTTGACTGCTATAAAGGAGATACCCTGCTCGGTCATTTTGTGCTGCACGTTCCTGGTATCCACAATGTCAGCAATGCTCTGGCTTCCATCGCCCTGGCCGATCAGATGGGCGTTTCCATGGAACATACCCGTATCGGTCTTGAGAAATTCGGCGGCACCAAACGTCGTTTCGAGAAAAAAGGCGAGATCGGCGGCGTAACGATTATCGATGACTATGCTCACCATCCGACTGAGATCGAAGCTACACTCCACGCTGCACACAACTATCCGCACAAAAAGCTGTGGTGCGTATTCCAGCCGCATACTTATACAAGGACAAAAGCTCTGATGGATGACTTTGCAAAAGCTCTGACCCTTGCCGACCATGTCGTTCTGGCTGATATCTATGCTGCCAGAGAAACGGATACCCTCGGCATCAGCTCATCCATGCTGGCAGAGAAAGTGAACGCTCTTGGCGGCTGTGCGGATTATTTCGACTCCTTCGACAAGATTGAAACCTGTCTGCTCGAAAACTGCAAGCCGGGTGATGTCCTGATCACCATGGGTGCCGGCGATGTTGTCAAGATCGGTGAGAAACTGCTCGGAGAATAAAATCTGCACACGGTTTTCCGGTCTTGATTCCTTTGATCCACATGTTTCTGCACATTCTTTTTTTGCAGAACATGTGGATTTTTCTGCCCTTATTTCCCTTATTCTCAATGCATCTCTTTTATGCTATACTAGTGGACAGAAATGTCGGGGAAAAGCCTTTTTTCCTCAACCGATGCCTGCGAATTGCTCCACAGGAGGGGAGTTACCTTATGAAAAATATACGTTTACATCATCCGTTTTCCAACAACATGACTGCCGTATCCAACTATTTTATCGATTACTATATGCCACAGGCCGGCGGAGAATACGTCAAGCTCTATCTCTGTCTGCTGCGTCATGCGGCGGACTATGGCAGTATTCCTCTGGAATCCATTGCGGAACTTTTTGATTATACTGAGCGGGATATCTACCGCGGCCTGCAGTACTGGGCAGACCAGGGACTGATCGACCTGGCATTTGACCAGGACGGCAGCATCAGCGATCTGGTCTTTCTGGAAGTTCGAAAGCCGGAGAGCGTGCAGCAGGCTGCTGCTTCTGTCTCTTCCGGAGTGCTCCCTGCATCTGTAAAGTCACCCGTTTCCAAAAATGCAACAAAAAAAGTGGCTTCCGAACCGAATGATTCCACGGAAGCAAAGGTCCTTTCTCCAAAATTGAAGATTTCCAGAGACCGTATGGCTGCCCTTCAGGGAGAACAGGATATCAAGCAACTCCTGCTGATCGCAGAATCTTACCTCGGTCACAGTCTTTCGCCGACTGAAATGTCTTCTATTTTATATTATTATGACTCGCTGCATTTTAATTTTGAGCTGATCGAATATCTGATCGAGTACTGTATTTCACGGGGAACGAAAAGTTTTCATTACATAGATAAAGTAGCTCTGGCATGGGCAGAGGAAGGCATCACAAATGCCGGGCAGGCAAAGGAACGCCAGTCTCAGTACAGCCAGAAATATTATTCTGTGTTAAATGCTTTCGGCATCCGCGACCGGGGTCCCGGCAAACCGGAAGTGCAGATGATCGACCACTGGTTTGATGACCTGCATTTTACTTCGGATATCATTCTGGAGGCGTGCAGCCGCACACTGACCCAGACGCAGAACCCGAGTTTCCAGTATGCCAACAAAATCCTGGAAAGCTGGCACGCAAGCGGTATCCACCATCTGAATGAAATCCGGGAACTTGACCAGAAACATCAGAAGACGGGAAAAGCGGCATCGAAACAGCGTCCTGCCGTGACTTCCGGAAGCAAATTCAACAATTTCTCGCAGCGTGACTATGATTTTGATCATCTGGAATCGCTGCTGAACCAGTAGGAGGACTGCCATGGCACTGACGAACACACAATACGATACGATCATCCGCGAATACAACAAAAAACAGCTTCAGAACCGCCGGGATCAGGAGGCACGCATCGCCCTTGCAGAAAAGGAACTGCCGGAGCTTTCACAGATCAATGGAGAAATCGCTTCTTTAAGCATGAAATGTGCCCGCCGCCTTCTGGAAGGGGAGGCTGCTTCGATCGATGACCTGAAAACAGAGATTGCCGCATACGGTATCCACCGCAAAGCTTTGCTGAAAAATGCCGGATTCCCGGAAGATTTTCTGGAAATGCATTATTCCTGCCCGGACTGCAAAGACACCGGCTATATCGGAAATGAGAAATGTCACTGTTTCCGCCAGGCAGCGATCAACCTGCTTTACACCCAGTCAAACCTGACTTCAATCCTGGAAACGGAAAATTTTGACCATTTCTGCTTCCATTATTATCCAGAAACGATGAAAGACCGCGTGACCGGCAGAAATGCCCGCGAGAACATCCAGAAAATCGTCGATGAATGCCTGCACTTTGTACAGAATTTTGATATGGAACACGACAATCTGCTCTTTTACGGTGCGACAGGCGTCGGCAAAACCTTTCTGACGCACTGCATTGCCAAGGAACTGCTTGAAAGTGCACATTCTGTCATTTATTTTACGTCTTTTGACCTGTTTGAAGTGCTCTCAACGGCCACGTTCGGCAAAAAATATGCCGAAGATGAAGTTTTGCAGCAGCACAGTGCCATTTTTGACTGCGATCTGCTGATCATCGACGACCTCGGAACGGAAATGACGAATACATTCGTTGCTTCTCAGCTGTTCCTTTGTATTAATGAGCGTCTGATGAACAAGAAATCCACGATCATTTCCACCAATCTCTCTCTGGAATCTCTGCGGGATCTGTATTCCGAGCGTGTCTTTTCGCGGATTTCCAGTAATTTCAAAATGCGGAAACTGATCGGCAAAGATATCCGCTTAATGAAAAAGCTTGGTGAACAGGGCTGAAAATGGCTTGACTTTGCTTTACTTTATGTTAAAGTAGGTATGTATAGGATTGGGTTTTCATTTAAAATGTAGTAAGTATGCGTAGGAGGATAACAACAAAATGCAGACAACAAAAGAACGATGTATAGAAACCATCCCGGTAGGACCACTGGGGCTGATCGCACTAGACAGCCATAAAGAGCTGGGCAAAAAAGTCAATGACTATCTGGTTTCATGGAGACAGGAGCGGAACCATGAACACAAGAACAGCCTTTCTTTCCAGGGTTACGAACGGGATTCTTATTTGATCAACGCAGAAGTGCCAAGATTTGGCTCAGGTGAAGCAAAGGGCGTGATCCGTCAGTCCGTCCGCGGAGCAGATCTTTATCTTCTGGTAGATGTATGTAACTACAGCATGACCTACAATCTCTGCGGATATACAAACCATATGTCACCGGATGACCATTTCCAGGATCTGAAGCGTATCATCGCAGCAGTAGGCGGAAAAGCAAGACGTATCAATGTCATCATGCCGTTCCTTTACGAGAGCCGTCAGCACAAACGTACCGGAAGAGAATCTCTGGACTGTGCACTGGCACTGAACGAACTGGTCCGCATGGGCGTTGACAATATCATTACTTTTGATGCTCACGACCCGCGTGTGCAGAATGCAATCCCTCTGAAAGGTTTTGAGACGGTTCAGCCGGTTTACCAGTTTATCAAAGGTCTGTTCCGTGCAGTTCCGGATCTTCATCCGAACAAAGACACCATGATGGTCATCAGCCCGGACGAAGGTGGTATGGGACGTGCTATCTACATGGCAAACGTTCTGGGAACCGACATGGGTATGTTCTACAAACGTCGTGATTATGCTACCATCATAAACGGTACAAATCCGATCGTTGCACATGAGTTCCTGGGTTCTGATGTGAAAGGCAAAGATATGATCGTGATCGACGATATGATCTCTTCCGGCGGAAGTGTTCTGGAAGTCGCTGCAGAACTGAAAAAACGCAAAGCAAACCGTGTATTTATCTGCTCTACGTTTGGTCTGTTCACAAACGGCATGGAGAAATTTGACAAGGCTTATGAAGCCGGCATGTTTGATTTCATTCTGACAACCAACCTGGTATACCAGACACCGGAGCTGCTCCAGAAACCATATTATATCAACTGCGACCTCAGCAAGTATATCGCTTACATCATTGATACGCTGAATCATGATGCATCCATCAGCAGTCTGTTAAACCCATTAGACCGGATCAATAAATTCTTAAAAGAACACAATTCATAATGTTTGTCCTGCACAAACAGATGTGATTTAAGAATGAAATAGTTTTGGAAAACAGAACGCCATAATGGTTCGAAAACAATCTTCTGACACGCTTCGTTTCCTGTTCGGTTCGCTCGTGTGTTATCCGCCCTTTGCCTGAACTCGCCTCTTCGAGGCTCAGACAGCGGCTCGGGGGCGGAAACATCGCAAACCTCACGACGGAAGCCTTGCTATCGTCAGTACGATTTGTTTTCGAATCATTATGGCTGTTCTTATTTACATACCACATGTACCTCAAATATCACGCATTTTATTTGCACATGAGCAAACAGGATTCATACTACCAAGGTGTGGGCACTACTTTTTCTCCATAAATGAAAGCAACTTCTTATTTTACACTTTTCTAACAACTTCCAATATTTTTATAAAATTGCAACAATAAGTCGGACAATTCTATTGTATATTTGTTCAAGAATGCTTCTGGCTTTCTTGCTGCAAGGTGCACATCATACATCGCATGACATATTCTTCTGTGCACATCTGATATAAAATAACCTGATAATCTATGTTATTACAACACAAATCATCAGGTCATTATCTATGATATCGTTTTAGATCAGTTTGTATAAAAATTATGTCTTTATCTTTTTCCGAGTGAAGTAAAAAGATTTGTGTCTAGTTTCCGCCGCCGAGCGGTGTCTGAGCAGCGTAGCTGCGAGTTCCAGCGAACGGCGGATCATAGACGGCACAAATCGAACAGGAAACGATGCGTGTCACGGGTTCTGCCTTTTTCGTCCGGCACTCTATACACTTCTATACTCTCATTTTTATACATTCCATACACTTACAAAAATATCCGTGCGTGCCTTCGGGGAATTCGTTCGTTTGCACATTCAAAAATTTAGTTCTCCTGCTTTATCTCATCCAGAATCCTCTGTTCTCTTCCATGGCAGGTAAACAATATCACCTGTCTTTTGCTGTGATAGAGCCATTTCAGTGTCTGTTTCAGTCTCTTATCATCATACATCACAAACGCATCGTCCAGTATGATCGGCATGGTCTCATCCTGGCAGAACATCTCACCGACCGCCATACGCAGTGCAAAGTAGATCTGCTCCATCGTGCCGCGGCTCACCTGTTCCAGGGAGAGCAGCTTTTTCGGCGTATTGATACGTACTTCCATGTTTGCATCGAGAAATACACTGGTATAACGTCCTTCTGTGATCTGGCTTAAAATATCGGAGATTTTCTGATTCAGATGTGCGGCAGATTCTTTGTAAATATCCTCAGAGATCTGGTTCATCGTCATGATCGCCAGACGTACCGCATCGAGTTCTTCCTGGATACTTCCGCTCTGCTCATTCTCTTCCTGCAATTCCTGGAGGCTCTCTTCCAGATTGTTTAAAATAACCTGTTTTTCTTTGCTCTCCGCACTGATGCGTTCCTGATTCCACATCTGCTTTTCAAATTCCAGGTTCAGCTCTTTTTCACGCTGAGCCAGTTCATCTTCTTCATGGTATTTTTCTTCCAGAAGCTTCTCACGCTTTGCAGAACGCTCCCGCTCGGCCTGGATCTCTTTTTTCATACGCTCCTGCATCCGTTTCTGGATACGCTCCTGCCGCTCCTGCTCCTCCTGATGGCGGCGGTAGATCTTCCATACAAAAATGGCAGAAATCCCAAGCCATCCGGCAAGCACAAGGGCACTGATCCAGATATGCGGCACAAGAATGCAAACCAGCAGTGCCAGCACACCGCCTCCTAAAAGCCAGAGCTCCTGGTTACGCCACAGCATCCTGCGTTTGTCCTGTCCTGCTTCCATTCGCATTTTCCAGGACTCCATCTCATCTTTACCGGCATTCTCTTCCAGCGGAATATCCAGTTCCCGCTTCATTTTCTCCAGGCTTCTCTTTTTTTCTGTCAGTCTCGCCTGAAGTGCGATCCGCTCTTTTGCGATGCGTGCCATCTGGACTTCACAGTGTTTCTGTTCTTCGGACAGCTCCAGCAGTTCCTGACGCACGTACTCCAGACGCATCTGCTGGCTTTCCAGCTCTTCTGCCTGTTCTGCATCCAGACGCTTCTGTTCGGATTCCAGATGCCGTCTCTGGCTTTCCAGGCTCTTGATCGCCGCACTGACGTTCATCTCACCGTCTCCGGAATTCTGCAGATTGGTCATGTAATTTCGCAGTTCTCTTGCCAGACCTTCGTCCGTCGCTGCAGACTGCTGATTAAAAAACACGGTATTGCGAAAAGCATCCTCATTCATGCCTTCCATCAGAACCTGAAGATCGCCCTTTTCTACGGACAGTACTTCACCGTTTGTCTCGCATACCAGGCTGACGCTCTTTTCCTTGCGGTAAAAATTCCGCTCCAAACGAAAGATTTTGCCGCCGCTCTCAAATCGCATGATACCTGCAAACTGTCCTGCATGAAACCACGGTTCCCTGATGCTGTATTCATCTTTTCTGGCTGCCCGCCCTCTCTGCTTTTCAATCCCGAAAAACATACCGCGGATAAATGAATGAAGCGTTGTTTTTCCCATTTCATTCTCGCCATAGATCAGATTCATTCCATCATGAAATGTGACTGTCTCGTGGTTAAATTTTCCAAAATTAATGATTTCTAATTCCAGTATCCGCATGTACTTTTATCCTCTCATCTCCAGCAGTGCATGTATTCCGTAATACAATGCCTTTCTCTCTGTATCACTCATGTCTTTATGATACAGAGTCTGGATGTATCTTCCGGCAATATCGCCCGCATGGACACGCATAAGACGTTCAAAATCATAGTCCGGAACGCTCTCATCCTGTACGCTTACGATATTTCCAAGCTTCCTGCAGGCATCCAGATCGTATACAATATCCGGATCACGATATCCCTGCAGAAGCACTTTATAAATATGCTGCATTCCCTTTGCTGCCATCCGCATCCGCACTGTCTCCTGAAATGCCAGGTTGGTCGGACATTCTTTCGTGTCCAGCTCAAGTGGGATATACTCTCTGCACGCCCACGGCACAAACGAAATACTCAGCTTGCCTTCGTTATATTCCCCTTCAATAAAGCCATGAGGACCGATATCATTCTGGTCGATCGGCTCTAACGCCCCGGCATACGCCATACGGTCCGGCTCTATCATCTCTGGTCTGTGGATATGTCCAAGTGCAATATAGTCAAAGCCCGACAGAAGCAGCTTTTTGCGGTCGATCGGAATATGCTTTGCATCTCCGCCGTGCCCGAGCAGAATGGAAAAACCGGCCTTTTTCTCCGGCTGCAGATCATTATATTTCGGCTCTTTGATCTCCCTTGTATGGTAACTTAATCCATACACTTCCGTATCCAGATCCTCAAACACGACACTTTCACATTCCTTGCCCCGGAGGCAGGTCACATTCTCACTCCACGGAAAATCCAGATAGTACGAGTCTACTTTCAGGTAATCATGGTTTCCTATGATAAACACGACTTTTGTTTTTTTCAGCGTGGAAAACAGATAGTTGACTTCTTTGAGCTCGCGCATCAGTGGCTGTCTGTGAAACAGATCTCCTGCGATCAGCAGCAGATCCACTTCCTCTCGATCTGCCTTTGCCACAACACTGCGAAAGCTCTCCCAGATCTCACTTCTGCGTTCTTCACTCCACGCAAAACCGGCATCCGGGATCGCTCCCAGGTGTGTATCTGCTATATGAAAAAACTTCACGATACTACTCCTTTTCTTTAGTCCTCTTCTTTGCGGTTGAAGAATCCTTCCTGACCAAGCTCAGATGCCTTTCTGGAGCGGTCTTTAAACTGCAGTTCCGGATTTTTGATGCTGACTCTCGTCTGAGCCGGTACGGAAGATGTGATAAATGCATTACTTCCGATCACCGCTCCGGTGCCGATCACGGTCTCTCCGCCAAGGATCGATGCTCCGGAATATACGGTTACGTTGTCTTCCAGGGTCGGATGACGTTTCACACCGCGAAGGCTCTGTCCTCCTCTGGTGGAAAGTGCACCAAGTGTCACACCCTGATAAATCTTGACATATTTTCCGATCACCGTGGTCTCACCGACCACAACACCGGTACCGTGGTCGATAAAAAAATATTCTCCGATCGATGCTCCCGGATGGATGTCGATCCCGGTCAGGCTGTGTGCATGTTCGGTCATCATACGCGGGATCAGCGGCACACCGAGCAGATAGAGTTCATGTGCAATACGGTTGACCGTGATCGCATACATACCCGGATAAGAAAAGATGACTTCATCGGTGTTAAACGCAGCCGGATCGCCCTCGTATCCTGCCTGGACATCGGTCGCCAGCACATCACGCAGCTTCGGGATCTTCTCCAGAAAACGGTGCGTGATCTCTCTTGCACTTTCCATCAAGGTCTCTTTATCCGCCTCACGGTACTTGCTGCTGTGCGGCAGTGCCATCATGACCTGCTTGGTCAGGTTATACTCTATGTTTTCCAGAAGTTCTCCGACATGATATTCGATCGAATCTTTTCGAAGATTTTTTATCTCAAAATAGCCCGGAAAAAGGATCTTGCGAATCATTTCCAGAAGGTCGTTGACACTCTCACTGTTGATCCGGCTGCGGCAGTCGATGTTTTGAATGACCGGATATTTATCATAACTTTCCAGAACAGCATTTACAAGATCTTTGATTTCTCCATATTTTTGCATACGATTTCTCCTTCTTTCACTTCCTAGATAATAAGAGTATAACAGAGTTTTCCCCTCAAGGCAATCTGAACCGTAATTATAATTCATTTCCCCAGTCTACGATGGTTCCGTCATTTGCATTGATCGTAAGCAGACTGTCTGTCCGTTCCTGTCTCAGGTAACACTGCACCCAGAGATCATCCGCATCTGCCAGCAGCTGTTCCGTCTGCGGACTGCTGTAAGTACCGATAAAATCCCAGACCGGGATGAGCTGCTCTTTTTTCTTTTTTCCGTCTTTGCCTTCAATTTCAATCCTGCGGTATCCAAGCCGGATCGTCTGAATGGTTGCGGAAACCTCCAGACCGTTGCCGGAGAGCATCTCGAGAATATACTGTTTGGTGATCGATTTCTGAAAGACCTGCAGAATATCTGAAAACGGAAGCAAAAAAACTCCTCCGCCCTCATTTTCTTCTACGATACATGGGTTGATCCAGGTCACTTCTGCAAGACCTTCATCATCAAAGGTAATATAAAAGCTTTCGGCTTCCCGGCTCGGTTTCCAGTTTTCCGTCCCTGATCCTGTTCCGTCGTATCCCTCTCCCTCGTTTTCCGTGGAAGCCATATCCAGATTGCCGCCCAGTCCGAACAGGATATCCCCTGACAGGCTGTGGTCTGTGCTCTGGTTGATCCGTGCTTCGTCCACCTGCCTTGTATAGTAAAACCTCCAGCCCATTTTCTGCTCCGAGGCTCCGGTATCGCCTGTTTCCGTTTCTTCCCCGGTATTTTCATTCACAGAATCTTCCGTACAGTAAACCGCCCGTGACTGCATAAAATGAAACTCTTCTGCAAGTCCCAGAGTCTGAAGCAGAGCATCTGCTTCTTTTCTCATCCGTTTTCTTCCAACCTTTGTATGCAGAATTTGCCAGCTGTCATCCCTGCTCCACGGTACATATTCACATTCTTCCCTTCTGAGTGAAACACCGGATTCTTTGTAGCCGTCTTCCAGCAGATTCTGCATTTCAAACTGATACACTTTCTTGCCTGCCGCCGCCCAGGAGGCATACGGATCTGTCATCTTCACCGTTCCGCTAAGCTCCTGCTGTGCCCGCCAGGGAATCGTATCTCCGCTGTCGTTTTTCAGCGGCTGTCCCTGCGTCAGGATATGGATCCAGCCATTCATATCTTCCTGCGTGAAATAGCGTGTCTTTGCCTTGTAGATCTTCATGCTGTTTCCCTGCGGGAGATAAACACTCGCCTGAAGATCCACATGAATCTTACCTTCTTCCACACTCAGCATACAGGGACTCGCTGCCTGTACCTGTTCTGCTACGCTGACATTCTCCACTGCCTCTGTGCCGGAAGAATAAGAACGGATACTGTCTCCGGTCTCTGTCTCTTTTTCCTTTACAATACAGTCATCTTCCGATGTTTCCATACAACCGGTCAGAAATCCTGCAGCCATCAGGATCATTCCGATCCATACGATCCTTCGTAAGATTCTTTTTTTTGCCCTTTTCATTTTTTCTCCTTACTGTTCTTCCGAAAAGATCACCCGGATCTGCGTACCGACGCCCTGTTTGCTTTTGATCTCCATCTTTGCACCATGAAGCTTCACGATCTGTGTGCAAAGTGCAAGCCCCAGCCCGATCCCGCCTGCTTTTTTGCTTCTGGATTTGTCAACCATATAAAAAGCCTCCGTGATCTTCGGAATCTCTTCTGCCGGGATTCCTCTTCCGTGGTCTTCCACCAGAATGCATGTTCCGACCGCTTCAACATAAATGGTATCACCTTCTTTGGAAGCTTTCATGGCATTATCGATCAGATTCACCAGAAGACTCTCCATCAGATCCATGTCCATGAGCAGAACGGTGTCATCGCTCCTGGTTTCCAGTGTGATCCCCTGTTCTTTCAGATGATATTTCTCAAGCTCCGCCACTTTTCCGATCAGCTGGCTGACCGGATGCTTCTCCATATGGATCGTCTCGTTGTTGTAAAGCTCCAGCAGATTCATCATCTTCCCGGAAAGTCGCTCCAGACGGCGACACTCGTTGTTGATGTGCGTCAGTGCCTTTTTCTGCTGTTCTTCGTTGATCCTCACATGCAGAAGCGTATCCGAATAGCCGATGATGGAAGTCATCGGCGTTTTCAGCTCGTGTGCCAGACTACCAAGAAGCTGTTTCCTTCGCTCAGAAACCTGTGCCAGCTCCTCCATCTGACATTCTATCTGGTCTGCCATCTGATTAAAAGAGACGCTCAGTGCCCCGACCTCGTCATTGGAACGCACACGTACACGGCGGTCCAGCTGTCCCTGGCTGATCGCACCGGCTGTCTCTCTTAAGTCACGCAGCGGTTTTAACATTCTTCGTATCATCCAGAACACCGCATTGATCGCCACCGCAACGATTGCACCCAAAATGATCAGGAACATGCCGATCTGCGTCAGCACATTGTTATAAATTTCCGAAATATCCCGCACCAGCAGAAGCTGATACGATGTATTTTTACTGTCTGAAAGCGGGATCTTCTGTCCGACGATCATCAGATGTCTGCCGTTTTTCTGCTGAAAAGCTGCCACCGGCTCATAAGAATCAAACTGTTCAAGCCGGTTTCCGGTCAGCTCGAAATTCGTGGTATTAGCTGCAAGCTGCCAGTCCTGAAGCAACATGTAATCTCTGCTGCTGTATCTGCGCAGCAAAAACTGGAGATAAGCTTTCCTTGCGGTGTCGCTCATCTCCTCCGTAGCTGCATTTTCAAGACTCTGTCCCAGTGCATAAGCGGTCGCACGCACCTGTCGTGACGCTGCACTTGATGTCTGCCTGATGTTATAATTTGATGTCTCATACACTGTGATCCCACCGTAAACTACCATGGAGATCAAAAGAATCGCTGCCGTGAGCAGAGATATTTTCTGCCAGAGCTTCATACTACTCCTCCAGTCGATATCCGATCTTCGGAATGGTCTTGATGACATCCGACAGATCCAGTTTCCTGCGAAGCTGTCCGATATGTACATCGATCGTCCTTGTCTCACCCAGATAATTGCTGCCCCATACTTCATTCAGCATCTGTTCTCTGGTAAATGCCACATTTTTATTCTTTGCCAGTAATACCAGCAGATCATATTCCATCGGCTTCAGACTGACTGTCTGCCCGTTTCTGGTCACTTTATGCTCTGATAAATGGATCTCCAGATCTTTCACCTGTATGATCTCTTTTTGCTTTCCGGTACGCTCCAGCACTTTCTCCACACGCACCAGCAGCTCCAGAACCTCAAACGGTTTGACGATATAATCCTCTGCTCCCGATCTCAGTCCCTTGATCTTGGAATTTACATCTGCCTTAGCCGTGATATAAATGACCGGTATGTCATGTTCTTTCATAACTCCGAGAAGTTCAAAGCCGTCTTTGCCCGGCAGCATAATATCCAGCAGTGCCAGGTCAAAATCCTCCTCTTTCTCCAGTGTTCCCTCAACTTCATTGCCATCCAGAACCGGAACCACTTCGTAGCCGGTCACTTCCAGATTCATACAGATCAGCTCTGAAATCGCCGTATCATCCTCTACCACAAGAATGCGGTTTGCCATAATTCTCTGCCCCCGTACTTCTACATTTTATAACTGCCCGCCATCGGTGCAGTTACCCTGCTTTCATTCTTTCCGGTCATCCTCCGCTTCCAGGCTCTTCAGTTCCCGGCAGAGTCTGGAAATCGGAAGTCCGACCACGTTATAATAATCTCCTTCAATTCTTTCTACGAAAATTCCTGCACGTCCCTGTATTCCATAACTGCCTGCCTTGTCAAACGGCTCCCCGGTGGCAATGTACGCTTCGATCTCCTGATCACTCATCGATGTCATAAAGACATCGGTCCTTTCATGGAATGACCGGATGATCTTTTCATCCCCTTTTTTCTGTAACAGTGTCACGCCCGTATAAACCTGATGCTTCTCTCCCTGAAGCATGGCAAGCATCTGATGTGCATCTTCGGCATCTTTTGGTTTCCCAAGTACTTTGTTTCCTTTGGCAACGATCGTATCTGCCCCGATGATCACAGCATCTCCTGTCACGGCTTCTGCAACTCCCTTTGCTTTTGCAAGTGACAGTTCTTCAACGATCTCTCCCGGTTCTTCTTTTGTGATACATTCTCTGGTACTGCCGATCAGTATCTCAAAATCGATCCCGGCCTGTTCTAAAAGCTCACGCCTTCTCGGCGAAGCGGATGCAAGTACAATTCTCATACAGTCCTCCTGTCGCGGTGCTGCCTGCGGCAACCCAAAAGAACCACCCCTCGCTATTACTATAACAAAGAGCGGTTCTTAAAATCTTCTAATTTTTGTAAACAAAATGTAATTTCCGTTAGCGGATTACCTTGATCCATCCTTCCGGTGCTTCCAGACGACCCATCTGGATACCGGTCAGTGTCTCATACAGTTTTTTGGTAACCGGTCCCATCTCTGTCATACCGCTTGGCATGCAGATTTCTTTGCCGTGATCTACGATCTTTCCAACCGGTGAGATAACAGCGGCTGTTCCGCAAAGTCCACATTCTGCGAAATCTTTTACTTCATCGAAGTAAACTTCTCTTTCTTCTACTTCCAGTCCCAGATATTCTTTTGCAACATAAACAAGAGAACGGCGTGTGATAGAAGGCAGAATACTGTCTGACTTCGGAGTTACGACCTTGTTGTCTTTTGTAACGAACAGGAAGTTTGCTCCGCCTGTCTCTTCTACTTTGGTTCTTGTAGCCGGATCCAGATACATGTTCTCGTCAAATCCCTGACGGTGTGCATCCATGATCGCATGCAGGCTCATGGCATAGTTCAGACCTGCTTTGATATGTCCGGTTCCTCTTGGTGCTGCACGGTCGAAATCGCTGACACGGATCGTGATCGGCTTTACGCCGCCCTTGAAGTACGGTCCGACCGGTGTACAAAATGCACGGAACTGGTATTCATCAGCCGGTTTTACACCGATAACTGCATTTGTTCCGAACATGTACGGGCGGATATATAAAGTAGCACCTGATCCGTATGGCGGTACATAATCTGCATTGGCTTCTACCAGTTTTACGATTGCATCTACGAAACGATCTTTCGGGAATACAGGCATTTCCAGTCTTTTTGCGGAATTCTCCATACGCTCTGCGTTGAGGTCCGGGCGGAATACAACGATGTGTCCGTCTTCTGTTGTATATGCTTTCATACCTTCGAATACCGTCTGTGCATACTGCAATACACAGGCACACTCACTGATTGTAACCATGTCATCGGTACTTAATGTACCTTCATCCCAGGCACCGTTTTTAAAATTTGATACATAGCGATAGTCTGTTTTTACATAGCCAAATCCAAGATTTGACCAGTCAATATTTTTTCCCATGTTATCCTCCTGACGCCTTACCTGCTGCTTTTTCAATCCATAAATACTGGTACAACAGTCTGACAAAATATTTTTGATATGTTTCTAAGTATAATACTTTTTTCTGTGATGCACAAGCATATTTCCTGCAATTTTTAGCAAATTCATGCAAAAACTGCAAGAATCAGGTCCGTTTGATAAATTTACTGCGGCAGGAAGGACAGGTGATCTCGATTTTTCCCTTCCCTCTCGGGACACGGATTTTCTGTCTGCAATGCGGACAGCGGTAGATTTTGTGTGTTTTGGAATCGCTGATCACACTTTTGTCCCCTTTGCAGAACCGGACAACCTTCTCTTTTGTGTCCATATACATACGCTCTTCTTCGCATCGTTTCCGGATATTTTTGGAAAACATGCGGTAATACATCCAGATCAGCAGAATCCAGCTGACATAGTTCAGTGCCGATGCCCGCAGCAGACCGGAAAGCAGGATGCATACCAGTGCTCCCACCAGTAAAAATCTGGAAAAATGATCGATTCCATATCTGCCCTGCATAAATTTTTCGAATTTCTGTCTCATACTATACCCTTTCTTCTGACCCGGCCTTTCTTTTGACCTTATCTTTCTCTTTCTTTTACACCTCTCTGATCCGCCTGAGGCTATATCAGAAAACGCGATGGGTCATACGTGATTTTTGTCTCTTGACTCATCTTAATACTCCGCCCGCAGAAATTCAATAAACTGGCTATTAAATAATTCTAAAGTTGCATCCCTTTCTTAACATCGTAAAGCCGAATGCATGTGAGACGTCTCACTGCTGCTCCAATATTTCTCCAAAGTTCCGCCGAAGTCTCTTGCCAGTGTCCGTATGTTTTGTTATAATGCAGTTAGTTTTGCCAAACTATGTCGCCCGATCGGGCGACGGAATGGAGTTTTGTATGAAAGTAAAACATATGACGTTTCTGGCAATGTACACGACCATTGCCCTGACGATTTTTGTGGTGGAGGCAATGCTGCCGCCGCTCGCCCCGATCCCCGGGATCAAGCTGGGACTTGCCAATGTCGTTACGCTGTGGCTTCTGTATTATGCTACCTGGAAGGATGCTCTGTGCGTACTTCTGATGCGTATCCTGATCGCCAGCATGGTGACCGGGCAGATGGTATCCTTCTCCTACAGCCTGTGCGGCGGTCTGTTCTGTTTCGTGGCCATGGCACTGCTCTTTCGGCTGCTCGGGAAAAAGCACATCCCTTTTATCAGTGTGATCGGTGCCCTTTTCCATAACCTCGGTCAGATCTGTATCGCCATGGTGATCCTTCGCTCGGCAAGTATTCTTGTTTATCTGCCGATGCTGACCATCAGCGGAATTCTCACCGGAGCATTCACCGGACTGTGTGCATGGTTTGCATCCAGAAGGCTTCGAAAAGACCAGGTGTGGTTTATCCGCTGATTCATGGCTTTCAGAGACATACATGCCTGGATATCCTGAACTGCTGTAACAAAAACAGAGTCCCAAAAACGGGACTCTGTTTTTGTTTTGCAGCTTTTCATCCTGGATGATGCCTGCGAATCGCCCTGACACAAAGGACAATTGCATCCTTATTTTGTTTTCTTATAAGATGCCTTCTTTACGCCTGCTTTTTTCAGAGCTTTTTTCAGCTTGTTCAGCTGTGATTTTTTCATCTTCTTCGGTACTTTCACCGTTACTTTTGATTTTCCGGACTTGAATGCATTCTTTCCAACGCCCGGTGCTTTGATTCCCTTGAAGGTGATCGTTGCCAGTTTCTTGCATTTGTAGAAGCTGCTCTTGCCAATGCTCTTGACATTTGCTCCGATCACAACGCTCTTCAGTCTGGATGCATTTTTGAATACATTGTTTGCAACTGCGGTTACTTTAAAGGTGTATCCGTCAATGGTCACCGTTGCCGGAATCGTTACAGTCTTGACCGTTTTCTTCAGAAGCTTGCTTACGGTTACCGTACCATTCTTAGCATCTGATTTTGTTACTTTGAATGCCAGTTTGCCGTCAGCACTCTTATGAACAGATCCTTTTGCCGGAACTTTCTTCGGTACATCTGGTTTTTCTGTCTCCGGAGCCTTTGTCTCGGTCTGCGGAGCTTTTGTTTCTGTTTCGCTGTCCGGTTCTTTGGTCTCTAGCTCGTTATCCTTTGCCTTTACGTTGATCTCAACCGTTGCTTTCACATCCGGTCTTGCCGCACTGCTTACGGTAATCACTGCTTTTCCTGCTGCCTTTGCGGTTACCACACCTGCATCACTGACTTCTGCGACTGCTTTATCACTGGATTCATATTTCAGATCTTTGCTGTCTGTAGTATCTTCCGGAGTGATCACTGCGGTCAGTTTTGCAGTTTCGCCGACTTTCAGTTCGCTCTTGTCTGCTTTTACAGAAACTCCTGTGATTGGTTTTTCCACAACCGGTTCACCGTTTACTTTTACTGCGATTTCTGCATATACATCGCTGTCTTTTACAGAAACTTTGATTTTGGTCTCACCGGCTTTAACTGCTGTTACATTGCCTTTGTCATCTACCGTTGCTATGGTTTCATCTTCGGATGCAAAGGTAAGCTCGCCTTTTGCATAATATGGTGCGATTGCTGCACTTACCTGTGCACCTTCTGCCTCTTTCAGTTCCAGAGCATCTGTCGAAACATGTACACCCGTTGCAGACATATCGATGTTATTGTATTTATACTCATCGAAGTCATACCACAGTACCGTCTTTTCATTATCTGCTTTGTAAGTTCCGTTATCCAGATCATCTTTGCTCAGTGCTGCTGAGTAAACGCGGATGTTCTTCAGATATCCGGAAGAAAGACGTCTTGTCTCCGGACAATATCCGATACCAAGCGGATAGGTCGTTGTAGCTACGTTTCCCACATTCTGTGTGGTTACCATTTCTTTTCCTTCTACATAAACAGAAATATTGTTTCCATCGTAAACTGCTGCTACATGCAGCCACTGGTTCATTTCTTCTGAAGTAAGAGGAACCTGTACGATCTTCCAGCTTCCATTCGTATTCTTGATAAAGAAGTACACCGTCTGCTCAGAAACACGGAATGCCGCACTGCTGTCACCTTTTGATGCGATCATATTGTAGTCAGCACCATTGTATCCTACATTATTCGGATTAAATACAGCTTCAATTGTAAAGGCTTTATTTCCACCGATCAGACTGTTGAAGGTTTCATCTGCTGTTTCTCCGGTTACATCTGCATACCCTTTCAGACTAATTTCGCCGTCTTTTTCTGCAATATTTGCTGTAGCTGCTGCACTGATATCCATATCATAATGATTTGCACTCTTGTCTTGTACAACAACCGCTGCATCTTCCGTCTCTGCAAATTTCTTTGCCAGTGCGATTGCCTCCTGCAGTTTCTGATAACGGAGTTCACCTACCAGAGCCTTACCTTCTTCTGCCAGTGCATTGTAAGATACGAGCATGTTCTGAAGTTCTGTTGCATCACTGGCTCTCTGTACATAAAGTTCATCAATTTCATCAATCTTAGCATTCAGTTCTTCTGCTGCTGCTTTGATGATATCATCCTCAGAAACAGATGCTACGGTGCGGTATGCACGTGTTACATCCATCGGATCGCTGTCTTTTGTGGTATATGGTACCATGGTGTACTCATAAGTATAAGCTTTGTTATTTGGAAGCAGGTATGCGGAAAGTGTATCCGCTCCGCAGCTCTTGTTTCCGGTTCCCTGTGAACGATAGTTTACTGTCAGGATCGTGGAATCCAGTTTGGTCAGTTCATATGGATGCTGTGCCTGATCCAGATCATCTACTGTGAAATGCAGTGCAGACGCTTCTACCGTATCGGTTGCTGCGATTGCCATTGCACTCTTTGCAGATGGGTTGGTTACGCTGATCCATTTTACTCCGGTTACGGTACCGGTATCCTGTGTATCCAGATACGGATAGAACATTCCGGATACGGTGTTGCTATATCTTCCAACCGTTGCGAAATCTTCTCTGTCCCACATAGCCTCTACCGGGCCGTTACCATACCATTCTACGTTTTCATATCCTTCCGGCAGTTCCATAACGGTACCGATACGGATATAACGTCCAAGGCTTGTTCCGGTTGCGTCTACGGTTGCATCTACCGTCACTGCACCGCTTCCGTCTACCTTATAAACCATGGTCTGTTTCAGGTTTGCCTGGCTTGCACTTGCCAGTGTCACACGGATCGTCTTCTGTCCTGCATCGTTTGTTCCGACCGCAATATCAGAAGCCGTTACATTTTTGTTGACATTCTTCCAGTTTCCATCATAATTACCGTTATCGTTGTTGAGAATACCTCTCCAGTAATTCGGAACCGGTCCGCTTGTCAGCAGAGTCTCACCTTTGTATACATAATTTTTCAGTGTTCCGGTTGCTTTCTCTACTTCGAAGCTGAAATCGGTACCGGAAACTTTGATCACATCTTCTGCACTGTCATCTACGGTTACGTTTGTGTTGATCGTCGGTTCTACTTTTGTAACTTCTGCCGGGATCTGGAACTGCTCGTAAGCAACTTCGTGTCCTGCTTTTGCCCATTCGGTATCCTCTTTGAGCTGTACAGACAGGTTCAGATAATACTCTGCTCCTGCTTTCTTTTCTTCCGGCATAGATGCACGATACGGAACTTTGATGCTTCCGCTCTCTCTGCCTGCGATGTTGGTATCTTCCGCAGAAAGTTTACCGGAGCCAATCTCTTTTCCGTCTTCAGTCAGTGTCCATTTCACGTCAAAATCATTCAGATTCAGGAAGTTATTTTCATTGTAAACATCGATGGTCTCGCCGAGCAGCCTGCTGTCATCTGCGGTAAACCATACGCTCTGATACTGATATTTTACTTCATAAAGTTCCGGCTGGACATCCCTGTCCGGAGATACCAGACCGTTTACACAGAAGGAGTTGTCGTTCGGGCTTTCGCCGGAGTCTCCGCCGTATCCATAGAAGTTGCCTTTGATTTCATCGGAGTACAGATTTGTATGAGCATCGGTATCTGCATAGTAATCATACGGTTTGGAAGATTCATCAACGGTCAGGCCCGAAAAATCTGCCCACAGAAGTACATCATCAGATTTCTCTGTGATTGCCGGTGTCGTGCTGTTCTGAGCATTGATCTCCTCCAGGGACAGTGCTCTGCTGTAAACGCGGCCCATAGAAATTTCACCGTCAAAGGTTCTGCCGTTGTCAGCACTGCATCCTACTCCCAGTGCTACGCTGCTGGATGCAATGGTTGTATTTCCGTTTCCGCTTCCAACCAGCTCTCCATCACAGTAGATCTTGATCGCACCTTTATCGTAAGTTGCAACAACCTGATGCCAGTTTCCTACCCAGTTATCCGGTTTTTTCGCTGTCACAGAATTCCAGTTGTTGTTATAGTAAGCAAAGAACTCCAGCTGTTTACTGCTGTTTGTCTTTAATGCAAACTGATAGTCACCTTTTGCGATCAGGACTTTATCTGCTCCGTCCGATGCCGGTTTGCAGATAACTTCTACGGTAAAGCTCTTGCCGCTTCCGGAGAGTGCTTCGTTGTATTTATCGCTCTCAAACAGTGCATAACCATTTGCACTCTTGCCGGTCAGTGCTCCGCTGTCCGGATTTTCATCGACAGAAGAAATGCTTGCAGATCCTACCACGCCGTCTTTCTTTTCTGTTACAACGTAAGACTGTGGCAGATTGTCAAGGCTTAAGATTCTGGACTGGTCAACCCAATCCCAGATAAATCCGCCGAGCATATTGTCGGAAGAACGGATCGCATCCCAGTATTCTTTCAGGTTACCAACCGCATTACCCATCGCATGGTCATATTCACACAGAACATATGGCATATTTGCTGCTGCTCTGGAATACAGGGTATCAACACTTGGGTACATATTGCTTCGCATATCGGTTCCATTGTTTCCATCCGAAGATTCTGAATGAATCGGTCTTGTACTGTCGTTGTTCTTGAAGTACCAGATCAGATCATAGAACATGCCATTTGCATAAGAAGCACTGCTGCTGTAATAATTTTCGTTTCCGGTTGACCACATAACGATGGCAGTGCGGTTTTTCAGTCTGTTGAATGCGGTAACCGTACGATCCATTGCCAGGTTCTTGAAGTTTACCTGTTTTTCTCCCTGATCCATCAGTGCATGAGATTCCAGGTTGGTCTCACCCATCACGTAAATACCGTATTTATCACACAGATAATACAGATACTCGTCGTTGCTGTAGTGAGAGGTACGCAGTGCATTTAAGTTGTACTGTTTCATCAGTTTGATATCTTCTTCCTGTGTCTCATGCGGTACATATTTGCCGTATTCCGGATCGGTATCATGACGGTTTGTACCTTTGAGCAGAAGCTGTTTACCGTTGATCGTGATCGGTTTGTACTCAGAATCGGTTGTGATACGATTACCATTTGTATCTACTTCTGATTTTGTAAACTCGATCTCACGGAATCCAAGCTGCTGGGAAACGCTTCCCATGTAGGTGCCTGTCTTGGAATCGTACAGGGACAGAACCATCGTGTACAGATTCGGCGTCTCAGCAGACCACAGTTCCGGTGAAAGAACCAGTTTGCTGCCAGCTGTCGAAACGCTGCCGTCGGTATCACCGTCTGCTGCCGGAACGGTATCCAGATCCATCGTCATATCGTTGACAAACATCTTTCCGTCCTGATCATAAAGACGTACATCCACTTTATAACCTTCTGCTGCTGCCTTGGAAGCATTTGCTACGGTTACATTCAGCTTCATCGTTGCATTTTCGTAGTTCTCATCGAGATCTGTCTCTACTTTATAGTCCTGGATATGTACCAGCGGTGCAGAATACAGGTATACATCACGGAAAATACCGCCATCATAATACATATCCTGATCTTCCATCCAGGTACCGTCACAGAATTTGTGAACTTCAACTGCCAGAAGGTTATCGCTTCCGTCTGTTGTCAGATAATCGGTAATATCAAAGCTATGTGGACTGTAGCTGTCCTCGCTGTATCCTACTTCTTTGCCATTTACATATACATAATAGGAAGATTCTACGCCCTGGAAGGAAAGATAAACTCTTCCGTTTGCTGCCTTCATGTCATCGGTCACCTTAAAAGTCTTGCGGTAAAGACCTACCGGGTTATAATTTGCCGGTGCATTCGGGGCACTGACATTACTGTCATATTTTGACTGCCAAGGCATAGTTACATTGGTATAGATAGAAAAATCAAATCCCTGTCTCGTCCAGCTGCAAGGAAGCTGCAGATTTGTTTTCCAGTCGTTCGTCGTTGCTTTGTAGTCGGTCTTATAGAAATCTTTGTATGCATCACCCTGTGCGAGTGCCTGGTTCTGTAACACAACAAGTGACCAGTCTGCCTGATCCTTCCCTGTTAAGAACTGTACATATTTTGATGCTGCTTTGTCGTAATCTTTTGCACCTTTGATTGCTTTCTCTACGCTGTCATACACCACATTGGTCGTTGCAAAAGTGCTTGCCTGTTCTGTGTTGATGCCATATACATCTGCTGCTTTGGCCTGATTGCCATCCACATCGGTATAGGTTTCTCCGGTCCATTCTTTGTGCGTGAATTTTGTTTTGTCCACGTCGGATGTTACTTTTGCGGCCTGATTTGGGACAGCTGTTTTTGTCCACGGGTCGGTGTAGCTGGCATTGGTGTTGGACTTACTGTCTGCCTGCGTCTGCAGTGCAGACTCGGATGCTGCTCCAGCTGCAGGTGCTGCACTTACTGCCTGTCCTGCGATCATGGAAGCCGCCAGGGAAAATGCCATAACTTTTCTCCACTTCATACTTCTTGCTCCTTTCTTTTTTGCACCTTTCGAAGCTGCAATCTGCAGCTCTCTGTTGATACATGCTGACAAAAATTTCAGTCCGATCTTATCGGACTCTTAATAGAATTTTACCATATTATTCATATTTTGTACATAGTGTTTTCATAGGTTTTGCAGCATTTTACTGATCTTTTCACTAAACGCTTTACCGTTTTTCAGTATTTTGCACAAAAATGCAGGGGCGTTTTTGTTGCACTTTTTTTCACAGTTTGTAAAATGTCAGGCTAACACAATACCGATCAAATTTGGAAATGAACAATATAATTTTTTTGCAAAACAGAATCCCATGATGATTTAAAAAAATTGAATGTGCAAATGAACGAATTTCCCGAAGGGCACGTAAAAGTGCCTTCCCTGGAATTGTTCATTTGCACATTGCCAAACGTTTTTGACTTGCCAGAGGCATTCAGATGCGGGATTCACCTCATATCTGATGTACCAAAAAAGTCGAGCAGAAAAACTGGATGTGAAACAGAAACAGCCGTATCACTTTCGAATAAAAGATTAATATATAAATTAAAAAGACAGACACACTATGGCATAAAAATATGTCATGTGCTCTGTCTCCCATATTTGGCATGAAAAATTTTTCCGCTTCAGCGACCCCTGGCAGGTCAGGAGCTTTGATAATGTGCAAAATGAACAATTCCCAAGAAGGTACTCGAACATGGCCGGTACTTAGCAACCGTATTTTGGTTGCTTACGTACCGCTGCCAATGTGAGGTAGCGAGAGCGTGCCTTCGGGGAATTCGTTCATTTGCACATTTACAAACGTTCCTATTTATTGTCCTCTGATGCATCTTCCTCTTTTTCTTCTGCTTTATCTTCCAGCTCTGCCACTTCTTTTGCTTCTACGGCAGCTTCTTCACTTTCGGAAGCTTCTTCTTTTTTTTCTTCTTCCGGTACTGCATTATAGTCTTCTTTGATTGCTTTATAGCTCTTGGTGACTCCCATGATCACCATCCCTGCACCGATCACAGCAAACACTACCATAAAAATGGACATCAGTATTTTATCGGTTCCGCTGCTGGTCGGGATATCTTTATACATATAGTAGGCCTGTGCCAGCAGATATACGCCTGCCATGGCATAGATCGCCATACGTCCTTTATACTTTGCTCTGTCATTCATAATATTATGCTCCTCTCTTTTTGCCTGTATTTCACATATTATGATGTTTGATCAAAAGGTATTTGCCCTCTTTGATACTGGATTATTCCGTAGGCATCATAGTTGGAGACTTTTGACACCCACATTATGATATCACATTTCCAACAGAAAAGATAGATAATACTTATCTGTTTTTCTATTTTCAATTCAAATACAGGCGAACGTTTTCTCCGATCAAGAGAAAAAAAGAGCCGAACAATATGTCCGGCCCTTGAGATTCTGTAAAAAATTATTTACGAACCAGGTATTTTCTCATATCGATAGAGCAAGCTACCAGGATGATGAGACCTTTGATGATGTACTGCATACTCTGGTTGATTGAGAGGAACTGCAGTGCAACGAAGATAATTCTCAGGATGAATACACCAAGAACGATACCACTGATCTTACCAGTACCACCTACGAAAGATACACCACCGATAACGCAGGCTGCGATAGCATCACACTCGTAGTTCAGACCTGTGTTGGCCTGGTTGGAACCGATACGTGCTGACTCGATGAAACCTGTAATACCATACATGCATCCAGCCAGAGTATGTACTGCGATTGTTGTCCAGAATACACTTACACCAGATACGTTTGCTGCTTCCGGGTTAGAACCTACAGCGAACATATTTTTACCAAATGTTGTTTTGTTCCACATGAACCACATGAAAGCAATCATGATAATTGCATACCAAACATAGTTCGGGATTGGAACGCCAAAGAATTTAACTAAACTTCCTGTTACGAAGTTTTTGAAGGAATTGTCCAGACCTGACAGAGGCTGTCCATTGTTTCCGTTGATCATGATGTACAGAAGCAGTACACCGTATGTAATCAGCTGAGTTGCCAGTGTTACGATGAATGGATGCAGTTTAAACTGTGCTACGAACCATCCATTGACGAAACCTACGATACCACCAACAACGACAACGATCAGGATTACTACCGGGATTGGCAGTGGCTGAAGATTCGGGAACATCTTTGTTGCATAGTCCATAGACTGCAGTAAAGATGCGGAAATACATGCTGTCAGACCTACAACTCGACCAGCAGAAAGGTCGGTACCGGTCAGTACGATACATCCTGCGATACCAAGTGCGATCGGAATATTTGCAGCTGACAGAGAAATAATATTTACGATAGAAGATACACTCAGGAATTTTTGGTTCTGTGTGTATGTATAGATTGCAGCAATGATGATCAAGATATACATCAGGTTGTTGATGAATCCCTCTTTCCAGAAGGTTTTCTTATCTTTGCTGTCCAGTGTTTTATAATTTGCGATACTTGCTTTTAAATTTGAAAATGCTCTCACTTACTTCAGCCTCCTTATACATATTTTGCCGCAAGGGTCATGATCTCTTCCTGGTTCGTCTCGCTGACATTTACTTCACCTGCAAGACGTCCACCGGACATAACGAGAATTCGGTCACAGATTCCCAGAAGTTCTGGCATTTCAGAAGAAACTACCATAACTACTTTGTTCTTATTTGCAAGATCCAGAATCAACTGGTAAATCTCGTATTTAGCACCAACGTCGATACCACGTGTCGGCTCATCCAGCAGCAGTACTTCCGGATTGGTCAGCAGCCAGCGTCCAAGGATAACCTTCTGCTGGTTACCACCTGACAGTGAACGGATTTTTGTTTCCTGTGTCGGTGTTTTGGTATGCATCGCATCGATGGACCACTGAGTATCCTCTCTCATGGACTTCTCGCTCAGATACAGACCTTTCTTTTTATGTTTCTTAAGGCTGGAGATAACCGTATTTTCACGAATACTGAGGATTCCGAAAATACCGGTTGCACGACGTTCCTCTGTCAGAAGGGCGAAACCGTTCTTGATCGATTCACGTGCGTTGCGGTTTGTGCAAACCTTACCGTCCAGTTTGATCGTTCCTGATTTTCTTGTTGCAATACCGAAAATGTTCTCCAGTGTTTCAGTACGTCCGCTTCCGTCCAGACCGGCCAGACCAACAATCTCACCACGGCGAACTTTGAAAGAAACATCACGCAGCAGAGAGTACTGTGCAGTCAGGTTTTCTACTTCCAGAGCAACTTCGCCCGGTTTGTTTGTCTTTGGCGGGAACTGGTTTGTCAGCTCACGACCTACCATCAGTCTGATGATCTCATCCATTGTCATTTCTTTTGCCGGTTTGGTAGCTACCCATGTACCGTCTCGCATGACTGTGATGTCATCAGAAATTCTGAGGATCTCTGCCATTTTATGGGAGATGTAGATGATACCACATCCCTGATCTCTCAGCATATTTATGATTTTGAACAAGTGCTCTACCTCTTCTTCCGTCAGGGAAGATGTCGGCTCGTCGAACACGATAATTTTCGAATTAAAGGAAACTGCTTTTGCAATTTCTGCCATCTGACGCTGTGATACCGGCATAGTGCTCATGATCCTCTTCGGATCAACATCAATCTCCAGTTTGTCGAAAAGTGCTTTTGTATCATCATACATTTTCTTTTCGTCTACCATCGGACCTTTTTTGGGATAACGTCCCAGCCAGATATTGTCCATAACACTACGTTTCAGGGCCTGGTTCAACTCCTGATGAACCATTGCTACACCATTTTCCAAAGCTTCCTTGGAGTTTTTGAAATTGATTTCTTTCCCTTCCAGAGAAATGGATCCGCCGTCTTTTACATACATCCCAAACAGGCACTTCATCAATGTAGATTTCCCAGCGCCGTTTTCTCCCATCAGTGCGTGAACCGTTCCTCTTCTTACGGTCAAAGAAACATTATCCAACGCCTTAACGCCTGGGAACTCCTTGCTGATATTTTTCATTTCAAGCAAAACATCATGCTCCATATCCTGACCTCCTGTCTTTCTACTACTTACCTTTATACTTAAGGAACGGCCGCCGACCAGCGGCAGCCGTTACCCTTGTATACTATTTCACGAATGAATTTCCATCATTCATTTTCCGTTCTGTTTCAGAATCAGATCTTATTCTTCTCCTGTGTACATAGCGTATGGGATGTAGATCTTATTCTTAACGTTTTCAGAGATGTTGTAAGAATCTGTGTTAGCCATTACATCCTGACCTGAACCAGCGTTCTTTGTCAGATCTGCGATACAATCTGCCATACCTTCAGCATCCTGTTTGATTGTACCTGTCATCTTACCGTCTTTGATCAGCTGTTTAGCTGCATCTGTAGCGTCTACACCGAATACAGGGATTGTCTTGCAGTCATCTGTACCCAGGTTGTATCCTTTGTCATTCAGAGCAGAGATAGCACCTTCAGCCATACCATCGTTGTTGCAGATAACAAGTTCGATCATGTTCTTGTTTTCTTCGTTGTACTGTGTCAGGTTGGTTGTCATGTAGTTGTTTGCAGCTGTTGCACTCCAGTTACCATCCTGGTCAACCTGGTAGCAGTCTGTGTTGGAAGAATCAAAGTATTCCAGAGCCGCTTTTCCGTTCTCTTCCAGAACTTTGTTAGCATCTTCTACACCATACTGTGTACGGTAGATAGCTTCTACGTTACCAAGCTGTCCCATGAACATAGCGTAGGAGATCTTTCCGTCGCCGTTCAGGTCTACTGCATCGTAGTTGTCAACCAGGTAGTTACCGATCATTTCGCCCTGCATATGTCCGGCTTCCGGAGCATCTGTACCAACGAATGCACACTTGTCATAGCTTCCAAGTACTTTTCCTTCGTCTTCGTCACCTTCAACTGCACGGTTGAAGAAGATTACAGGGATATCTGCTGCTTTTGCTTTTTCAACGATCTGAGAAGAAGCGTCTACAGAACCAGATGTTACGATGTTAACGATCAGTACGTTTGCACCTGTCTGGATAGCTGTATCGATCTGCTCGTTCTGTGTTGTCTGGTTGTTGTTTGCATCGTAGTCCTGATATTTAACACCCAGTTCGTCCAGTTTAGCATCCAGTGCTGTACGTACGGAAGCGATGTATGTATCGCCGTATGTATAGTACATAACTGCTACGTCTGCGTTAGACAGGTCAACATCGCCTGCTGCATCTGCTACGGACTGTGCTTCTGACTCAGCATCAGCTGCTGCTGTATCAGCTGTTGTATCAGCTGCTGCTTCTGTTGCTGCTGTTGTATCAGCTGTTGTATCTGTTGTGTTGTTAGATGATCCGCATCCTGCAAGCAGAGATGCTACCATTGCTGTTCCAAGTAAACCAGCGATTACTTTTTTCTTCATGATAAGTTCCTCCCAAAAAAAATGATTTGTTTTTCATTACTCTAACAATATAGCACAAAGTTCTCAATTTTCCAATATGATAATTTACGATTTTGATATAATTTTCTATTTTTTTCTTAAGATTTAAACCACCGTTTCATACTTTTGCACGAAAACGAGATTTAATTTTTGTTACTTTTTTCGAAAGCAAAGAGTCTTCTCTGACATTCTTCATCATACATGTTCTCTTTGTCCACTGCGATCGTATCCGTATAAATGGTATCTTTGATGGAATATCCGTTGATCAGCTTGTAGGCGGTCTCCACGCCGAGATACCCCATGGCATAGGAATTCTGTACGATCAGGGTGTCCACTTCCCCCGTCTCCAGCATGCCGACCGAAACCACATTGCTGTCAAATGCAACCACACGGACATTGTCTTTCAGCCCAAGTTCCTGGATTGCATAGCCGACCCCGAGTGTTGTCCATTCGTTAAAGGTAACGATCACATTAATCTTCGGATGCTTTTTCAGCATTTTCTTTGTTCGTTTTTTTGCATTTTCTGTATCGGAAAGCACATTGATCACGGCATCAATTCCGGCTCTTTCATCACGCAGAATGCTATCCCGGAATCCTTCTTCTCTTTTCTGTCCATTGTCCGAGTTTTTATCGTAATTCACAATGCCGATATGGATTTCTTCGTTTTCATCTTTCATGGCTGCTTCCGCTGCCTTACATCCAGCATCGTAATTATCGGTTCCGATCCGGCAGCTGACCGCATCGCTGTCCACGTCGCTGTCGATGACCACAACCTTGACCCCTTTGCCTGCCGCATCATTGATTGCATCGGCATTTGCCTCATAATCTACCGCAGAAAAAATAATGACTTCCGCTCCGTCTTCCACTGCCTTTGCAATCATCTGATTCTGTGTCTCATAATCTTCTTCGTTTTTCGGTCCCTCGAAAGTCAGATCCAGATTGCATGCCGTGGCAGCATTGCTCGCCCCTGCATATACCGATTTCCAGAATCCGGAAACGGTTGACTTTGCAATAAAAACAACTTTGTGCTTCTGATCGCTGCTGCTTTCACTTTCTTTTCCGTTGAGAATCGGACGGTGAAAAGCCGTCAGACAGAAGATCAGCACCAGACAGACCAGAAATGCCATCCACAGGATGCGGTTTCTCCACCTATTTGTCTTCATAGCTTCCCTCCGTTACTTTCGGCATCATAATCGTGACACAGGTGCCTTCATCCAGCTCACTTTTTATGGTCAGGCCGTATTCTTCCCCGAAATAGATCTTGATACGGTCATTTACATTCTTGATTCCGATTCCGGCACGGTCGCTTCGCTCCTTTTTCAGTACTTCCTCGCACTGTTCTTCTGTCATGCCAACTCCGTTGTCCTCCACCGTAAAGATGATCTTGTCTTCGCTCTGATGGATGCCGATCCTGATCATGCCCTCATCTACCATACGATCCATGCCGTGATAAATTGCATTCTCGATGATCGGCTGCAGTGTGATTTTATTACAGTAATAAGAAAGGCATGCCTCATCAACGTCAAATTGATACCGGAACTGATTTTTATAGCGGAAATTCTGAATATGCAGATAGCTCTGTGCATGCTGCAGCTCTTTCTCAATCGGGATCAGCTCATGTCCGCGGCTGATGCTGATGCGGAACAGCCTTGCCAAGGCATTGACCATCTCCACGGCATCTTCATTGCGTCCGGCTTCGCACATCCAGGCGATCGCATCCAGTGTATTATAGAGGAAATGTGGATTGATCTGTGCCTGAAGTGCCTTCAATTCTGTTTTCCGAAGGCTGATTTCTTCCTGGCGGACTTCTTCCATCAGCTTCTGGATCCGTACTGCCATGTGTTCAAACGAATCCGACAGGGCGGAAATCTCTTTGGTTCCCGTCACCGGATGATAGACAAACTCGGCACTGTTTCCCTCGAATTCTCCCATCGCACGCACCAGGCTTGTAACTGGTTTTGAGAACAGATCCGAGAAAACGCTGCCAAGGAACACCGTTCCGGCAAGTACGATCGCCAGGATCACGACCAGGCTGCTGACTACGCGTTCCACTTTGTTTGTGATCATTTCATCCACATAGCATACTCCCACGATATGCCAGTCGCAGTTCTGAAGGGAGTTGACGGTGTAAATCACATTAGACTTGATGTACGTCCCGTTCTCCATATTTTTCTGGTTTTCTTCTTTTAAAGAAGCGTAAATGAGCTGCTGTTGCGGATGATAGACAATGTTTCCGGCATCATCGGCAATATAGCAGTAACCATGCTGCCCGATCCCGACATCATCCACATAATCGGCGATATTGTAAAAACTGATATCCACCGCTACCTGGATCGTATTCCCGTTTGCATCCTGCATGTTCTGGGAAATCGTTACCACCCACGGATAGTAGTCCACAAACAGGGATTCTACATGCGGTTTTGTGATATTTAAAATTCCTTCTTCCTGCGGCAGATCACGCACATAAGAAAGATTTTTGATATAATTTTCTTTTAATTTCTGACCATTTGTCCAGCATTTTAAGATCTTGCCGTTCATATCATAGGAAGTAACTGCAACAACATCGGATCTTATCTTCAGAAGATTGGAGAAAAAATTATTTGCTTCTTCCTCCTCTTTCTGAATGTTAGCACAGATCATCTGCATGATATCGCTCATGTCTTCGGTATAGTTGAAAACGGTATTTTTCACCTGTACAACGGCCTGCTCGCTCGTTGTGATCGCATTCTGCTCCATATCATTACGGTAAAGATTGACAAATATAAGCAGTGATACGACTGAAGTGATCATAACGATCACGCTCACCAGGATGACAAACAGACTCGACAGTGAAATCTGCTGAAACCGCTTCACCGCCTGTTTAATCCTGTCTGCCATCTTCATACGTTCTCCTGCAGCTGTTCGGTGAAACACCGGTATATTTTTTGAAGCAATAGCTGAAATAATGCTGATCGTTGTAGCCGCATTTTTCCGATATCTCACGGACTTTCATGTTGGTGTCCATCAGAAGCTCTTTGGCTGTCTCGATACGCTTTTTCGTAAGCAGCTCTTTGAACGTCTCACCGGTATCCTTTTTCAAAAGTGCACTTAAGTAGTTCGGGCTGACGGAAATCTCGGTGCTGACCGAGACAAGAGACAGATCCGGATCGGCAAATTTCTCGTTGATGATGCGGATCGCACGGTTGCAGAGCATCACACTGCTTTTCTTTCGCTGGTCTGCGATCATCAGGCGTGCCGTAGTGCAGATATCTACATAGAACTGCCTGGAATCTCCGATATTGCCGAACATTTTCATGCTGTACATCGGGAACTTCTGCTGCATCTGCTGAACCACTTCTTCTCCGGCAACCGAATAAAGTACTTGATAAACCGTCGAAACGATCAGCATCAGGATAAAATCCGTCTCAGACTGAGAGATCTTGTGCTGTACGACCTGGTCAAAAAAGTTCTGCAGATAGCCGCTGATCTCCTCCGGTCTGCCTTTTCGAAGCAGATTTTCGATATCTTCCACGGTCTGATGCACCATCACCTTGTCAAAGCTCTCTGTCCGTTCATCGTCTGATATAAAATGAATGTTTCCTTCTTCTTTTCCGTAATTTGCAGCCGCACTCATCGCCTCCAGATAGCACTCATGACATCTTTCCAGCTTTTTAACTACTCTGCTGACTCCGATCACGCTGTCCATCCCCATGATACGCTCCACACTCTGACAGATGTCATCTACCAGAATATGCAGATATTTATCAAAGCCACGCGGCGTTGCCAGAAGCAAAGATACTACGCGTCCCTGTAAATAGACGCTGCAGTACTTGGTGTACTTTTTGAGGATGGAATCGATCGCCTTGACGCTGCCTCTTGTCGTGCAGTTCTTTCCGTCTTTATCCAGGATTCTGGTGACCATCACCGCATAATTCAAGGCTTCCGGCTCTTCCCCGTCGAGCAGTCCGCAGGAAATTGCCTCTTTCATCAGCATCCTGTGCTCTTCTTCCGGAAGTTCCCCGCCAAAGCCATCCAGAAGTAACGGTGTCAGAAACTCTCTTTTCTCCATATGCTCCTGACGCATCCCCGGCTGGGAAAATACCTGAAACTTCTGATCGATCTTCTCTTTCATCTTCAGGAGCTCTTTTTCAAGTTCGGAAGATGAGATCGGTTTTAACAGATAGCTGATAATATTATATTGTATGGCCTGCTGTGCATAAGAAAAATCATCAAATCCACTCAGAAATGCGATCTGGGTAGCCGGCCTTATCTCCCGCACCTGGCGTGCAAGCTCGATGCCGCTGATAAATGGCATGCGTATATCCGTCAGAAGCAGATCCGGCTCCAGCTTTTCCGTCAGTTCCAAAGCTTCCGCACCGTTTTCCGCCTCTCCGATCACCTGAAAACCGACGCTTCCCCAGTCTACTTTCCGGATCAGGGAACGACGGATCTCTTGCTCGTCATCTGCAACAATCACTGTGTACATGGTGTTCTCCTTTACTAACTTTTCGGTATTCTCACAGTTACCTTTTTTCCTTCCATTATACCCAGAATTGCAGATTTGTCAAAAAAAAGGAGGACTTTTCAGTCCTCCCACGGGCGAATGCGGTATTTTGCCCCTATGCGGTCACAGATTTCCTGACACTGCTTTTCTTCTTCGTGTGTGATGGTCGTCTCTACGGTCGTCATCACAACATTTGGAATGTATTTTGTACATTCTTTTGTGAAATCGATCATGGCATCAAATGACTTTTCTCCGAATTTGCTGCGTACCAGCCTGTGGTACTCATCTGCATTCGGGGTATTCAGGCTGACAGAAATCGTATCCACAAGACCTTTCAGTTCCGGAACGATGTCTCTTTCATTGACCAGACTGCCAAGTCCGTTTGTGTTGATACGGATCGGCATATTGTACTTTTCTTTGATCAGCTTTGCACTCTGTTTCAGCACATCGAGTGCCTCGGTCGGTTCGCCGAATCCGCAGAATACCACTTCTTTATATTTTGAAAAATCTACGGCTTTCATGGCTTCCTGCACTTCTTCAAAAGATGGTGCATGCTCCAGCCACAAAACATGGGAATTTTCCATGTGATCTCTGGTCTGACGCAGGCAGAAGGTACAGGCACATGGACATTTATTGGTGAGATTTACATAGATATTATCGTGTACTTCATAGAAAATCGTCATTTCTTTTTTCATAATGCAGCATTCCTTTCAGTCTGTTTTTAATTTTCCTAAAACTTCTTCAAAACATACGCCGTCTGTCAGCGGAATATCCAGTTCCTGTGAGCGGATAATACATTTTTTGATAAAATCGGAAGCTTTCTTCACGGATTTATAGAACGGCACTCCGTTGACGGCATCGGCTGCGATGATGGATGCAAAGATATCGCCGGTTCCGGAACGCTGTGTTCCTTCTTTGTGGGTACGCAGCACTTTCGGCTGCTGCCCTTCTTCGTAACAGAAGTTTGCAATAAATCCGCCCTGGACGATACCGGTGATGGCGATTTTTTTCGGTCCCATCTTGTGGATCTTTTCTGCCATTTCCTGGATTTCTTCGATCTTCCATTTTTCTTTGTACGGTGTATCGGTAAGCACGCAGGCTTCTGTGACATTCGGTGTGAGAATGTCGGCAAACTCGACCAGTTTTTTCATTTCACCGCACATTTCTTCTGTGTAGGTCGGATATGGTTTTCCATAATCGCCCATTACCGGATCAACGATGATCTGTGTTTCTTCTGTTTTAAACTCTTTAAAAAACTTTTTTACAATCTCGATCTGTTCTTTGGAACCTAAAAATCCGGAACAGATCCCGTTAAAATGAAGATCCAGTTTTTTCCATTCCTGCATATAAGGAACCATGCGGGAAGTATAGTCTTCGAAAAAGTAGCTTGGAAAACCCGTGTGGTTGGAAAAAATGGAGGTCGGCAGCGGACAGCACTGCACCTTCATAACAGAGAGAATTGGCAGTGCTACTGCTATCGAGCATCTGCCAAATCCTGAGAAATCATTGATCACTGCAATTTTTTTCTGATTGTTGTGAGACATATTTCACCTTTCCTACGCAAGTCGTTTGATAAATACCGGAATTTTAGCTTTTTCAAATGCAAATCCGATCACATAGAACAGCAACAGTCCGATCACACCTTCTGTGGTCAGTCCCGGGATCTGGGCAAAACCTGCTGCCATGCCGCCGTAAAGGAAGCATCCTGCAAACGTATAGCCTGCAATCATGATCACGATACCTGCCGCTGCTCCGAGAAATGTACGGAGACGCATCATACGGATCTCTTCGCCTTCGCGATAAGCGATCATAGCGATCACAAGTCCCATGATCCCTTTGATGATCAGTGTCGGAATGATCCACTGTGTATAGCCGCTGAGCAGATCTGCCAGACAGGAGCCAATGCCGCCTGCCAGCATTCCGGTCATATTTCCAAAATAAACACTGACCAGCAGAATGCAGCAGTTCCCAAGATGCATGTAACCAAGCGGGATCGGGATCTGGATCACCATGGTCGATACACAGACAAGTGCGATCGCCAGAGCATTGATTGCCAGTTTCTTTGCTGTCCAGTTTGTACTTTTCTTTTCGTTCATACTTTTCTCCTTCATGACGCACTTGCTGCGTCAATAATGGCAGATTTGGAAGTCAACTTCCAAACTTTCACCTTCCTGTTTTTTCTTGCTGTTCAGTATAAGCTTTTTTTGTCATTTAAAAAACAGACAATATTCAGCATTTTTACAGGGTCAGTTTTAAGCATATGCTTTGATAAAGCGGAAAAGAAACTTCTTTTTGCGGCTCATGCCCTTCAAAACCATACGGCAGGTGTAACGATAAAGTCCCCTCAGCTGCATGGTTTCCTCTTTTGTCACCGGATCACCCGCAAAGTTTGCCCGCATCACAATGTCCATCGCCTGATCAAGTTCTTCTTTGTTCAGCCACTGGAACTGTTCACAGACCTTCGCCGTAAATCCGTCTTTCATGCAGTCCAGTCCCTGCGGCATTCCGGCAAAAACGAGCACTTCATATAAATCCCTGAAAATCTCCTGTGCATTTTCGCCGCTGCGTCCGCGAAGTCGGATCGTCCGTCTTGCAAACAGGATCAGCCCCGCAAAGATCAGAGACAGAAGAACGGCTGCGATCGATACGATCCCTGTCTGTGTGCCCGAAAGACTTCCATTCATGTCATTTGCACCATATCCGTTTTTGCTGTCAGAATCGCTGCTCTGGTCTGCATTTTGTTTCCTCGTATCCGGAGTCTGATCCTCATTTTTATCGTTGTTCTGCGTTCCATCTTCTGTATCCATACTCTCTGTCTGCTGTGTTTCCAGACGGGACGCCACTTCTTCGCTCTGCTGCTGTTTTTCCTGCGGACTTTCGCCATAGTAGGATAAATCTGCACCGGAATCATAGGACGGCGTTGTCTCAAATGGAATCCAGCCATAGTAGTCCGTATAAATTTCTGCCCAGGCATGTGACCTGCTGTCTTCTACATTTGCGAGCCATCCAGCTCCATCCTGCCAGTCAAAATCAGCTGCCGGAATGGCAAATCCGGTCGCATAACGTGCCGGGATGCCGTACATCCGCATCAGAAGCACAGCTGCCGTCGCAAAATGCACGCAGTACCCTTCGTGTTTTTCAAACAGGAAATATTCTGCAAAATTCTGATTTTTCGGAAAACGTCCGACCTGTGGATTATAAACAGCACTCTCATCGAGAAACGTCCGCACGATATTGCAGATTTCCTCGATATCCGCCCCTGGATTGTCCGCCACAAACTGCTGCATCCGCTCTGTTCCCTTTGTCGGATAATCCAGATAATGCTGATACACATAGTCGCGGTAATCGTCCGTCAGGCTGTCAGCCGGTTCAGTGAAAAGATATGCAATTCTCTCGATTGGATAATAACGATATTCCTTTTCTGTGCCGTCATCAGACATACCCTGGGAAAAATAAGGAGCGTAGGGATGACTGGCATCGCTTTTCCCCTGTGGAAAGCCAACTGTCAGACGGACTGCCCCATCATATCCCTGTGTATTCAACCAGGCTGCCGCTCTCTGGCAGAAAATTTCTGCTTTCTCTTCCGGATCGTCGTTTGCTTTCCACCTGCTATTCGAGTATTTCGTACCGGTGTATACTTTCAGATAGAGGCTGCCCTGCGGCTGCTGATCCTGGCTGACTGAAAAAAGCACTTCGCCTGTATTCAGGAAAAAATCAGCATCGTTGATCGTACCTTCGCTCACGCCGCCGGATGCTATTTGTGGCATCTGGCTCTGAAGCGGAGCCGTCCATTTCTCGATCTCTTTTATAAAGGACGTCTGCTGGATCCTGGCTCTCGTCTGTTCTTTTCCCTCAAAAAGCGGCTCCAGAAGGGATTTTCCGGCTGAAAATCCGATCAAGAGCAACAGCAGCGATAGAATCCCCAGAAAGAAAGCACTGCCATTTCGCTGCCTGTCGTGTTCTTCTGCGGAGGATGCGATCAGTCCCAGTGCACACAGCAGCATACAGAATGTCCCCATGCCATCCGGAACCTGTCCGAAAACAAATGCCGCACAGAATGGAAGCACCAGAAGTAAGACCGCCAGATATTTGCCGATTTCTGTGCTCAGACAGATAAAAAACAGATCATACAGCAAAAAAACGACCACGATCAGGGCACAGGTGATCTCATATTCACTACCGATCCCCTGATAAACACCCCCAGGCACTGTCATTCCTGACTGGAAAACCCTGCTGATCTCCGAGAATCCTTCTAGGATCACGGAAAAACGCATCCACACAAGAATGGGCGTGACCGCCAGTGTGAGCAAAAGCAGCAGAAACTGCCTTTTTTTCATCAGATAGAGTATGCCCATCCAGATCCCGGCTGCCAGCAGCACACCATACAGCAGATCCGCATCATATACAACGTTTATGATTCCAAGAGCCGTCTTCATCCATCCGAAAACACCAAGGATCATATAGCAGACCGGAACGATCGCAAGAAATCCGGATGTTACCGTTCTCTTTTCTTTTTCGGAGATACTTGCCTGCAAAGAGAGGCCTGTATCTTTTTTTCTTTTTTTCATATCTTACACTTCCAATACAAAGCCTGAGAGGCTCTCTTTCAACTCCTCTTCTCCAAATGTTACGGTATCTTCTTCGTCTCTTTGCAGATTTCCTTCTTTGTCCAGAATCAGAACGGTGCTGTAAGTTCCTTCCGGATAGGAGGAAAAATAAGCTGCTTTCACATCATATTCCTGCTTATAAAGGGATGTTCGCATCAGAAGATCCAGCATTTCGTAGAGATCCTGTTCTTTTTTCACTGCATGACGCCGGATCTGTCCTTCTTTTTCATCGTACCACGCCACAAAATGCGGACATTCTGCCTCAAGCATGGAAAAACAAAGCGAAGCCGCCAGCTCAAAAAAGTGATCTGCTCTTTTTGCACCGCCTTCTTTCTGACTAATCTCCAAAAGAAGCAATACCTTGCAGCCGCACGGCATACTGTATTCTTTTGTCATCAGCTCACCGCTTCTTGCACTGCTTTTCCAGTGAATCTGCTGCATCCGGTCTCCCGGTCGGAATTCGCGGATCTGAAAAATCTCGGACGGATCGTCCCCGCTTCGCTCCTTCTCATATTCATCGCCTTCCACCGGAAAATTTCTGGTTTTCATGGAAACCTCCACCGGAAACGTGTGGATATCAGGCAATACATTAACATTTATCTGAGACCGTACTCTGACCTTTCTTGCAAAAAGATGCAGATAATCACTCACCTGCACTTTTTTGAGTGAAAAGACCATTTTGCCGCAGTAATCTGCTTTTGCACTGATTTTTATCGTTTTTTCCGCTTTTGCCGCCACACTCTCATTCACGATCCTTTTTTCACTGCATCCGCCGCTGCGGTTCTCACATTCCAGAATGGTATATACAGCAGATACCGGCAGCAGTCCGCTGTTTTTTATATGAAGCTCCATCTCAAACGTCTGTTTCTTTGCAGATACCGGCACTTTCATATCCAGCCATACACGGATATGCAGCTTAAGATACCAGGACATCAGAAACATAACTGCTGCCAGAAGCAGTTCAAATGCCAGCATCGCAAGCATCCAGGTGCTGTCATACATGATCTCCAGATATATTGTGATAAGAACCAATATCATATACCATACTTTTCTTATCATACCATACCTCCGTTAATTCTTTTTCGGTGATGGTTTTGCCACGCCGGCGAAAATCTCTTCCAGAACTCCTTCTGCTGTCACATGGTTGGCTCTTGCCTTGGAGTTTAAACGGATTCGGTGATGGTTGACTGCCAGAAATACCTTCTCCACATCGTTTGGCACGACATAATTTCTTCCCGCCAGATAAGCAGCCGCCTTGATCATCCCCGCCAGGGCGATCGTTCCTCGTGGGCTTACACCAAGCTCCAGCATCGGATGCTGTCTGGTCCTTGCGATCAGCTCTGCAATATAATTGTAGATCACATCATGGATAAAGATTTTGTCGACTTCTTCCTGCATTGTCAGCAGATCGTTCATCTGGATCACCGGTGAAATGCGATCTACCGGACTGCCGCTTCTGTGGTCTTTTAAAATGGCAATTTCGTTTCGGATATCCGGGTAGCCCATGGAAATACAGATCATAAAGCGGTCCAGCTGGGATTCCGGCAGCATCTGTGTTCCTGATGAGCCGATCGGGTTCTGTGTCGCCATGACGATGAACGGCTTCGGCACTTCTCTTGTGATGCCATCCACCGTCACATTTCCTTCTTCCATCACTTCCAGCAGTGCGGACTGTGTTTTCGGGGATGTACGGTTGATCTCGTCTGCCAGAAGCAGGTTGCACATCACCGCCCCCGGCTGGTACTCGAATTTGCCGGTGTCCTTGCGGTAAATGGAAAATCCTGTGATATCTGCCGGCAGCACATCCGGTGTGAACTGCACACGGTTCTGGCTCATGGCACATGCCCTTGAAAATGCCAGTGCCATCGTGGTCTTTCCCACACCCGGGATATCCTCGATCAGAATGTGTCCCCTCGCAAGAATGGCCATCATCACCATTTCCACGCAGGAATCTTTTCCAATGACTGCTTTTTTGACTTCGTCAATTACATTTAATGCATTTACCAGATACATAGTTTCCTCCTGAAAAATGCCACAGAACCCTCTCTTCTCTATGAGATTGTCCTGCGGCATTTTTGTCACATTATACTGAAATTTCAATATTTCTTCCGGTTTTCTGATATTTATAATACCGCACGCCTGCCGCATTCATCATACGTTTGGATGCACGCACGCTCGGCGTACCATCGTATTTATCGCAGTCGTATACTACGGTTCGGATCCCGCACTGAATGATCGCTTTGGCACACTCGTTGCACGGAAAGAGCGAAACATAAAGCTTTGCTCCCTCCAGGCTGCCTCCCCGGTAATTGAGGATTGCATTGAGTTCGCTGTGCGTTGTATAAAAATACTTGGTATCGTACGGATCTCCTTCTCTTCTCCACGGGAATTCATCATCGGAACATCCCTTTGGAAATCCATTATATCCAATGGACAGGATTTTATTATCCTCGCTCACAATACAGCAGCCAACCTGTGTATTTGGATCTTTGGATCTGAGTGCCGCAAGATGTGCAACCCCCATAAAATACTCGTCCCAGGAAATATAGTCGGTTCTTTTGTCCATACTTTCCTCCAAATGACGTTCTCCGTCAGACTCAGGCAACGTCTATTTTGTGCCGAAGATACGGTCTCCTGCATCGCCAAGTCCCGGTACGATATAGCCGTGGGAATTGAGCTGTTCATCCAATGCACCGATGTACATATCCACATCCGGATGACATTCCTGCATCTTCTTTACACCTTCCGGTGCTGCGATGATGCACATGAAATGGATGTGCTTTACGCCTTTGTCTTTGAGCATCTGGATCGCCGCAGTTGCAGATCCGCCGGTAGCCAGCATCGGATCTACGACAAAAACTTCACGCTCTTCAGAATCTGCCGGCAGTTTGCAGTAATATTCCACCGGCTCCAGTGTCTTGGGATCACGGTACAGACCGATATGACCGATCTTTGCGGACGGAATGATGGAAAGCATACCGTCAACCATGCCAAGGCCTGCTCTCAGGATCGGCACAACAGCCAGTTTTTTACCCTGTAATTCTTTTACGGTTGCCGTGCAGATCGGCGTCTCGATCTCTATGTCCGTCAGTTTCAGTTCTCTGGTTGCCTCATAGCACATCAGCATTGCGATCTCACTGATGATTGTACGGAAATCTTTGCTGCAGGTGTCTTTTCTTCTGATCACCCCGATTTTATGCTGGATCAGCGGATGATCCATAACTTTTACTTTTGACATAACGTTCTCCTCATTCTTACTTCCTGTCTTTTCTCTTATTTGTCTTCGATCATTTCGATACGTCTGATGTGACGCTCATCCCCGGAAAATGGGGTATCAAGGAACGTATCTACGATCTTCAGGGCAAGTCCCGGACCTACCACGCGGCCGCCCATTGCCAGAATGTTGGCATCGTTGTGCAGTCTCGTTGCCTCTGCACAGAAGCAGTCGGTGCAAAGTGCAGCACGGATGCCTTTTACCTTGTTGGCTGCGATGGAAATACCGATTCCGGTTCCGCAGATCAGGATTCCTTTCTCAAATTCTCCTCTTGCAACAGCCTCTGCCACTTTTTTGCCGTAGATCGGGTAATCTACCGACTCTGTGCTGCTGCAGCCGAAATCGTGGTATGCAATTCCTCTGTTTTCCAGATGCTTCTTTACTTCCTGCATCAGTTCGTAACCGCCGTGGTCACATCCAAGTGCTAACATAGTAGTTCCTCCTCATTCAATACAACAACCAGGCTGCTGATCATGCAGTCAAGCAGCTCATAGCAGGCTCCGTAGTCCGCAAGACTCCCGCCCACCGGTTCTGTAACATCAGTTTCTTCTTTTATATATTCGGAAAGCTGCCAGGTGTTCTGAACATTCTCATGCTCCTGGAAAATCCTCTGTTTGAGAGCGTCTTCCATCACAAGGATCAGCGTCCGCTCATCAAAATCTTCCTGTTCCAGCATCTTCGCCGTATGATCTTTCATGGTCAGCCCGTGGCTTGCCAGGATTGCTTCTGCTTTCTGATTGACCGGCTCCGGAAAGAGTACGACAAGTCCTCTGGACTCCACCTCCAGCTCTGAGAGCAGAAATTTGCTTTTCAGAATCGCTTCCGCCATCGGTCCTCTGCAGGTATCGCTGTTGCTGACAAAGATCAGTCTGTCGTATTTCTTCATAGGCTATACCTCCATCACCTGATGGCCTGCTGCTTTCATCAGACGGTTCATGATCGCCTGCCCCATCTGCGGTGTCTCAAAACTCTCTGAATAGATGCGATCCACCTGAAGCGTGTCAAAATCTCTTAATATGCCAAACAGATGGCGTGAAATGCTGAGCTCATCGCTGCGGCTTCCGATCGTGCGGACAATTCCGCCCAGGTAGTCTGCTGCTGTCTCCGTTGAAGCGATCACGCCGATCTTCTCGCCTGCCGCTTCTCCTTCTTTTAACAGTTCGTTGATCTTTGCCGTAACCTTTTCCTGCTCTCCCTCAACGATCGTCAGGCTTGCCTTCGGTGCATAGTGACGGTACTTCATGCCCGGTGCCTTTGGTTTGATGCCGCTGTCATCCGAGAGGATCGCACGGTCGATCTCCGTCTTTCCGATCACTTCTTCTAACATCTGCTGATTGATATAGCCCGGACGCAGGATCGTCGGAACGCCCTCGCTCAAATCTACGATCGTAGACTCCAGCCCGATCCCGACCGGACCTCCGTCAAGGATCATCTCGATCCTGCCGTCCAGATCCTCCTGCACATGTGCCGCACAGGTCGGACTTGGCCTTCCGGAAGTGTTGGCACTCGGTGCTGCGATATAACCGCCCGCTGCCCGTATCAGTGCCAGTGCCACTGGATGATCTGGCATACGCACTGCGACCGTATTCAATCCGCCTGTCGTCCCCATCGGAACCAGATCCGTCTTTTGAAAAATCATCGTAAGCGGTCCCGGCCAGAAGGCATCCGCCAGCATTTTTGCTTCTTCTGGAATTTCTGCCGCAATTTTGTTTAATGCTTCAAATTCTGCAATATGTACGATAAGAGGATTGTCGGAAGGTCTTCCCTTCGCAGCGTAAATTTTCTCCGCCGCCTGTTCATCCAGTGCATTGCCGCCAAGTCCGTATACCGTCTCCGTCGGAAACGCCACAAGACCGCCGTCTTTTAAGATGCTGCCGGCTTCTGTAATGATCTCCTGATCGATCCCTTCTTTTATGTTCGCTGTGATTGTCTTCATAATCCTGCTTCCGTCCTTTTTCTTCTAAAAACCTTCTCTGCGTCTCTGTTTGCGGAGTGCATAGCGTTTCTGTCCTGCTTCCCACTCTGCCTTTTCACTCTCGCTCTCAACGATCAGTCCCGGGACTTCCACTGCATGTCCCTCCTCGTCGATCGCCACCATCACCACATAGGCACGGTTGATCACGCGACGCATTCCTTCAAGATCCTCGACATAAGTATCGACACGTACCTCCATCGAAGTGCGTCCCACATAAGTGATACGTCCGATCAGAACGATCGTATCATTTAAATAAGCTCCGGCTTTGAAGTTGAGGTTGTCAATGCTGGCCGTCGTGATCCGTCCTCCCGCATGCCGCATGGAAACGATCCCTGCCAGTTCATCGATCCACTGCATCAGCTGTCCGCCGAAAAGCCTTCCATATCCATTGATATGGCGGTGCATCAGAAGATACGTCTGCTCTGTCATAGAATCCTGAACTCTTTTTTTCTTATCCAAAATGATCACCCCGGATTATTCGTCGTCTCTGAAGATCACGCCGTCTTTGCCAAGGGTACGGAAATCCATGTCAATCATGCGATCAAACAGGTCATCCTCATCGTCTTCGTCATCATCATCAAAATCGTCGTCATCAAAGTCTCTGTCCTGATATTCATAGGCACTTAAATCTGCCTTGCCGTTAGCATACAGCTCACGGATCGCTTTTTCTGCTGATTTTGCATCGATGGCAACTGCGATGTCTTCCTCCGGGCCGCAGATCTCCATGAGTTCTTCGTCTTCAATATAGGCAGCTTTGGTCACTTCCATAACTGCCAGAAATCCTTCTTCATCTTTATATAATACCTGCATATCTGTTCCTCCTGTCTCGTTGATATCATTACGTTACGCTTTTTTTATTATAACACAAGAAAGCCCTGTGCAAAACCCTATTTTTTGTGAAATAAAAAGGAAGCCAGACTTGTTACAAGTCTGGCATTAGGAAAGAGAAAAAATGAAATATATGTAAAAAAGGAATGAACCTTTGTACAAGTACTATCATAACGGCATTCTGTGAATAAAGTGTGTTCGAACGGTGAAAGTATTGTTATGAAATTCTAAATCATTTCCAAACATTCTAAACAAAACAGCAGGAAAGTGTGTACATTCTTGTGAAGAATTGTTGACGAACCCTGTTTCCTTGTTTATAATGAACTCCGGTTATTGTTACGCCCGCAGGGCGTTTTTGGTACAAAATACTGAATTAGGAGGACACCATGAACAAGTCAGAGCTTATGAAAACTGCAAATGAAATCCGCAAAGGTGCGATCACCGGCGTTTATTCTGCAAAATCCGGTCATCCGGGCGGTTCTTTATCCGCAGCAGACATTTACAGTTATCTTTTTTTTGAAGAATTAAATATAGATCCGAAAAATCCGAAAAAACCGGATCGCGATCGTTTCGTCCTTTCCAAAGGACATGCTGCACCTGGTTATTACGCAGCTCTTGCAAACCGTGGATATTTCCCGGTGGAAGATTTAAAGACACTGCGTCACATTGGTTCTTATCTTCAGGGTCATCCGGATATGAAACATATCCCTGGTGTTGATATGTCAACCGGTTCTCTTGGACAGGGTGTTTCCGCTGCCGTTGGTATGGCAATCTCTGCCAAACTCTCCGGCGATGATTACCGTGTATATACACTGCTTGGTGACGGCGAGATCCAGGAAGGACAGGTATGGGAGGCAGCCATGCTTGCAGCCCACAGAAAACTGGATAACCTGGTTGTGATCGTAGACAACAACGGTCTGCAGATTGACGGTAAGATCGACGATGTAAACTCTCCTTACCCGATCGACAAAAAATTCGAAGCGTTCCGTTTCCATGTGATCAACGTAGACGGGCACGACTTTGATGCACTGAAACAGGCTTTTGATGAGGCTCGCACCGTAAAAGGACAGCCGACTGCCATCATCGCAAAGACCATCAAAGGAAAAGGAGTCTCCTTCATGGAAGATCAGGCTTCCTGGCATGGTGTTGCTCCAAACGATGAACAGTACAAACTCGCTATGGAAGAACTTGAGAAAGCAGGTGAAGCATTATGTCAGAAGTAAAGAAAATCGCTACAAGAGAGAGCTACGGAAATGCTCTTGTTGAAATCGGAAAAGAACATGAAGATCTGGTTGTACTGGATGCCGACCTTGCCGGAGCTACCAAAACCGCTATTTTCCAGAAAGTATTCCCGGAAAGACACATCGACTGCGGTATCGCAGAGGGCAATATGATGGGCGTTGCAGCCGGTCTTGCCACTACCGGAAAAGTTCCGTTTGCAAGCTCTTTTGCCATGTTCGCAGCAGGCCGTGCTTTTGAACAGATCCGCAACTCCATCGGTTATCCGCACCTGAATGTCAAAATCGGTGCTACGCATGCCGGTATTTCTGTCGGTGAAGACGGTGCCACACATCAGTGCAACGAAGATATCGCTCTGATGCGTATGATCCCTGGCATGGTGATTATCAACCCTGCCGATGATGTGGAAGCAAGAGCTGCCGTAAAAGCTGCTTATGAATATGTCGGACCGGTTTACATGCGTTTCGGACGTCTGGCAATCCCGGTATTCAATGATGAGAGTACCTATAAATTTGAGCTCGGCAAAGGTGTTGTCCTTCGTGAAGGCAGCGATGTTGCGATCTTTGCAACCGGTCTGGAAGTTTATGAAAGCATGCAGGCCGCAGAAATGCTCGCAGCAGACGGCATCAACGCCAAAGTCATCAACATCCACACGATCAAACCGCTCGACGAAGAGCTGGTAGTCGCTTCCGCAAAAGAATGCAAAAAAGTGGTTACCGTTGAAGAACACTCCATCATCGGCGGACTCGGCAGTGCGGTATGCGACACACTCTGTGCAAACTATCCGACTCCAGTATTGAAAATCGGTGTCAACGATGTATACGGCGAGTCCGGTCCTGCAGTACAGCTGGTGAAAAAATACGGTCTGGATGCAGAGAGCATCTACAAGAAAGTAAAAGCTTTTCTTGCGTAAACTCTTTAAACAAAAGGAAGAAAACAAAAACGACTTTCCGCTATGGTTTTTCCATTTGGAAAGTCGTTTTTATTTTTCTGTTTTTCGGTCTGTCTGTGTAAAATACTTTTTATTTTAGATAGTTCGGATAGAAAGAATCTGCAGATACATCGGATAGTAGCCAAGTCCGTAAACGCCCCTTGCCCAACCGTCAAACTGTGCCTCCGGATCATAGTAAAGTCCGTTGATCTTGACCAGGGAATGTCTGGTAAACCCATCCGGTGCACCATCTACACCGCCCGGGACACGGCCGGCAATGACCTGTGGCTGATAGCCGATTGCTTTGGCGAGCATGGCAAATCCACATGCGAAATTGTAGCAGTTCCCGGCTCTCTTTTCGTACATTTCCAGGGCATAGTCGTATTCCCATCCGTCATACACAGAGAATCCTCTCCAGGTACGGTAACTGAAATTCGCACGGCTTGTCATATACTGAAAAGCTGCATAAAGCTTCTGGCTCTTACTCATTTTAGAAGTTGTGATCTTAGCAAGAATCTGGTTGGCTTTCTCCAGGGCTTTCTGTTCCTTCAGCTCCGTCTTGCTCCGTTTTACATAGCCACTTTTTCCGATCTTGACACCGTCTACTTTTTTATTGACCTGCATTCTTCCGCTCTTCTTGGAAAAATATGCTTTTTTGCTGCCGAAAATCTGCCATCCGGTCTGCATTCTTCCCTTCTTATCAAACGAATACCTGAAATTTCCGATCTGCTTTACTTTATTCTTTACTTTTTTGCCCTTCTGATTGTAGTAATAGCGATATCTGCCTTTGTTTACCCACTGATTTATTTTTGGTGCCGCATTTGCACTTACCGGCATAAATACTGCCAGTGTCAGCACCAGAAGCAGCATCTTTATAAAACCTGCTTTTCTTCTTTCGCTTTTCATCTTTATCTTTCCTTTCCTGATCATGCTCTGTGCTTTCCGTCAGACACTTTAGTACTCTTCGATCGCCGTACTTCCGTCAGAATACGTGATCTCGTAGTAACCATGACCGCTTCCGTCGCAGTCATCATAAGCCTGACGGCTCACTTCCGTCTTGCCGCCTGCGGACTGTGAAGGCTGCTGAGCTGCCTGCTGGGCTGCCTGTTCTGCCGCCTGCTGGGCTGCTGCTTCTGCTGCCTGCTGAGCTGCCGCAGCTTCTTCTGCATCCTGTTTTGCTTTGGCAGCTGCTTCTGCCTCTTCTTTTGAATCGGTGATATATTTCTTAACTACATAACCTTCTTTGTCATCGACTTTGACCTGATACCAGTCGCCTTCTTCCCCGAGAACGGTAATTTCTTTTCCGGTTGCCAGAACGGTCACTGCTTTTGCATCCTTGTCTGCAGCTTCACGCATATACACATCGCCGGATACATACATGGTCTTTTCTTTTGCTTCTGTCTCGGCTGCTTTTTCTGCTTTGGCTGTTTCGCTTTCCGTCTCAGTGGCTTTTTCCGTCTCGGATGCCGTCTCTGTCTGTGTTTCGCTCTGTGTTTCTGCCTGTGTCTGCGTCTCTGTCTGTGTTTCTTTTGCTGTTTCCTGTGTGCTGCCATTTCCACATCCTGTCATCATAGCCATTGACAGAGATGCTACGCAAAGTGCTGCCATCCATTTTCTTCTCATTGTGTTTCTCCTTTTCTTCTGTTTTACATCTGTTCAAGAATGTCTCGGGCATTCTTACTTTCCGCCTGCAAAAGCGGGACTCATCTCACATTTACCTTTTATAAACTCTGTGTTCCGACCAAGATCCAGGTTCCGTCTTTTTCGACCAGAACCTCGATCTGTTCCTGATCCTGCATCCAGCTATCTGCTGCAAAATAAGCAAGGAATCCATAATCTGAGCTGCTTCCGTCTTCCTGCCCAAGTGTCAGCGGAAATGCTTCAAAGGTATCGCCCCCATTTCTGCGAATCGCGATCCTGGAATCCGTATCCAGAATTGCCTCATCCACAAGACCGCTGACTTTAACCAGATCTCCCTGCACTTCTGCGGTGACTGTGCCCCGTGCATTTTCTTCCATTTCCGGCTCCATAACTGCTCCGACCGTCAGCTGCGGTGCCTCCATCTGCGGCGGATTTTCTGCCATTTCCGGCAGAAATCGCTCTGCACGCTCCACGATCACAGTATCGGCCTGATGCTCCGAAAGATCGGTCATCTGATAAGGGATACCTCTGGAAAAGTAGGCGTTTGCATAACTGTTTGCAAAAAACGGAAGGATCGCATTTCCAAAGGAATCGCGGTACATCACCAGACTTCCCGTGCTGCCTGGATTTACCGTTGTGATCTTCGGATCAAAATTGCTCTCCACTTCCCCGACATAGGCAAAGACATCTGCCTTGTCGTAATAAATCTCTTTTTCTTCGGTCAGTGCCAGCGGGTAGAGCATCTCATCGAGATCCCCGGTAAAGTCCACGCACTCTTCATAGCTTTCCTGCGTATAATCCGTATGCTCTTTGTCAAGAGCTGTCATCAGTGCATCCCCTGCCAGTGCCGCACCTTTGTTGTTCCAGTGCGAGTCGCGTTCGTGATAAAGCACTTCATCCGAACTTTCCAAGATTTCTTTCAGATTGACATAATTCACATTTTCTTTTTCCAGATACGCTTCGATCCGGTCCATGTTTTTATCTTCTGAAACGATCATGCTGTCGTAGTACGGCATATTTTCACCGTACAGCGTATTTTTATTCGGAGCGATCGTAAAAAGGAATTTCGCTCCGCTTTTTTCTGTATAATCCTGCATCATACTGAGCGTATGTGCTACATTGAAAAGTGCCCGTTCGCTCATCGGCTCTGTGCCAAGGTAATCGCTTAAGGAATCTTTATAATACAGCCAGCCGTTCTTGCCCTGGATCACGCCGTCGGCTGTGGATACACCAAATATTTTTCCATTTATCAGTGCATTTGCCGTGACAAGCTGCTGACGGAATCCAAAGTGATCCTGGAAATATTCTCCTGCCTCGGAGAGGAAATCGGTATTCCATCCTTCTTCCGTGCGAAGCTGCGGCCAGACGGCAAGTTTGCGGTTCTCCGTGGCACTGCCCTGGGTCTGCGGAAGCAGCATACCGACACTTGGGATCAGACACAGAACAAAGAAAAATCCGACATAGATCATGTTTCCTTTTTTCTTCATAAGTTCCTCCTAAAATCTGAAATAAATGAACGGATTGTACGTGCCGCCCGCAAGACTTAACATGCATAAAACAAGTCCGACGATACTGCATACAAAAGCCATATTGTTATAGAATGCCTGATATCTGCCATTGCTTTTCCACTTTTCAAAAACCGGAAAGGAGGCAATGCATGCCACTATAAAGGTTACAAGATAAAGTGGTGTGAGCTGCTGCAGTGCCAGGCTTGTCGATGCCGCTCCCGTTGAAAATCCGGTAAACATGGCTTTTACCCACTGCACGCCCTGTGTCATCGTATCTGCCCGGAAAAAGACAAAACCGATGCAAACGACAAGTAACGTATAAATACGCATCACTGCGGTTTTGATCTTTCCTCCTTCTTTTCGGAAAAACGGCACAAATTCTTCCAGCATCAGGAAACATCCATGATAAATGCCCCAGAACAGGAAGGTTACGTTGGCTCCATGCCAGATACCGGTACATAAAAATACGATAAATTTATTGATGCAGGTACGCACTTTGCCTTTTCGGTTGCCGCCAAGCGGAATATAGAGATATTCCAGAAACCAGCTGGACAGGGAAATATGCCATCTTCTCCAGAATTCCCGGATGCTGGTCGAACTGTAAGGATAGTTGAAATTCTCCTTGAAATGAAATCCGAACATCCATCCAAGTCCGATCGCCATATCGCTGTAGCCGCTGAAATCAAAATAAATCTGGAATAAATAGGAAAGTGCTCCCACCCATGCAGTCGCTGCCCCGAGCGTCCCGGCCGCTGCTCCGAAAAGTGCATCTGCTGTCATGCCCATCACATTTGAGATCAGGACTTTTTTTGACAGACCAGCAATAAAACGGCGGATACCTCTTGCTACGCCATCGGCACTCTGCGTCCGGTGTTCGATTTCCTGCTCAACATCGTGATATTTGACGATCGGACCGGCGATCAGCTGTGGGAAAAAGGATATGTACAAAAGCACTTTTCCAAAATTTTTCTGAGCTTTGTTTGCCCCACGGTACACATCGATCACGTAGGACATCGCCTGAAACGTGAAAAAGGAAATACCGATCGGCAGACGGATGTCCGGAACCGGAAATCCCGTCCCGAACATCGTATTCACGCTCTCCGTAAGAAAGCCTGCATATTTAAAGATCACCAGAAGTGCGAGATTCAGGATCACCGCCACACTGACGATCCATTTCTTCTGATCTTGAAACCGTTCGATCCAAAGTGCAAATAAATAATTACACAGTGCAGATGCGATCATCAGCACTACATAGACCGGTTCCCCGTATGCATAAAACACCAGACTTGCCAGCAGAAGCATGGCGTTTTTCGCACGGATCCCCGGAAGAATCGTATGTCCTAAAAATACAATCGGCAAAAAGATACATAAAAATACAAGGGAACTGAATACCATTTTCTACCTCCGCCGGATCATTCAAAGCCCTGAATGATCTCTTTGCCGTTCTCTTTGTAGGTATACACGATAAATCCCTGATATTTTAAGATGCCGTCCATGCCGGCTCCCATACAGCTGTCAAAATATTCTGCCTTTTTCGGCTCGCCGATCAGTGCTTTCAGCCCTGCAAAATCGGAATTCTGCCGGTAAGCTGCCAGTTTTTTGCTCTTCTTCTGATTCAGTCTGCCTTTTTTGTCGAAACCGTAAAGACGATTCTTCACTGCCGCAGTCCCGGTCAGGGCAGCTCCCTTTTTATTGAAATAATATTTCTGCTTTTTGCCCTTTACTTTCACTGTAACCCATTTGTTCTTTACTTTTTTCCCTTTTGCATTATAGTAATAATACTTGTTTTTCACTTTTACAAGTCCCTGTTTTACCGTGGCTGCTTCTGCCGTCTGCATGGAAACTGCTGCCGGTGAAATGCTGCTTACGGTAACGCCAAGTCCCAGAACTGCTGCTGCTGCAATCAGTGTTTTGATTTTCTTCATTTGCTCTTCCTTTTCTTAAAAATTTACTTTGATCGTTTTTGATTTTTTGAACGTTGATTTCATGGAGGAAACCGTCTTCATAAAATATTTGCCTTTGCTGTTTGCTGCAAATTTATCCATGTTCGGATCACAGATATACCATTTCTTTCCGACTTTTACTTCACACCATGCATGATCCTGCCATCTTGCTTTATTAAAGCCGTTGGTCCTGCCAAGGCAGATCCTTGCCTCCACACCTGATTCTTTTGCCAGAAATGCATACAGGGCTGCAAAATGATAGCAGCTGCCCTTTTTGTTTTTGATCATCTCTGCCGTAAATGTTTTCTCCCAGCCTCTGCTGTTTTTAAAGCCGATCGCCCTTGCATAGCCGTAATTTTTCTCCACATACTGGAACAGTTTTTTCAGCTTCTTTTTCTGTGTCTTTTCTTTCTTTGCTTTGCTCTTCTTTACAAGTTTCTGAACATCTTTTTCAAGCGTGCTCTTTGCTGCTGCCTCTGCGGTCATTGCCGTCTGCGGTGCCATCATACCAAAGGTCAGGACCGCTGCAAGAATAGATGCTGTCAGCTTTTCAGCCATGTTTCTTTTCATCTTTTTTTCTCCTCGTATAGCCATTTTATTTCTTAATTTTTGCTTCTGTTTCTTAACTTTTTCCGAAGCCTTCCTATTATATCACGTTATATCTGCTTATTTCAACAAGTAATCACTATACATGAGTGTCAAAAAATAACTTTTCCCGCTCATTGATGGATACAAAATTACCGTAGCCTGCAAATGCTCAGAATGACCGTCTGCTTTTATTAGACTTCGAAAAACAGAAAAAAGTTGCATCTGTTTGAATTTTATTTCAAACAAATGCAACTGCTGTTTTTCATTTACAAAATGATGTTGGAGTCAAAAGAATCCATACGAATTGTTCCGTACTTCGTACTCCCACAATTCTCTCATAGAATAAAAAAAGAAGCCGAAAATCTTTCCAGATTTTTCGACTCGCCCCTGCCAAGGAATCGATGCGACAGGATTTGAACCTGCGACCTCTACGTCCCGAACGTAGCGCTCTACCAAGCTGAGCCACGCATCGTTTTCTGTTTTATTTTCTGCTGTTTTCGTCAGCTCCATTAATATATCATCTTTCTTTTCAAAATGCAAGTGTTTTTTTTATTTTTTTGTTTTTTTATTTTATTTTTTATTCTGTCCCTGCCGGAGTGCATTTGCTTCTGGCTGTTCGATTGGCTCTGACAGCAATAAAATCGAAAAAAATGACCGCCGGGACTCTTAAAAAGTCCGGCGGTCATTTTAACCAGACAGAATCTGGCGGTCATCATCGGCAACACCTTTTATTTCTTTGATAACCCTGCATTTTCTGTCGCATACATCAAATGGCTGATTTCATTTTTATTACTTTACTACTTTACTTTTACGCTTTTTTTCTGTCCTTTTCCTTTGAACAGTGCTTTGTATGCCTTTTTCTTTGCTTTCGGTACGCGAACCACTGCATGTTTGTTGATGCCTTTCAGTGCCTGCTTACCGACCATTTTCAGCTTTTTGCCCTTCACAGTGATGCTCTTAAGTCTGCTGTCACCATAGAATGCTTTCTTGCCGATCTTCGTTACGTTTGCACCGATCACGGCTTTGGTGGCTTTCTTCTGGCCGGCAAATGCCTGATCTGCAATTGCAGTCACTTTGCATGTCACATCTTTGATGGTTACCGTTGCTGTCACGTTGATGGTCTTGATGTTCTTCTTTGCAGTGCCATATGCTTCTGCTGTCTTGGCTGCCGCATCGGTTACACGGTACTGTACGCCACCTGCGGTAACGGTATCACCGTTTTTCAGTGTCAGAGAATCTTTCAGTTTTTCAATCTCTTCTCTTGCTTTCCGGGCTTCTTCCTGAGCCTTTTTGATTGCTGCCTCAGCTTCTGCACTGTCTTTTGCTGCCTGATCCTGAACTTTCTTCAGTTCTGCCTGCAGAGCTGCTTTTTCTTCTTCCAGAGAAGCTTTTTCGCCGCTCAGTGTCAGGACTTCTGCCCTTGCTGTATTCAATTTCCCCTGAAGTGCTTCGATCTGTTTTTCAAGAGCTGTTTTTTCTTCGGCTGACGTACCTTCCAGTGCAGCCAGCTGATCCTGTGCATCTTTGATTTTATCTTGAAGTGTTGTCACATTTTCTGTTGCTGCTGCCAGTTCTCTCTCTTTATCTTCCAGCTGCTTTGTCTTTTCTTCCAGCTGTTTTTTCAGATCTTCATTTGCCGCCTTGTCTGCACTTTCCAGTCCTTTGATTGCATCCGAGATTGCACTGATCTGTGCACTTATTTCTTCCACGGTTGCATTTTCTGCATCGCAGACTTCTTTTGCTGCTGCCAGTGCTGCGGTCAGTTTTGCATAGCTTTCTGCCGTATAATTTTCTGCATTCAGTTTTTCTGCCAGATCAATCACTGCTTTTAATCCATCTTTGCTGTGATCCTCTTCCGGTGTTTCACTCTGTTTAAAGTTTACGGTGTATTCCTGTGCTTTGTTTTCATCGCCGTTCTCCGGCCGGAAGAGCACTTTTGCAGTTCCGTTTACGGCATCCAGAACCGTTACGGATGCATTGTTTGTTGCCTGTGCTGTGATCACACCTGATCTGGCATCCAGATTTAGGGTCTTTGTATCTGCATCAAACTGTGCCAGTACTTCCTGTCCGTCCACTTTAATAGAAGTTACTTCGTAATCTCCATATTTCTCGATCGGGGTATAGTATACTTCATATTCTTCCAGTCCGGTCCAGTTGTTGTCCTGCGGCGTCAGGGTGATACGGATCGCTGTGGTTTCAACTGCTTCAAATTCTACATTGACCATCTCTTTGAAATTTGCAAGAGACGGTACGGATGGTTTGCCGCCGACATATGCTACTTCTGTCCAGCCGGTGTGTGCTTTCAGAGGGTTGTCTGCTCCCCAGCCTTTGATATTGCTGCAGCTGTTTGCAGAATCGTTGCCCAGTCTGTTTGCCGGGATCACACCGTCGTTCGCACTGTAATACTCGATCTTGTAATCTTTTGGAAGTCTGACTTTGTTTGCTGCACTTCCATCTTCTTCCATAAATCCAATGGAAACTTTATTTACGGTATATTTCTTCTGATCTGAATCTGCGGTGGAATCTTCTTTTCCGAAGGCACTGATCACAAACGGCAGATGATCGGAGTCTCCTACGGCTGCATCTGCGTTGGTATGATATTTGCCGCTTTCCCAGTCACACCAGATTTTCTTGCCGGATGTGCTGTCAAAATTTTTATTTCCATCAACTGCATTATATACAAGATCGTTGGAAGATGAAAAATATGCGAAAGTCCTTGGCCATTCTCTTGTTTTAGAGGAACCGTCTGCATTCAGTGCCAGGTTTGTATCGGTCGGTGTATTGTTTGCATCTGCTGTCACATCTGCCACACGGACCGACGCTTTTGCCTGAAGTACAGTTTCCCTAGTAACTGCTTTTCCAACTGTTCCGTAAACTTCTACGATTCCAGGATTCCTGAAATCTGCATCTGCAAGATCCCATACAACTTCCTGCTGCTGTTTTTCACCGTTGCTGTAGTATACAGTTACTGTTTCCGGCATGGAAGGTGTTGTCCCTTTTGCTGTTGCCACGGATACCTGCTGCACACCTATTACGGCAGTTACAGTTATTTCTGCTGTGATGCGTGCATTGGTGTCAACCACGGTTCCGCCCGTGCTAAAGGTTCCGATCTGTTTTAACTGTTCTGCACTGATTTCATCCCATTGTACATCCAGTACCTGATCACCGACGTTGGTATGTGCAATGACGGTTCCCGGAAGAGCCGGGCAGACTCCTTTTGCTGTTGTAACTGCGATCGCTTCATAATCCGCTACAGTTATATCTACTGCATTAATCACGAAGTTTTCTTCTACAACACCCTGGTAAGCACCTTTTCCTGTCACAACAATCGTTGCTGTTCCAGGTTCTGTGTTATTTTTATAACTTACTTCATAGTCTGTACCTTCTGTCAGGGTCACTGCCTGTGCATCTTCGGATGCTTTGTAAGTAACAACCGGTTTCGGTGTGAGTGCACTTCCGGTGTAATCAAAGCTGCGATCTTCCAGTGTTACGGTTGTATTGTCACGGTAAATTTCCTGTGCAGCGTAGCGTACCCTTACTTCTGCTGCAGACATATATTTATTTACTTCTGCTGCAGACTGTCCTACGGTTGACACACCATAGAGACGGATATATTTCGCATCGACCGGTGCAAACTGTGCCAGTTTCCATTCTACGGATTTGCTCCATGTGCTGTCTGCATCTGATTTTGCAACTTCCGTCCAGTTTTCGCCATCTGTACTTACTTTGATGCTGTACTCTGTAACGATACCGTTTGTGTCGCTGCTTCTCGGCAGATAACGCAGTGCATTGATCTTTTCTGTTTCTTTCAGTTCAATCTGCAAGTAACGGTTATCCGGATCATTTCGAAGGTCTGTCGGTCCACTTCCGCTTCCCCAGTTTGTATGCCAGATGGTACCGGTCTTTCCATCTGCCGCTTTTGCAACAGAACCGCTGCCTTCTTCACTTGGTGCACGCAGTGTCATGTTCCTGTAATCATAATCCATAGATGCATCGGAAGCACTGTCGCTTGCTGTATTGTCTTTTCCGAGCATAACCGGATAGATGGCACGCATCAGATGATCTTCAGATTCAATAAGGATACGGATCACACCGTCTGCATCTTTGTCAAGAATGGTCACGCTTGCATTGTCTTTCCCTTCTGCTGTAAGGTCTGCCGCATCAAATTCTGTTTCATTTACGCCAAACCAGCCTTTTTTCAGGCTTGCTTCATCCGCAATGTGACCACCCACTTTCAGACTGGAAAGTGCTGCTTCTGATCCTACCGTAAAGCTCGGGATCCTTGTGTTCATTTCCAGTTCCGTCAGGGTGGCATCTTTGGTAAATTCTACACGGAAATAGGTTTCGGAAACGGTTTCTTTTACATTGTAAGTACGAACCGTCACACCTTTTTCTTTTTTATTTGTTACCGTGCAGTCTACCGGCGTCCAGTTGACTCCGTTGTCGCCGGATGCATAGATTTTGATCGTTCCGGAAGTCGGTGCGGTATCTTTCAGATACATTGTGAATCCTTTCAATTCAATCGCTGTATCCAGACGGAAATCGAGGGTTCCTTTTCCGCTCCATGCCACATCATCGGCACTTGTCTTATCATCCTGCAGTTTCGCCAGGACATCTGCAACAGATGCATCTTCTTTGCTGGATGTACCGTTGTAATACATTTCCGGCACGTTGCCAAGGGCTTCTGCACCGTCTTTGTATTCTCCATTGGTAACTCTGACTGCTGCAGTCACTTCAAAGTTCTGGTCAAATACGGTTGCCGTTCCTTTTACATTCTTTGTTCCGATTGTCGCTGTCAGATCTTTTGGAATATCCCACTTTACCGGAAATTCTGCTGCCAGGATTGTTCCGTCTGCAAGAACTGCCGGTCTGGCTGCAGGAAGGCTGACTTCTGCATCTTTTCCGACTGCTGCGGAATAATTCAGGACACCTGCTGTCTGGCCGATCGTGCTGACATTGACCGTGATACGCATATTCAGATCTGCTACCGTACCGGATACCGAATATGTTTCTTCTTCTCCGGTAAATGCATCCCAGGTTACTTTCTTTGTCTCGGAAGTATCGTCAGAATAATGGATCTTTACTTCGGATGGGAGAACTGGTTTCGTTCCCTGTTTTACATAATAATTCTTTGCGATCTCATAGCTTACAACGGTCTTTTCTCCGGTTACTCCGCTGCCGTCTGCAACTGTGGTAATGACAGTCTGTGCTGCAGTGTATCCGTCTGAAGTTGCCTTTACGGTAAAGCTTCCGGCATCTTTTGTGGACTGAACGATCGCGATCAGTTTTCCTTTACCGGCTTTTCTGGTCGGTTCACTGTAAGAAGTGGTATCGTTCTGAACACCGTTATCAAGTGAAAGGAGCTTGCCGTCACCTTCTACGGCAACATGGATCTGCGGCTCTGCACCGTTTACTTCTCTGCCGTCTCTGTCCGTTACATCGATCTCAACAAAACTTAAATCTTTGCCGTCTGCCGTGATCTCGCTGCGGTCTGCTTTTACAGTAAGTTTGGATCCCTTTCCGGTCGTCTCTGCCACATTACGTCCGTCCGTGTCTTTGATCTCGGTCACACCGTCTGCTTCAAATGCTTTTGCCTCCAGTGTTCCCACCTCATAAGGTACTTGGAATGTTGCATACAGGGAAGTATGTCCGTTCGCCTTGCTGCTGTCAAAGCATCCTGTTCCGCTTGTATAATTCTGATAACCACCGGTCGGTGTATCGGTGTGTGTCGCTGTCGCACTTCCGATTTCTTTGCCGTTCAGATAAAGTTTCACAACAGGAGCATCACTGTAAACTACAACCTCTGCCTTGCCGCTGTTATCGAGCATGATCTCATCTTCATTCCATACCGGGAGAACATGAAGGGTATTTTCGTTGTCATTCCACTGGCTCTGATACAGATAATAGGAATCTTTTGGGATACCTGCCGTGTCAATGATACCAAAGTAAGAGTTCTTTGCAATGTTCGGCCAGGTTCCGTTTGCACCGGTTCCCTGCCAGTTATATGGGGTCGGTTCACCGATATAATCAAAACCTGTCCAGACAAATTCGCCTGCATTAAATTCTTGCTGCATCGTGATCCACAGCCCTGCACTTGCCAGATGTCCCCAGCCTACTGCACTTTTATCATAAGAAGTCAGTCGGCGGTCTCCGCTTCCATTGTCACTGTTGCTGTTCTTCCTGTCGTAAACGCCACGGCTGTTTACGGAAGAGGCTGTCTCAGAACCATAGACCAGCCATCCTCTGCTGTGTCCGTTGCTGATCTGTCCGGAGCTTCCGTAGTTAAATCCTACCAGACCTCCCGGCACGCCATATTTTGCTGCTTCTGCAAAAACAAGTGCTGTGTTTACCTGATTATTGTCTGCCCAGACATTGCTCTTTACCTGATTGTCACCAAGGGTTACATATCTGGTCGCATCTTCTTCTCCGGTCCAGGTGATCAGTTTTTTTGCCACTTCCGGATACTGACCGGTTACATTCCCGTCGATCAGCTGCTGAAAGATTTCATTTCCAAGGCTCCACATAATAATGGAAGGATTGTTTCTTCCTCGTCTTACCATGGCTTTGAGGTCAAATTCTGCCCATTTTTCGCCCTCTCTGCCATTTACGATCTGGTTGCCGTTCTCAATGGTCTGGTAGAACCATTTACCATAATCCTCGGTATTTCCTGCTTTTCCGGAAAGCCAGCAGTCAAAGGCTTCTTCCACCAGCATGATGCCTTCACGGTTGCACACATCGATCAGTACCTGGGATGCCGGGTTATGTGTTACACGGATGGCATTGACTCCCATCTGTTTTAACTCCTGTACCTGACGTTCCACAGAACGCTCCCAGGCTTCGGATCCAAGAGAACCCTGGTCATGATGCATGGACACTCCGTGCAGTTTGATGTTCTTTCCATTTAAATAGAAACCTTTCTCTGTAGTAAAGTTTACCCAGCGGAAGCCAAAGTCAGAATGGTAGCTGTCTTTTAAGGTATCTCCAACATAAACTTCTGTTTTTACGGTATAGAGGTTTGGATTTTCCGTATCCCAGAGCTTTGGGTCTGCAACGGTGACACTGGCCTCGATCCTGGCTGTTTTGCCCGCTGCAACACTCTGTACCTTTGTCTTTTCGCCCTCTGCTGCCGGGACGTCACTGCCTTTTTCATAAACCGTCTGTTTTACAGAAACATCAGCTGCTTCGCTGCTGTCATTCTGTACTTCCGTTACCACGCTTACGGTTCCTTTTCCGCTTTCAATATCCGGGGTTGTCACGGTCGTTCCGTAATTTGCCACATGTACCGGATCTGCAACGGTAAGTTTTACGTCACGGTAAATACCGGAACCGGAATACCAGCGGCTGGACGGCTGTTTATGATCTACTTTGACCGTGATCACGTTTTCTTCCGATCCGAATTTCAGTTTGTCCTGCGGAAGCACAAAAGAAAACGGGGTATAACCATATGGATGTGTTCCCAGCTTTTCACCGTTCAGATAAACGGTTGCATTCATGTAAACACCGTCAAAATCAATGCTGACCGTCTTTCCCTGCATGCTCTCATCCAGTGTAAAACTTTTGCGGTACCATCCGGTGCCTCCAAGCACATAGCCGCTCTCCTGCTCTGCCGGTGCTGCTGTTGAAAATCCCTGGTCGATGCTGTAATCATGTGGAAGCGTCACATCATCCCAGGAAGAATCATTATAAGAAACTGCTTCCGCGCCGTTTAATTCTCCCAGATAAAATCTCCAGTGATCGTTAAAAGAAACGGAACGCTCCTTTCCATCATATGAATTGACGTATACCGTTTCCGGTGTTGATGATGTCTGTGTCTGAGATGCTTCCTGCACGGACGTATCAGTCCCTGCTGCCAGGACACTCACTGCTCCGGTATTAAGTACCATCGCTGCTGCCAGAACACCACTTAAATACTTTTTGTAGTTCATATTGCCCTCCTTTATTTTTCTTTGTTCCCTTTGTTGTGTTTAGTAAAAACAAAATTTTGCTTACCATAACTATACAAAATTTCTTTACAAAAACATATGGAATATTTTTTATTTTTTGGTAATTTTTTCTGTACGATACAAAAAAACCACAGAACCGTTTTTACGCTGTCTGTGGTTTTTCTGCTGTTTTTAAGGTGATATGCGTTTTGGATTTATGAACTTACTACTTTACAATGACACTCTTTTTCTGTCCTTTGCCTTTGAAAAGTTTCCTGTAAGCTTTTTTCTTTGACTTCGGTATACGGATCACTGCTTTTTTGTTGATGCCTTTCAGTGCCAGTTTACCGACCGTTTTCAGTTTCCTGCTTTTTACTGTGATGCTCTTAAGTTTTCCATCGCCGTTGAATGCTTTTTTGCCGATCTTGCTCACATTCTTGCCGATCACTGCTTTTGTTGCTTTTTTCATTCCGGCAAATGCCTGATCTGCGATTGCCGTTACTTTGCAGGTACTTCCTTTGATCTTAACCGTTGCGGCTACTTCGATGTGTTTCTGGTTTTTGTTTACCACGCCATAAGCTTCCGCTGTCTTTGCTTCTGCATTGGTCACACGATATGTTACGCCCTTTACAGTAATGGTATCACCTGTTTTCAGTGTCATGGCATCTTTCAGTTTCTGCAGTTCGTCTTTTGCTTTCTGCTCTTCTTCCTGAGCTTTTTTGAGTGCTTCTGCTTCCTCTGCTTTTTTCTTCGCTGCATCTTCCTGAGCTTTTTTCAGTTCTGTCTGCAGGGATGTTTTTTCTTCTGTCAGTCTCTCTTTTTCTGCTTTCAGAACCGTAACTTTTGCGTTTGCTTCATCGAGCTGTTCTTTTAAGCTGTTGATCTGTTTCTGAAGTTCTGCTTTTTCTGCTTCGCTTCCGTTTTTCAGATCCGCCAGATCTTTTTCTGCTTTTTTAAGCTGATCATCCAGATCTGACACATTCTTCTGTGCTGTTTTCAGTTCGGTATCTTTTGCTGCTAATTCTGCATCTTTTTCTTTCATCTGCTGTGTCAGGTCTTTTTTCGTATCTGCTGCTGCAGATTTCAGATTTCTGACTGCTTCTGCCAGAGCATGGATCTGTGTCTGGACTGCTTCTGCACTTGGTTCTGTTTCTGCATATACTTTCTCCGCACTTGCGATCGTATCAGAAAGTGCTTTGTAAGATGCTGCTGTATAGTCATCTGCTTTCAGCGTTTTTGCCAGGTCAATGGCTGCCTTCAGTCCTGCTTTTGTATCTGTCTTCGGAATATCCGGCTGTTCTGCTGCTTTTTTCACGATCACGATAAAGCTTACCAGCACATCACAGCTGTCGATGTTGCTGTCCACTTTTTTCAACGGACTTAAGTTCACAGTCACATTGCCTGCTTCTGAAAGTGTGATATTTTCCAGTGTCACACTGTCTTTGCTGCCGCTGATCTTGTGGTCTTCGTGTACAGCCAGTTCGGTTCCTGCTTCATCTGCCACAGTAATCTTTGTATGGCGGTCATCGCCTGCCCACTGTGCCCATGGATCACAGAATCCGGTTACCACTTCATACGTTCCTGCATCCAGTGCAAATTTGTAGGTCATGGTCTTCTGATTGTTTCCTGCTTTAAAGTTGCGGATCGTCGTATAGGCATCCCCGCTTCCGTTTGCTTCCACTTCGGATGCCGGATTTGTGAATCCCCATCCGCTTGTTTCACTGTATGCCTGATCCGGTACTGTGTTTTTCAGCGTATCTGTGTAATCCTTTCTATATGCTTTTCCTTCTGCTGAGAAAGCATTTGCACCACAGTCCACAAAGTAAACAGGTACGTCTTCTGCTTTGGTTGATTTTTCCCACTGTGCATAGAGGATTATAGAATCTGAAACCACAGTTTCTTCTGTTACTTTTTCTCCACCTTCCGGCTGTGTAAACCAGCCCTTAAAGTTGTGTCTGTTTCTGGTCGGTGTCGGCAGTTCTCCTGCTTGGTCGCCTTTGTTCAGAGTACGTTTTGTACTTGTTCCTTCCGGAAGGCTTCCGCCGTTTGCATCCAGACTGACAACTGCTTTTCCTTCAGGAATTACTTCGCCACCGGTCAGCTGCAGTTTGTTCATATTGAACTGCCATGTATTTCCGGTCGGATATGCAATCTTGATATAGTTTGTGTCATCCGGCAGCTGTGTTGCTGTATAAAGTCTGCTCGGCCAGCTTCCGCTTACGGAAGTATCGGTTGTTTTTGTGTAATCTTTGAATTCTTTCCAGTTTTCTCCGTCTGCCGAAGTATAGAAAGTAAAGTTTTGATTTGCATTTCCATCTGTTGAGCCGGTTCCTCGAAGGACAAAACCTTTGATCGCCGGTGCACGCACGATCAGATATTCCGGATTTGCACTGTTTGTTCCCGGATATACCCCGTAATCAAAACCATAGTTATGGCAATTCTCGATCAGCATATTGTTTGTCCATTTATAAATAACGGACGATTTGGCTGTGATATCTTCAATATCTTTGATATTGGTCTTTGTTCCTGTTGTCTCAACATAGTCAAAGGCTTCTTTTACTTCCCATTCACCGATCTTATTCATCAGTGCCGGCACTTTAACTACATTGTTAAAATCAACGATTACCTTTGCTTTTACCTTATGATTTTCCGGATCAGCGATCCCAAGAACTGTTCCTTCTACATCGACCACATCTGCTTTTGATGTATCAATCTCAGACCATGCAATACGGAATGCTCCGGTATGGGTATCATCTACCTGTACTTCTGCTGTCTGCGGCAGGGACGGCTGTGCCCCTTTTTCTGCATAGTAGAAATCTTTTTCTTTCAGTTTTGCACTCTTGACCTCCACATTGGAAGAAACAAATTTCGTGTCACACCAGTTACCGATATTCTTGCTGTTATCTACACTGGAATCTTCCGTTTTTGTCACCAGTTTTACGGTCTTTGCACCTTTGATATCCACATCAAGTGCCAGGTTCTTGGTGGCATGTGTCATGACACCGGAACGGTATCTTGGTGTCTTTTCATCATCAACATAAACTTCGAAAGAAACGGCTCCTTCTGCATCCTGTCCGTTATCAAAACTCAAGCTGACATAAGCACGGAATGCTTCATATCCTTTTCCTTCTACATTATAAACGGCTTCTGATCCGCCAAGCATACTTAAACCTGCTGCATATTCGGTCGGCTTTCCGCCCTGATCGATACGTACGCTCAAACCTGCACCGTTTACGGTCTTGTCCTTGCTTACTGTTCCTGTTGATGTGTATTCCAGATCACCTGTTGCCACCGCATATTTCACATCGACATTCGCAACAGCTTCCATATCAGAACCAAGGATCCTGCTCTTTACTTTTAAGGTTCCTGCTGCTGCCACATCTTCTGCTTTGATCTGCCAGTCTGTACCTACAATTTCTTTACTTTCGTCGGTAAATGTTACTTCCACACCTGCCGGCAGAACCGGAAGTGTTCCGATTACGGTAGATGCATGTACTTCCTCGACAGACTTGATCTCTTTTACGCTTACTTCTGTTTTTACAGTAACTTCTGGTCCGATCTTTCCGGTCACTTCAAATTTTCCTGCTTTTGCATAATTTTCTGCCGGAACTTCATCCCAGGTTACCGGGGCAGAACCTTTTGTGCCGTCTGCATACTCGATCGCTGCAAACTGTGGCAGGGACGGTTCTACATTTACCAGTGTTGTTACATTGTCTACCGTTGCGGATTTGATATCTTTGACTGTTACAGTACATTCAAACGTGCCTTCCATGCCTTCTGCCGTTCCGGTTACTTTGTAAGTACCTGCCTGGTTTACATTCAGGTTATCCAGGTTCCATCCGGTTACCTGGTGCTCATCGACCACACCGTTGCTGTACTGTACTTTTACGGTTTTTGGCAGAACAGAATCTGCAGAAATGCCTTTGCCCATCACTACGGATGCATCCTGAAGCTTCGGTGTATCCGTTCCGTCACCCGGAAGTTCGTTTTTAGAACCTACGGTAATGGTATTGGATTTCAGGATACCATTGTCACTCTCAGCTGTCGCTGTGATCACAATGTCATCAGTGCTTCCTTCTTCTGCTTTTACGATCAGCAGTGCTTTTCCGCTGAACGCTTTGCGGTTGTCTGTGTTTTTGTATGGATCATGGTCACGCGGATCACCGTTGTCCACAGATACGATTTCGCCGCCTTCTACGTCGAAAGTGATACGGTTGTCTGCTCCAGGAACCATGATTCCTGTATTGTCCTCAATCGTAGCTTCTACAAATACCATATCATCGCCATCGTTTTTGATGTACGTTCTGTCTGCGGAAAGTTCTACCTGTGCTGCATCACCTGATGTATTTACCACATCGGTTGCGATCACGTTTCCTTTTCCGTCCGGCTGGTCATAGCCGACTGCTTTGAGTTCGCCTGCTTCGTAATCCAGTCCGCTGGTTCCTTTTGTCCAGTAGATATATACCGGGGAAGCAGTCTGTTTGTCATAATTCTTAATGCCAAGTGATTTTCCGTTTAAGAACAGTTCCACACTCTTTGCATTTGTGTAAATGTATACCGGCACCTTCTGTCCTGCCTTGAAATTCCATTTTTGCGGCAGAAGATGTACGGTCGGTGTATCCGTCCACATACTCTTGTACATATAAACAACATCTTTTGCAAAACCTGCGGTGTCGATCATACCAAAGTAGGAACTCTTGGATGGCCAGCTTCTTGGGGTCGGCTCACCTAAGTAGTCATGTCCGGTCCATACGAATTCACCGGCTGTGTAAGTTTTGTCTCTGTGTGCTTCCAGAGAAGCGGTTGCCGATGAAAATGTCCAGTAAGTCGGATATTCATTACATCTGTCGCCGCTTCCTTCTCCTTCCAGGAAGTAAACACCACGGTAATAATAAGCGGATACTGTCTCAGATCCAAAAATAACCATATTCGGATATCTGGAGTGGGCACCGTCATACTGTCCGGTTGCATAGTTAAATCCGGACATTTCTGCTTTTGCCAGATGCTTTTCCTGCTGTGCATTATTTGCCCAGTAATTGTCCCAGGTCGGCGGGCATGCTGCGACCGGTCTTGTCGTGTCGATTTCTTTGATCCAGCCGGTCAGCATATCCAGTGTATTTTCACCATGTTTGTAACGTGCATCGTAGATTTCGTTACCGGTACTCCATGCAAAAATACAAGGTGCGTTCTTGTCACGGTCTACCATCGCTTTGATATCACGTTCTGCATTGGACTGCAGATCCTCACGTTTTACTTCTATATAAGAAGTGTCATTGTTGGTATTATCATTTCCGGCTTTATCAAAAACGACAGTTTTTCCATCTGCTGCTTTATTGAAGTAGTTATGATAATCGTCACTGTTTTTTGAATACAGCCACTGATCAAAGGCTTCTTCAAATACCAGCATTCCAAGACGGTCACACGCCTCGATAAACTCCGGTGACACCGGGTTATGGGAGGTACGGATCGCATTGACACCGTATTTTTTCAGTGTACGGATTCTTCTGTCAACAGCTGCCTGATAGGTCTCCATACCAAGAGATCCCAGGTCAGAATGTTCACAGACACCATTCAGTTTTGTATGCACACCGTTTAAATAAAATCCACTGTTCGGATTCGTAGCAATATAACGGATACCAAAACGGCTGTCGGTACGATCCACAACTTTGCCATTCTGGATGATCTCCGTTCTTACCCAGTAGAGGTTCGGTGAATCCACGGACCAAAGTTTCGGGTTTGCTACATCCACACTCTGGCTAATCGTCTCTGTTTTACCGGCTGCTACGGTAATGTCATCGGTCTGTGTGGAAATAACATCGCTTTCCTTGTTATAAACGGTCGATTTTACTGAAACACCAGTTGCTTCTGTATCAGAATCGTTTGTTACGTCCGTCTTGATGTCAACGCCTGCTTTTGTGGCATTCTTGATTTCTTCGTATTTGCCACCTTCTGCTTCCAGTTTTTCAAACGGAGTAGTGATCTGCACGCCATTCACCGGAACATTCAGTTTCTCGGTGGAAATCAGATATACATTACGGTAGATACCGGCTCCTGCATACCATCTGGCACTGCTGTTGCTGCTTTGTACTTTGACTGCGATCACATTCTCGCTGCCATCGTATTTCAGATATTTGCTGATATCATACGTAAAGGTGTTGTAGCCAAGGTACTGCTTCCAGTTGTCCTCGGTATGTCCGTTCACCCATACCTGGCTGATCATCTGCACACCGTCGAATTCAATTGAAACGGTTTTGTCTTTAAAGTCATCGGAAAGTGTGAAGCTCTTGCGGTACCAGCCGACACCGCCTGCCAGAGAACCCTGTGCCGCTCTGACACCATTGCTGTTCTCATAAGTACCATAGATTGCCCAGTCATGCGGCAGATCAACGTTATCCCAGCTCGAATCATCGTAGTCCACACCATCCGCCTGAACGGAAGTATCGTTAATGTTGTACTTATTGACCAGTTTAAATTTCCAGTCATCTCCAAATTTCATTTTACGCTCACTGCGTTCTGTTGTCGCTCCTGTTTTCTGAACGGCTGCTGCGACATCTGCCGCTTCTGCTTTCACCGGAGCCGGAAGAATCCCGATTCCACCAAAAACCATGGCAACACTCAAGGCTAACGCCGTCCATCGTCTCGCACCTTTTCTTTTTTCGTTCATTTTTTCCTCCTTTTTGCTGCTTTTCACAGTATCTGCAACGTGTTTAGTGAATTTATACACTTTGCTTACTGGTAATATACAAAATTTTTCACCAAAATCATATGTACTATTTTTTGTTTTTTGGTACTTTTTTTACCGTTTTCCATTTCTTTCGCTTTTTTCCTGTGTTATACTAATAATGTTGAATCAAAAATTTTTTGGAGGTTGTATGTATGAAACGTATAAAAAAACTACTTCTCCTCTTTTTATTTTTCTGTCTTTTCCTGACTGGCTGCACAGCTGCCACGCAGGAAAACATGGATTCTGCTGAAAACAATTATACAGAGCTTACTCTTTTTTCAGATGTCTCTTTCTGGAATCCTCCTGTCTGGAGTTTTGAAGAAGGAAGCATCAGTGCCGGTATCTCAAAGAAAACCGGAGCATACCTGGATTTTACGATTCCGCCACAGGACGCATCCAAAAAGCTGAGTCTGATGATCTTAAAAGATGAACTCCCTGACCTGATCGTCGCTACGGACAAGAATGTGATCAATCAGCTGATCCGTTCCGGAAAGGTCTGGTCTTTGCAGGATTTTTTTGAAACTTACTGCCCGGATTCCCATTTGCTGAAAGATTTCCCGAAAGACCGGAAACAGGAGTATATCCGACAGTACGGAGACTGGTATGCTTATCTTTCACACCTGAATACCGATGATGCCCGCAAAACCTGGAAAGAAAAGACCTCTTATTATGGAGATCTTTTCACCCACAGTTACAATCATGGCATTATGTTTAACCGCAAACTTCTGGCACGTGCTAACCTGACCGTTTCGGATATACAGACTGCCTCTCAGGTCTTAAAAGCTTTTGAAAAAGTCAAAAAGCTGACTGCTGAAGACGGACAGTCCACCATCCCATTGCTGCTGGAAGGCAATCAATATCTTGACTCTTCGATTTCCTGCCTGATCGGTTCTTTCGGTGCTGAAGTCATTGACGACAATGGAAATTATACAGAACGCTTCCTTCAGCCGGAATGCAAAGATGCTTTTGCCTTTCTGAACACAGCCTTCCGCAAAGGTTATGCTTTCAGTGAAGATCTGACACTTGATAATCTCCAGATGCGCGATCTGATAGCAGATGACCGTGTATTCTGCTATATCGGAAACACTTCCAATACAGGTGTGGATGCCACCAGGTGGGTTTCCGCAGGTCCGATCCTCTCCGATTTTGGAAAACGTCCGGTGATGAGTATCGACCTGAGTGTACCGACCGGCTGGATGCAGACTTTTGTATCCAAAAGCTGCAAAACCCCGGAACTTGTCGCCCGCTTTTTTGATTATATGACTTCTGACGAAGGATTGCTCTACAGCAACTACGGCGTGGAAAACGAAGATTATACTTTCGACTCGGATGGCTATATCCACCGGACTGCCAGAGGACAGCAGCGCTTTCATGATTCTAATGATATGCTCGGACTGTTCTGGAATTTTTACAATGTTGCCTGGGATCACAGCCTACTTCCGGTACCTGCAAAAGGAAGCATGGACGATTGTTTAAATCAGATCCAGACTGCTTTTGCCAGATATCCGGACACATATGTTTATGATTCTGCCCTTCTTCGTCTGCCGGATAATTACATTTCCCCGAACAGTGAGGAAGGTCAGATTGAAAGCACGCTGGAAGCTTACCGCAAAGAGCAGATTCCAAAAATCCTCTCTGCTTCTTCGGATACCGAGTTTGAAGAACAGTATCAGCTTTTTGTAACCACACAAAAAGAACTTGGAGCTAAAAAACTGGATCAGAAGATCAACCGGCAAATGCAGGAGAATTTTTCCTATTACGGTAAAAAAATAGAGAAAGTCAACCCACAAATGCAAGACACCTCAAAATCAAACGGAGAAACAAAACCATGAACTTCTTACAGACTTACCGCAGACACCTGATCTTTAAGCTGGCCGGGATTGCTGCCTTGATCCTTGCTGTGCTTTCGTCTGCCTATCTTTTTATGTCGGTGGACTATGCAAGATCTGTGCGTAAAAACACGCTCGCCCTGAATGAACGTCTGACAGCCCAGACTGCCACACGTATCGAAGCGTACTGGGACTCGCTTTACAATATCACAACTGCATTCTGTTATTCTCCAACCGTGCAGCAGTATTTTTCGGTAAATTCTCTGAACCGACTTCCGGATACACAGGAGCTTGCCTCGGTCTTTTCCAACACAATCCTGCTGAATGACCGTATTTTAAGTGTTTATCTCTACAATGCAGATGCAAAGCAGATTGCTTCCATGGGGAAAAATTTTTCGATTGATACTTCCAAACTGAACACCGATGCCGTGATGAATATCCGGGCATCACATCTGAAGTCAAACGAAAAACGCCCTTACTATGAGCTGATCTTCCCTGTTTATGATCTGAACAGCATCCAGTACCAGAAGCTGCTTGGTACCTGCGTTTTTGTCCTGGAACCGGAAAGTTTTGATGATACACTTCAAAATGCCCAGTCAACGGAGCATGCCGTTGTTTTTCTTCTGGATTCCTCGGACTGCATTCTTGCTTCTGCCGGTTCATCGCAGTCCTGCGGAAGTACGCTGGCATCTGAGATCCTGCACAGCACTTCCGAAAAATATTTTTTCACTCAGACACTTTCCTACAATGACTGGAAAATTGCCGGTTTCCTTCCGGAATCAGATCTTCGGAAACCGGATCAGAGCCTGAAAGAAACACAAATCCTGGTTTATTGCATTTCCCTGTGTCTTTTGCTCTTTCTGCTTCTGTACTGCAATTACAGCATCATAAAACCGATCACCGGAATTTCTGCTTTTATCCGTGAGATCAATCAGAATCCGGACTCCCGGCTTTCCCTCGACCGTCCGGATGAGATCGGCACAGTCGCAGAAAGCCTGAATCAGATGCTCGATGAAAAGCAGCAGTTGCAGCTGGAGATCGAGCAAGTAAAATATCTTGCCTATGAAACGGAACTTTCCAAAAAACAGGCAGAGATCCTTGCCTATCGAAGCCAGATCAATCCGCACTTTCTCTATAATACGTTTGAGTGTATCCGGGATATGGCTCTGTTCTACGATGTGGATGACATCGCAGAACTTACGATGGCTCTCTCCAATGTCTTTCGTTTTGCCGTCAAGGGAACTGATATGGTTACCGTAGAAAATGAGCTGGATCATATCCGTGAATATGCAAAGATCATAAATTACCGTTTTATGGGCAAAATCCGCATTGAAATCGATGCAGAAAATGCTATACTAAACTGCAAAGTATTTAAACTTCTGCTCCAGCCGCTTGTGGAAAATGCAGTCTTTCACGGACTGGAACAAAAAATTGAAAACGGTACGGTGTGGGTGCATGTATTTTCCCCCGATCATGCAACACTTTGCTTTGTTGTGGAGGATGACGGATGCGGCATTGAACCGGAACGTTTAAAACAGATCCTCGCATCTTTGGAAATTGAAAAAAATACAACAAAAATCGGCGTCTTTAATATTTATCAACGTCTGAAACTTTATTATGATGATAAGTTTTCTTTTGATATAAAAAGCAGTTTGAAAAAAGGAACCTGCATTACGATTTCGATTCCAAGAGAATCGACAGCAGAACCAGAAGGGAGTATTTTATGATAAGTGTCTATATTGCAGATGATGAAGTCTGGATCACCATCGGTCTGAAAAAACTGATCCAGAAATCCGGACTTCCTTTTGAGGTGATTGGAGAAGCACATAACGGCGTGACTACACTTGAAGATATCAAAACCTTAAAACCGGATGTCCTGTTTACCGATATCCGTATGCCGGGGCTTTCCGGTCTGGAAGTCATGTCCTATATTTCAGAACATCAATTTGCAACCAAAGTCGTGCTGATCTCCGGCTATGCCGAATTTGAGTATGCACGACAGGCAATGCTGTGCGGTGCTTTTGATTATCTTCTGAAACCGATCCAGCAGGAAACTCTGAACAAAACCCTGTCACGCCTTCGAAATGAACTTGAGCCTGCCGCTTCTGAAACTTCTGAAGACACGATGGAAAATGCAACGATCACAGACCTTTCGACTGCCGGAACCTCTCTGTTCAAAAAAATTCTGGCTTATATCCAGGAACACGATACGGAAGAACTCTCTTTAACTTCCCTGGCAGAAATGTACAATATCAGCTCCAGCCGCTTAAGCACCCTGATCAAAAAAGAACTGGGACTGTCTTTTTCAGAATATATCACGGCAAGACGTATGCAGAAGGCGAAAGAACTTTTAAAAGACGACAGCCGCTCCATCGAGGAGATTGCAAACGCAGTCGGCTACCACGATTACTTTTATTTTACAAAAGTTTTCAAAAAAACGCAGGGAATATCTCCAAGCAAATACCGGAAGTCTCTTTAAATTTTTCTTGCTAAAGTAAAAAAGTGTGTTTATAATCAAAGTATTAAAGTAAACAAATGAGTGAACATAACTGTAACATTCAATCCAGATACACGTAACGCCTGATGTGCGATTTTGGTCAGTTTTGTGGCAGTTATGTGCAAATAAAAAATGTATTGGAGAAAATAGCATGGCAACTATCCGAGATTTAGCAAAACACACCGGATTCTCAGTGACCACGATTTCCCGTGTACTGAACAATGATCCGACTTTGAACGTAACCGACAACACCAGAGTCTCAATTCTTGAAGCGGCAGATGAACTTCACTACACGCTTCCGAAAACAAGACGTTCCCATAAAAACCGCCTCGTCCATATCGCCATCGTTGAGATGATGTCCTTAAAAGAGCAGCTGGCTGATCCGTACTATCTGTATCTGAAGAATTATGTGGTACGCAACTGTATGGAGCATGACTGTAATGTATCTTATCTTTTTGAGCAGTCTGGCAAATATCAGACACTGGAAAAGACCCCGCTTGACGGTATCCTGGCGATCGGCATTTTTTCAGACCAGCAGATTGCACAATTGCTGGAGATCAGCCCGAACATCGTATTTGTGGATTCTTCCCCGGATGAACGCCGCTTTGATTCGGTTGTCTTAAACTTCCGTCTCGGCGTAGAGCAGGCACTGGATTATCTGCTTTACAAGGGACACCGCAAGATTGGTTTCTTAGGTCCTGCCTATAAATTAGACCAGAAAAAACGCCCTGCCCTGGAGGCAAGACGTCAGTATTTTATTGATTATATGAAAAATGCCGGTCTTTACGACGAGCATCTGATCATTGATACCGGCCTTTCTGCCAAAGACGGTTCTGCTCAGATCCGCAAATGGCTGGAACAAAAAGATCATATCCCGACAGCTCTCCTTGCCTATAATGAAGAATCTGCGATCACCGCTGTCAGCAACCTGCGTGAAGTCGGACTTCGCATTCCGGAGGATGTATCTGTCATCAGTTTCAATGACACACCGCTGTCTATCCTGACCGAGCCACCGCTGACCAGTGTCACCGCACATCTGGAAGTCATGGGAGAAATGGCAGTGAAAATGCTGCTTGACCGCCTGGATGATCCGCAGCATCTGCCTTATAAGATCGTACTGCCGCCGACACTGGCTGTCAGAGACAGTGTCGTGGATATACCGGATGAGATATAGATAGAACGCACGTGAGACTTGGCATGCACTTCCCTTCCGCACAAAGCGGCTATTCTCCTTCCCGAAAGGATCATAGCCGCTCATTCTTTTGTTATTTATATGTTTCTGATGTTATTTGTGTGTTATGATTTTAGGGGTCAAAAAGTCTTTTGACCCTGGCATCATGTTATTCTAACTCAGCTGGTTTTTCTGTCTCATAAGCACTCCAGGATGTGGTCGTGGATGCTCCGGAGAGGTCTGCACTGTCTTCGTAGGAGGTTACAGTAATCGTGTAGCTGCCATCTCCTTTGACATATACAGTTCCGTCTGTTCCTTTGACGGTCACGGTTTTGCCTTCGTTATCTTCGATCGTTCCGGCACAGTGCAGTGCACTTACGATGCTGTCGCCTGTCACGATCCAGGTTGCATCTTCTCCGATATAGAGATTGCAGCAGCCGTCTCCGCCGCCACCGGCATTACCCTCATCCTGCACGACTGCACCAGTCAGTGTGCTTTCGCCTGTCATATAGAAATCAAGGTCGCTGATGCTGTCCCAGATTACATTTCCTTCCATTGTCTGATCAATGGCTGTGAACAGACAGTCCGCACCATTTGCTCCTGTTGTTCCCCATCCTCTCTGGTTCGCATTTCCGGTACATTTCAGGAAAAATTCACTGTCTTCTGCATTTGTAATATCCACATCATCCAGTGTGATCGTAGACTCTGTGTTTGTGGTATAGAACATGCCGCCGTTTTTTGCGGTCAGGCTTCCACCGTCCATCTCAAAAATGCTGTTTCCGACTTCGGAATCTCCGGACATGCTCTGGTAGAGAATGACATTCCAGGTACAGTCATTGCGGCTGTCATCGCTCATGTTTCCGGTCAGATCACTGTCATATAAATGAATGGAATTCAAACCTTCGATGCAGATTGCTTCGGAGCCGTTGGCTGCCAGAGTTGCCTCGTTTACTGCGATATCTGCGGTACTGTAGATTGCCGGGGAACCGGTTCCGTTTGAAGTATAGGTTCCGCCGTCTACTACCATTTTTCCGCCTCCGCGGTCACTTCGGATCGCTGCGGAAGACTCACCGTTTGTCTCAACATCAAGATCCCATGCATAGAACGTTCCGCCGCCGGCTGCATGGATACCGCCTGATGTATCCTGTTTGGTCGTGATTTTGGTATCTGCCGCATAAACAGTACCGTTATTATATGCAAAAAGTCCTGCTCCGCCGGCTGTGTCTGTCGTAACGGTTCCGCCTTTTACATAAGCATTTCCGTCTGTTGCCAGAACGGCTGCTCCGACACCATAGAAACTGGAGTTATCACCGCCGGTGCTTTCGGAAGAATCTCTGGTTATGGTCACATCTTTCAGTGTAACCGATGCGCCTTCTGAAACATTGACTGCATTTTCATCAGTTCCGGTGGAAGCAATCGTCTCTCCATCTACTTCGGTATCGGAAGTATAGGCATTGACTGCATCGTAGCTGTCCACGCCCTGGCTGCTTCCAGAACCGCCTCCCGGCTGCCCCATCTGGCCGCCCATTTCCATGCTGATCACGGTGATTTTGGCTGCATTTCCATCCTCGCCATAAGTGATCGCTACTGTATCACCTTCGGAAATATCAGAAAGTGAGCTTTCCTCTGTCTTCTGCTGCATATCCGGTGCTCCGCCATTTCCCTGCGGTCCGCCTGCCATGCCGCCCCTGCTGCTGCGGACGATCACGGTGTCATCTGTGATCTTGATTTCTTTTTCCTCATCTGTCAGATCCAGCATGGATGGTGCACCCTGTCCGTCTCCGTCCGGTTTTTCTATATTTTCCGGCAGCTGTGCATTTTGACTGTCAGAACTATTATCTGATTTATTTTCACTGCTGTCTGTGTTTTCAGATCCTTTTTCTGTACTGTCAGAATCTGTCTTGTCATCGGAACTCTGTGCATTGGAAGAGTCCCCCGATGCTCCTGCATCATCCGGTTTTTCCATCTGCTTCACGGTTCCTACTTTTATGGTAATGCTATCTTCGCTTACGGCTGTAACTTCACCGTATACATCTGCTGTTTCTGCTTCGCTGACTCTTTTGTCTGAGTTTTCGGTTGCACCGGTTACACTCTGCGATTCCTGTATGGTGCTGCTTTCTGATGTATTTGTTCCGGAACATCCAACCAGTGTTGTCATTCCAAGAGTTATGCCAAGTAAGATTGCGATATATTTTTTCTTCATATGAATACACTTCCTTTTCTCTTTGATTTAAGAGAAGTATATCCCGTAAAGTTTAAAACAAGCTGAAAGAAAACAGCCGATTTTGTGAAAGAGTTGTGAAAAAGCAGGGTAATCGCTTACCCTGCCTTTGTGTGCTGCTAAAATCTCAGAACAGATCCAGCAGCTGATCGATCTCTTCTTTTTTCGTTGCCCAGCTTGTCGCAAAGCGTACTACGGTGTGGTTTTCATCGTATTTTTCCCAGAAACTGAACTTTACTTCTTTTTTTAGTTCTGTCATTTTCCGGTTTTCGAGAATGACAAACTGCTGATTGGTCGGTGAATCCAGATAGAAACGGCAGCCTTTTTCTGCCAGTCCTTTCTTTAAATAATCTGCCATTGCTATCGCATGTCTGCTGATTTCAAAATACAGGTTATCTGTGAACAGTGTGTCAAACTGGATTCCGAGCAATCTGCCTTTTGCAAGCAGTGCTCCCCGCTGTTTGATCAGCGTCAGGAAATGTTTCGGTGTTCTGTTGCCCGAAAATACGACGGCTTCTCCACACAGTGCTCCGACTTTTGTCCCGCCGATATAGAAAACATCGCAGTATTTTGCAATCATCGGAAGAGTTACATCTGTTTCTTCACTCATCAGACCATAGCCCAGTCTTGCTCCGTCGAGAAACAGCGGGATATTATAACTGCGGCACACGCTGCTGATCTCTTCCAGCTCCGCCTTTGTATACAAAGTACCGTACTCCGTAGGATGGGAAATATAAACCATCCCCGGAAATACCATATGTTCGTGGCTTTCATCATCCCAGAATGTTTTCAGGCAGTTCTTCAGATCTTCTGCTTTTATTTTGCCTTTGTACTGCGGAACTGTGATCACTTTATGGCCGCTGTACTCAATGGCTCCCGCCTCATGGCAGGCTACATGGCCGGTCTGTGCTGCGACCACGCCCTCATAAGATTCCAGCATGGAGCTGATCACAACGGCATTTGTCTGCGTACCGCCCGTCAGGAAATAAACATCTGCCTGCGGACATTCGCACGCCTCCCGGATTTTCTGTTTTGCACTTTCACAGTATGGATCAGATCCGTATCCGGATACTTTCTCCAGATTTGTTTCCATAAATCTCTGAAGGATCTTTTCATGTGCTCCTTCAGAATAATCATTTTCAAATGATAACATATCTTTTTCTCCTGTCAGATTCTCAATATCAATAGAAAGCTTTTTGCTCTGTCACTATTCTACGATGCCAGGAGATAAAGGTCAACCTATCATTTTTCTGTTTCAAACGCTCAGTTTCTTTTCCATGATCCATCCGCTGATAAAGTAGAAAATCACACTCAGTACCAGAGATACTGCGATTTCCAGAATCATGGTCAGGTTCATATTGTCAAATGCAGGCACCAGGTTCAGCATCTGACTGAACAGCCAGGAAAGGATCAGAAACAGTGCAAATGCCGCAATCCCGCTTCCCTTTTTGCCTGCAAGCACGCTCGCCGAAAGAATCACTGCCATATCGGCGATCACAACAATACTGATCCAGCTGACCAGGGATGCAAAGACGGACAGGATCACTGCATCTGATGCTATCTTGATGTTCAGTCTTATATCCATAATCTGTCTTATGCTATCCATGAGTTCTTTTGCCCCGCCGATACAGAGCGTTGCCACAGTCAGGTCAAACACGGCAAGCACGATAAAAAATGCTCCTGCCATAAGGATTGAAATGCCATTTTCCAGGATTTTGGCACCTAAAATCTCATAACTGCTCTTTGGTGTCAGAAACAGCATATAACTTTGTTTGCTGTTCAGATCCCGATACAGTGTCATGATACCTTCCAGTCCGATGTAAAACACACCGAAAAATGCACACAAGATCAGGAACATCATACCTGTCCCCATCAGATTATATCCTTTAAAAAATACGCCCCCCAGAAATGCCAGTTCAAAAACTGCTGTAAGCACCAGCAGAATAAGCTTGGAAGATGCACTCTTCCGGAATTCATACTTCATTAATTTTAACATAGTTCCTCTCCCCCATGTCCGTAAATTTCACGATACAGATCAACAACAGATTTTTTTTCGCTGCTTCTCAGTTCCTCAACCATACACTGTCTGACCATTTTTCCTTCTTTCATAAAGATGGCCGCATCTGCCACTCGCTCCAGTTCATCTACCAGATGGCTGGAGATCACAAGTGTGACATCCGGATCAATGACTTCCAGAATACTTTTCATAATCTCATCCCTTGCCAGAAGATCAATGCCGTTTAATGGCTCATCCAGCAGATACAGTTTTGCATTTCTTGCCATTGTGACTGCGATCTTTAACTTTGCCATCATACCGGTGGAAAGTTTTTTGGTTTTCAGCTCTTCTGTCAGCTCCATTCTTTTGAGCATCTGATGATATTTTTCCATTGAAAAATCCTCAAAAAAGTCCTGATAATATCTGCCGACATCTGCAACCGTCATCCAGCTATAAAAATATGGCTCCGTGGACATATAGGCAATCTCTTTCTTGCTCTCTTTTCCGATGGCTTTGCCTTTATATAAAATCTCCCCTTTTCCAGGTTTGACAAGGCCTGCCACCATCTTCATCCAAGTAGTCTTGCCGCTTCCGTTCGGCCCGAGCATCGCATAGACAAGCCCTGTCTCCAGTTTTAACGATACATTGTCAACCGCTGCCTTACCGGCATAGTTTTTGGTTACTCCAATACTTTCCAGTACATTTTCCATATCATTCACCACTTTCTTCCTTTTTTTTCAGAATCCGGATCACATCCGTTTTGGTAAATCCAAGCTGCTGCATTCCTTCTAAAAATTCATGGATCAGCGTCCCCGCCATCTCTTCTTTCATATTTTTCACCTTCTCTGAATCTTCTGTCACAAAAGTTCCCATGCCACGTCTGGTAAAACAGACACCTTCCGTCTCAAGCTCTTTGTATACACGGCTGACCGTATTCGGATTGATGGTGTAAGACACCGCCAGTTCCCGTACGGAAGGAAGCTTTTCCCCAAGTTCCCGTTTCCCTGTGACAATATCACGTTTGATCAAATTAGCTACCTGCAGATAGATTGGCAGCGATGAATTGTATTCCATAAGCTCTTCCTTCTTTCTTGTATCACTGTCATAGCTGTATAGTACACTAGTTTTCTGGTTTTGTCAATATAAAAACGAAAAGATAACATGCAAATTGTTTCTTACTCCCACAATTTGGTTTCAGGCTTTTGCCCCTGCTATCCTAAAAAAGAAAAGACAGCATATTTTTCATGCCATCTTTTCTTTTGATCATTTACTGTAATTCTATTTTTAACTTACCTGAAAATCCAAGAATCAGGAAATTGGCTGCAATCTCCGTATCCCGGAACAATACCACATTCTAGGATGCGTGCTGTATAAGCAGTACCGGTAAAAATACTGAAGCAGTTTCTGTTTTGCATATCTTCTATAATTCTGGTTTATTTTAGCACATTCTTGTGATGTAAACAAGAGTATGATGTTCTTTTGCTTCTTCCACCTGTTCCATACTCCAAACATCTCCAACCCATCCCATAGCTTCAACAAATCCTTACGAGCGTTTCCTCTTTCAGACTGATAACGATATCATAAAATACTCTCCGCTACGCACAATGCCCCCGAGGATGTCAAGTCATTGCTACAAAAAATATGCGGCTTTTTTACCACGAAAATGGCTTAAAACCGCATATTTCTGTATAGAGGACGTTATATAATTGTCACAAAGTAAGTGGGGAGGATGTTACGTCATTGCTATAATTTTATCCTTCCATTTTCTTCTTATTATCTTCTGATCTCAACAAATCATATATTGTTTTTTCACTTTTTCGCACTTTAGATAATCTCTTATATTCATGAAGACTTTTTTCCAGCACTGATATATCAGAAAAATACTCCTTGACAAACGAAACACTTTTGACGTTTTTCATTTTTAAAATAGATTTACAATATTCACTTGGCGACATACCCTTTTTCTTCTCAAAATCCTGATATTTTCCTTCATTACAAATTATCAACATTTCAATTTCTGGTGCTGTAATTACATTCACAACCTCTACTTTATGCTGATATGCTTTACTTATTTTGAAATTTTCTCTTCTTGAATCAAGTATTCTATATACTGTTATCTTACCTGAAAAATCCTTTTTCAAATATCGCGTTTCAAAATCCTTTCCTTTTCTTGTCTTAAGGATTTCGCCCTCAAGTAAATCATTTCTTGAAAAAATCAGTTTATTTTGATCCAATAATAAATCCAATATTGCAGTTTCAGCTCCTCCTTCACAAATACAGGCAGTATACTTAGTCATTCTCTTCTTCATCCTCCTCTATTTTTACACTAGAAAGGACTTTCTTCAATGCCATATATGCCTCATATACTGGTACAGTACCTTCTAAATATCCGCTTTCATATGCTTCGCTCTTCTTAATATCGTTGCGTTTCAAAATAAGTGAAAGATTTTCAGCATAAATTCCTCCTCGGTTTCTGACAATGTAAATACAATCATTTCTTTCATACTCATCCAATAGCTCTGAATAATGAGTAGAATAAATTAGAGTAGCACCATTTTTATTTACATTTGGATTCATAAAAAATCGAACTAATGTAGTTACAATTTCTTCATTAAAATGATTTTCAAGTTCATCAACAATTAAGTATCCACCTTCCACAAAACAAAGAAGTGCATTCATAAAAACATTTATTCCCTTAATAGTACCTGATGAAAGATATTTTTCTATCTCACTCGGTCTATTGAGTATGATTTCTTCTGACCCATAAAATTTCAAACGAATATCAGCAGATTTTTTTTCTACATTACATTTAAAATACTCAATACTAGGATCTAAAAAAGTTAACAATTCTTTCGGAAATCTTCCAAGAATATTTAACATATTATGATTTGTCCACATTAACATGTCTCTTACCGGAAAATTGGATTGTTTTTCTTTATTTATCGCAATCATCACACTTACATCATTTAACAAAAATTGTTCTTTTTCATTTCTTTCAATTCTTATATTCGAGTCATTAAAATCAAATATATTTTTTTTTGTTTTTACTTTATTAGCATCTTTTTCCCAAAGTCTTTCTTCCGTAATAATTAATTTTTCTTCATTGTCAACCTGGTTTATTTTTTTTGCTATAATTGTTTCAAGCTTATAGATACTATTATCATTATAAAAAAAGCTAATGATTTTAACCTTTTCGCCTTCTGATAAATCATTTAAAATCTCTTTAGATTTAATATTATTCAAAGCTTCATTATTAAGCAAATTTATAACAAAGGAAATTGCTTTCAATATCGTTGTTTTTCCAGAAGCATTCAAACCTATAAATGAAATTGCCTGATTTGTATAAATGCTAGTTTTACTGTTAGAAAAGACATGGAACAGTTTTTCTTTATCATCCTCTGCCACTCTCTGTTTAGTAATAAAATCAATATCTATATCTCCTTTAAAACGTGGCATATTCTGTATAAATATTTTTAACAGTCTCATTTTTTCACCCTCTTATTCTCGGTATATTTGTTATTACATTTAATATTATGCCATAACGCTCAAAAATATTCAATATTAAAAACGTAATGTTCGTTTTTATTTCCATTTCACCTCCACTCTCCCATCATCATACACGTATATTCCCTGCACATATTCTTCCAGCATCTCTCGTGTCAGCTTTTCATAGCCCAAATACTTCAACATCTGTTCCACCGGAACATTCTTTTTCATCAAGATTTCCTTCTCACCATTTATCAGTTCTTCCAGTTCCTGTACACGTTTCTGCAATCGTTCTCTTTCTTCTTCCAACTGCTTCTTGGCTTCCATGAAC
>OLSP01000064.1_pt1 | contig 82085 bp, 75 predicted proteins | sample 1672941 | NCBI WGS metagenome assembly OLSP01 (sample SAMEA3136739, study PRJEB25190) | human gut metagenome | reverse complement strand
ATCCGTGATCTCCGAATTTTTGACTTTCACCCAAATTCAAAAATTCAAAGGAGATTACGACAAATGGGATTTAATTATGGACTCGAAAAGAGAAAGTTCACCGAGGAGTGGAAGAAGCTCTACCGCGAATATAAAGCTGCCGGCATGAGCGAAGAGGATATTCAGGATATCTATGCGTTCGACCTGAATGTGTTCAGAAAAAACAGGACGGAGTTCCAGCGCACACAGCCCCTCTCAGAAAGCTCCTGTGACGACGGAACCGAACAGGATGAATCTATGTCTGCCCTATTAAAAAAGTTCTCCAGCGCGCTTTCTGTGTGCGACAAGTATTCTTTCCAAAGTGACCCCCGCTTTGCGTGGATTGATGAAATGGAGAATGACGAATTATATCGGAAGATTATTTCTCTGCCCAAAAGAGATATGGACCTGCTGACGCTGATCGCATTTGAAGGATATTCACAGCGGGAGGTTGCGGAAATTCGCGGCATTGCCCCCGCCGCGATCTGCAAAAAGATCGCAAAACTCAAAAAACTTCTGTATGGGGGTTAATTTTTGCCCGTTTTCGTTGCCTACCAAGTGAAAGGATTATTTCGAAAACAAAGGAGCAGCAGAATATGAACCATTTGAACGAGAAGAACTCCGTTTTGAATAGACCGATGTATTTGTGCCTTTGCCCGGTTTGCCTTGGTCAGTTCCTCGACACAGGAATCTATAAGATCGTGCGGGAGAATCACGGACAAGCAAAAGAGCGCTGTGATTTCTGTAATTATCGCAACGGGTACGATTTCATCATCTACTCCAAAGCGGAAAAGAAAGATGAGGTGGCAGACGAATGGCAATGAAAAAGTCTGAGCTGAGAGAACTGTACTTGATGATGTTTCCAGAGTATCCGGACATCGTGAACATCGCTCAGCTCCAATCGATGCTTGGTATCAGCCGCCATCTTGCCTATGACTTGATCAATGATGGGTATATCAGAGGCCTGAAAATCGGAAATGCTTTCCGGATACCCAAGGTCAATGTCATTGAGTATGTCATGGATCAGGGAAAAAGTGCGATTTGAACTCTGATTTGATGATCGCATATTTGAGTATCTCCCACCGACCGAATAAAATATAGATGTCGGTGGGAGATGCCTGTATACAATTCAATGATTCCGGAGGTAATAAAAATGGTATCAGGAACTCTTACGCTGAAGAACGGCTACTATTATGCCGTTCTCAGCTATCGGGACGCAGCAGGAAAACGCCATCAAAAATGGGTATCGACAGGATTGCCCCAAAAAGGCAATAAGCGCCGGGCAGAACAGGAACTTATTCGTATTCGCAGCGAATTTGAGGTTCCTCGGGTTGCCGGAGAACTAAGCTCGAATATGCTCTTTGCAGACTATTTGGATCAATGGCTTGAGATTGTTAGAGCGAGAATCAAGCCCGCAACATTCGGCTCGTATCAAGGAATGGTCAAAAGCACGATTGGCCCGTATTTCCGCAAAAAGGAGCTAACCTTGAAAGAACTAGAGGCTCGGCACATCCAACAGTTTTATACGGAGAAGCTGAAAACCGTCACGCCGAATTCCGTTATCCACTATCATGCGGTGATTTATCAGGCCTTGAAGTATGCGATGAAAACCGACATGGTACCGCAGAATGTTGCCATGAAGGTGGATAGGCCGAGGAAGAACTCGTTTCAGCCGACATTCCTTGATGCGGAGCAAATGCAGAAGTTGTTCGAGATTGTCAAGGGAACGCGGCTGGAGCTTCCGGTTTTGGTTGCTGCTTTTTATGGACTGCGCCGTGGCGAGGTGCTCGGGCTAAAGTGGGATGCGATCGATTTCAATCGCGGAACGCTGACCATCAAACGAACAGTCACTGAAGCAACGATCGACGGCACCATGAAGATCATCGAGCAGGATTCTGCTAAAACCAAATCGAGCCTGAGAACGCTTCCCCTGGTGGGGAGCTTCCGCGACTACTTCCAAAAGGTAAAAGAGGCGCAGGAACTCAACAAGAAAGTTTGCGGCAATTGCTATAACTACGATTACGACGGTTATGTCTTTGTGAACGAGCTGGGAGAGCGCATGCGCCCGAACTATTTGACGGAGTACTTTCCTAAGTACATAGCAAAACACGGGATGCCGAAGATGCGGTTTCATGATCTTCGCCATAGCTGCGCCAGCTTGCTGCTGGCCAACGGCGTGCCGTTAAAGCAAATCCAGGAATGGCTCGGCCACTCGGATTTCAGCACGACCGCCAATATTTATGCCCATCTCGACTACAGATCCAAAATATCCTCGGCGCAGGCCATGGAGCAGGGAATGCTTCTTCCGAGGTCAGATGATTTCGGGAGCCGCTGGGAAAATGTAACCGAGCAGGGGAAAATAACAGAACCGGATTTGAACCCGGGCTTTTGACTAAAAAAACACGCTGTTCTAACGCAAAAACGGCCAATTCTAACGCCGTTCCAACGCGAAAATCGGAAAATTCAAGGAGTCGGACAAAAAAGGAAAGTCCAGCAAACCCTTGAGTTTACTGGACTTTTTTGGCGGAGAGGATGGGATTCGAACCCATGTGCGATTGCTCGCAAACTGATTTCGAGTCTTGTTCGCACTTGGTACTTTCATGTCTGCCGTGGTCGGTGGAGGCAGTTTTGGAAACGGCGAAAACCCTTGTGCTGCAACGGATTTCGGACACGCCGACCGGTATTGACCAGCTCCATATCAGAAAAAACCAGAGTTCAAATTGAAATGAGAAATGCCCCAAAACGATCGATTTTTTTGCGTGCTGGCAAGAAAACACGCAAGAAGAAAACCCTTGTCCGGTATGGCTTTGCGGACAGCCCCCCGGATTACATGCAAGAAAAACCGGCTCAAAACAGATTATACGAAGCACCCTTTCGGACCGAAACACAGAAAGGAGTCTTCGTTATGAAATACGACGCCAAGGAATTCAAAAAATACCCGGAGATTATGAACAAGGAGCAGATGCGGATCGCCTGCCACATCAGCAAGCAGACGGCGCTCTATCTTCTCCAATTCAACCTGATTCCGCACACCTGCACCGGCAAGAAAACCCGCTGCTACGCCATTAAAAAGAGCGATGTGATCGCTTTTATGAACGACCGTGAGGTCAACCCGGAAAAATACATAGCGCCGAAGAACTGGTACAAATACGGAAGCGAAATGGTTCGGCCCTATAAAATCCGCATCCATCCGCCGTGCGCCAAAGACGAGAAGAAGCTTCGGCGCTACTATGAGAGCAAGCTGGCCGCGCTGCCGGATGTGATGGATGTGGCCGCCGTCGTGGATTTCACAGGATATAACCGCCGCACCGTCTGCCAATGGATTCGCGTGGGGAAGCTGAAGGCGCTGGCGCTGCTGCAGAAGTACATGATCCCCAAATGCTATCTCATTGACTGGCTCTGCTCGGACGATTACAACAACACCAACCGTAAATCCCGCCGGCATATCGATATGCTTTGGGAGGCGCAGAAATGGAACGACATGCGATGAAATAGTGGAATTGTAAAAATGCCTGCTTCAAGCTGCAATTGCGTAAAAAGCTATATTCGGCGGACTTCCTTTGCTTGCGCGAAGGAGGTCCTTTCGCATTATTAGACGAGGCGGCTCTCTGTTTCTGAGAACAACCAAGGCGGGCACTCACATTGAATAAGCGAATATTCGCTGAAAATTCACAAGCTCCGGTTGACAGAGCGAATTTTATGAGTATAATATAATTAGAATTCGTATGAGGAGGCATCTCCATGAACTTTGAAACCGAAAATATAGAATTCAAGGCTCAGTTTACTGAGGAAATTTATAAAGAAGTGATCGCTTTCGCAAATACGGACGGCGGCGTGGTGTTCGTCGGCATTGACAACAATGGAAATGCCGTCGGACTGGCAGATGTGGATCAGGAGTATACCCGCATCACCAACGGCATCCGCGATGCTATTGTGCCGGACGTTACAATGTTCGTGCGCTTTTCGATCCAGGATAACAGGGTGGTGCGTATTGCCGTCAGTGAGGGAAGCAACAAGCCCTACTACCTCAAAGGAAAAGGTCTGAAGCCCAACGGTGTTTATGTACGCCAGGGCACCTCCAGCGTGCCAGCGTCCCCTGAGCAGATTCGCCAGATGATTAAGGAAAGCGATGGCGATGCGTTCGAAGAAATGCGCTCCATGGAGCAGGATCTGTCCTTTGAGGCTGCGGCAAACGCTTTCGAAAAATATGGAGTGCCGTTCGGAAAGGAAAAGTACCGTGCCCTTGGGATTACACAGAAGAATGATGAGCTTTTTACCAACCTTGCACTTATCATCTCCGATCAATGTGCGCATACGACGAAGGTAGCAGTTTTCGGTGATGATTCTAATACCACCTTCAAGGATAACAAGGAGTTCGGAGGCTCCATCTTTGCGCAGCTGGAGGACACCTTTGATTACCTGATGCTCTGTAACAGAACCAAGGCATCATTTAAGGGCTTGGAGCGTATTGAAAAGCAGGATTACCCCGAGGAGGCTCTTCGCGAGGCACTTTTGAATGCCATTGTGCACCGGGATTACAGCTACAGCGGCAGCATTATCATCAATGTGAACGACGAGCGGATAGAGTTCATCTCTATCGGCGGCCTCCTCCCCGGTCTCTCCACCGATGATATCCGTATCGGTATTTCACAACCCCGCAACAAGAATCTTGCCGAGATGTTCCATCGCCTGCGTTTGATCGAGAGCTACGGCACCGGCATCCGCAGAATCTATAAGCTTTATGAAAACTGCCCCGTACAACCGTTCATCGAAGCAACGCCCAATGCATTCAAAATGGTCCTGCCCAATATGAATGCCATGACCGTTGCCATCCCAAAGCAGGCTTCTCCGGTCACTGCACAGATGCAAAAGGTTCTTGACTATACCTCCGCGCACGGCCATATCACGGATGAAGAGGTCCAATCCTTGCTTGGAATCAAGAAGACCCGCGCTTTTGAGCTTATGAAACAGATGCGGAATATGGGGCTTGTGCAGAGGGTAGGCCGCGGGGCTGAAAAGAAATACTTGCTGAATTAGCTCTCAGCTAGTGTTTGCTACAAATAATTAATTGAATGCGGCCATCGGTGACGGAGACTTATTCAGGAAGCAGGAAATGCATGAAAGCATCCATTAAAAATATAGAACAGACCATCGCCTCGGAGCAGTATCGTCCTGCTTTGAGCGAGGAATACCAAGAGTTGTTTCAGCGACTTACTCGGCGCTTAGAAGACACGTTACCTATGAACAGAGCTCGAATTATCAGCGATGAGCTTCGGCGTGTTTCTGAAACTGCACGAGAAGCCGACCTTGACTGCCAAAAATATATGGCGGCCCTAAGCGTATTAGTTGATCTTTCCCTTCAAGGCTGGATTTTTGATTTTCAGGATCATCAGCTTACCTTGAGAATGGAAAACGATAACATTGATGATAAAGAGAAAATACGCTATAGACTTAGCGCAGAGCGCAATGCGCAATTTAAAAGCGAAAGCGTCGCACGCTTCATTAAGTATATGGAGACCGAGCGGAATTATAACGGTACTCCAGTATCGGTTAAGTGCTTGATTGGAAATAGAGATGCGCTCATCCTTGCAATTAGAACGGGGCGTCAGGTCTGCGCACCATATATTCAAATGGTTACAGGCAGCAGAGATGAGTATACAGGCTTTAAGCTTTCAGACATTTGGAGATATTTCCGCTACACGTGGTCCATCCCCTATAAGACAATGCCCGGGAGAAACATATACTATCTTGTTAGAGACAGCTTGCAGCCATATCACCCGATCATTGGTATTTTTGCCTTGGGTAATTCCGTCCTTAATCTGACTGCTCGAGATGATGATATTGGTTGGACAATTGAGGCTATCAAGACAGAGATGTCAAAACGAGTTCACACAGAATACTGTGAGCAAACTGTAAGCGGAACTGATGGAAAAAGAGTTAAGGTAAAAATTCAAGCACCAATTGAAACCGAGGAGGAATACCTACAGCGTAGATATGCTTATGCAGAGCGCCTTTTCCCGCTTCTTGTCAAAAATGTCAATTCAGCAATTTCGGAAATCTATACCGGTGATCTTGGCTATTATAAGCAAACCAAGTATCCCCGTCAGGAGCAGGTCGATGAGCTTTATGCCATAGCTGCAGAGTATTCCGAAAGGTCAATAAACAACAGAAACAACGAGACATCTCCGGATTGGCGGGAGGAAGCAAGGAGTAATCTATTTAAGCGTAAGCGTGCATCTGAATTGGCCAAGCTCTTGGAAACGAAAATAGCATTTAACAATGCCGCCGGGCAAAGCAACGAGGACAAGCTCCTATCTCTTCTTGCATCTGAGGGCGGACGCAAAGCAATTCATACTGCGCTGATAGCTAACAGAAAATGCAAAATTGGATCAAACATGATGGACATTATCGTTTGCGGCTCCATCCCACCATATAATCACCTCTTAGGCGGTAAGCTTGTAAGCATTCTGGCTTGTAGCCCTAGAGTGATCAGTGATTATACTCACCGTTATGAGCGACAAATCAGCGAAATCGCTTCTCGAATGAAGGGCGAACGGGTAATCCGCGACAGCCGTCTAGTCTACCTAGGCACTACCAGTCTATATGCTGTCGGAAGCAGCCAGTACAATCGTATAAAGGTACCATTAGGCAACGGCAGATTACTCGAGTTTCGCGAAATGGGAGTCACGGAGGGCTATGGTACCGTGTTTTTCTCACGGGAAACCACCGCTCTTTTCTCTAGAATTCTTGAGCTGCAGGATGGCGGGAAGCGTATTAATCATGTTTTTGGGGAGGGGACAAGCCCGCGTTTTCGGATGATCAGCAGAGGCCTAAGCTCTATTGGAATCCGCGCTGACGCATTTCTTAAGCATTACTCTCCTCGTATTGTATATTCTGTCGATCTTGCCAAGAACACGAAGGATTATTTGATGGGCTATACAAACGCTGTAGATTATGGCTTTAACCCTGACTGTGAGGAGGATATAGCCCATGGAACACAGGCATTGATTGATTATTGGTATAAGCGTTGGCTGATGAAGCGATTAACAACGGTGGATATTGTTCAGCGACTGAACGACTTTAGGGTGGATGATGTTCTGCTCGGAGGCATGTAAGGAGGCAAATATGTCAAAGCTCGATTTTATCAAGAAGCTATACAATGGGAAGAATTGTTATTCTGACCACATGAATAAGGATGAGCTTGGCTTTCTGCACATTTCTTCCGGTGTAGAGCCGCTTGTCTCTGACATGCTAGACAAGCACAAGCTCGTATTTTTGACCGGAAATCCTGGTGATGGCAAGACCTTCATTATCAAGGCGATTGAACCCTGCATTATCAGAAATAATGTATTCGTTAAAACAGATTTTAATGAAGTTACGAATTATGCTGATGCCGCTAGGAATATTGTTGACCTTTATGTAGAAAAGAAGCCCGCAGTGTTCGCTATTAATGAGTATCCGTTTTTGCGGCTGTGTAAGGAGATTAAGCGGATTAATCCTGATATTTATAATGAAATAATGCGGGCAAAGAAATCTGCTATTACGTACGAGTTCTCCGAGCCCATTAGGCATATTGCTGTTGTTGACCTTAACGAGAGAAATCTTCTTACCAAGGATAATCGGTTGCTTGATACTCTATTAACGAAAATGACTGACCTGCTCTCCAGCGAGCCAGTACACAGCCAAGCCTTAAAGTATAATCTTCGTGCACTTCAAAGCACAGAAATAAAACGGCAGATTGTTTCTTTGCTGGAGTTGGCATCCTCCGACTGTGAGCATTTTGCAGTAAGGGATGTTCTTGGCGCGATTTCATTTATGCTTACAGCGTGTACAATGGATGAATATGAAGGTCAATATTACTATTCCGCAATATTCGAGGGTTCAAACGAACTGCTTCGAGCCATTCAAAAGTTTGATCCGATATATTTGTCTGTGCCATCACTTGATGAGAGTCTCTGGAATGGAGTCATAAATGAGGGCTGGCTCATGGGGGCTCCTCGAAAATGGCCAAACGATTCCTCCTTCGAGGACGATGTTGACGCGGCAGTCGAATGCTTTAAAGAGATTAAGAGAAAGTATTACTTTGAAAACCTTGATGGACAAGGCTTGCTTAAGCTTCAACCAGAGGAAATCTGCAAGAGCATGGAAATTTTTACGGCCTTTGATTCTCAAAAGAAGAAGATCAAGGAGCGTCTTGTCCGTTCTATAAACAAGCTGTTTCTGCCCTCGTCTGATGACAAGAAACAGTTACACATTTGGACTACGCATAGATACGACCTCAGCCAGGAGGCAGCGGTTGCTATATCTAGTAAATCTGTTGATTCGAGCGAGCTTGAGATAAAAATGCCCCGTCCGGCAGATTGGCTGCAGGGCATGGAATACATGCCAAATCACATTATTCTGAAGCTTAAAGCCGGCGATGTCCCCGTGCTGACGCTGGATGCTGATTTTTTGCGAACACTCGATGCCGTGGAAAACGGTTATCCTGTAGGCCTTTTGGCCCCACAGTACGAGCAGGCGGCGGCAATGTTCCTTCAGCAGCTAGACAATTATGGTTATGCTGAAGAAAACGACGATGGAGAAATAATCTTAGCAAGTAGGATCAACAGCAGCAAGAAGACGGTGCTGATACAGGACGGGAAATACGATTTTGAGGAGGGCGAGGAATAATGGCTGCGGATTCCCTAAAACGTATAGGCGATAAAATTTGCCAGGATTATCTCGGCTTTAATCCGACCTCTAACTCGACAAAGCCGCCTCACATTGCTAACGGCCTGTTCCGTGCCTGTATAGGAGAGACCTGTGATACAAGGGATGTACACGAGTGGGTTATTAGTGACGGGAGAAAGGATGCCCTTCCGTCAGAAAAAATCGTAGCGGATTACGCTTGTATATTAGAAAAGGGTGAGCAAGAAAAGCCGTCAAACATTAAACAGTTCCGCTTTTTTTGGGTGAAATTTTCAATCAGGACAATACTCTCTATCCCCAATACGATTTTTCGGTTATGGACATTTCCTCCCACTGGATGGTCAAAGGGCGGTTGAATTCCGAAGCGCATATTGGAGACTTCATTTTTGAAATACTCGCAAAGCAGCTTGATGGCAAGCGATCTCCTGTTATTTCACTACTACAGGAGGCTCTAAGCAATGATTCAGATGACCTAACAAAGCTTATCAAGCCAATCCTTACTGCCCCCTCAGATAAAGAAAAACGCAGCATCCATGGAATCCAATATCCTGAGGATAGTGAAATACGTTGGGATAACTGCAAGGAAAGGCTCCGGAACGGCTTTGATCGGCTTGCTGATAACATCATTGCGACAGGAGAGAATAGAAACAGCCTTTTGGTTATGCGAAGGATCATTAATTTTGCCTTGTTCTCAACCTTCATTTATTTAACGCAGGGCGATGCTGCAGCATACGGTGGTAGCAAGCCCCCTATTCTTCTGGATTCAGGCGCGGATTTGGAGTCGATAAAAAAGGCGAGTGAGCAATCCTATACTTTAGCTAAAAAAACTGTTGAGGATTTCTTTATCAGCTCTATTGATATGATTCTTGGAGAGGAAATTCTCTCCGACACCGCTGATGAATGCCGACGGTGGATCGATAGTATGGTTTTTTCCTCCGTTAATCGTGAGGAAAGCATTAGAAGGGCAGTAAAGAATTATTTTGATAGCTTTGTTGACGAGGATAGGTCTCCGAGACTTGCGCTCTCAAGAGCCCTGCAGATTGCCCTATATACCTTTGAGTACAAGAACAATTCCCCCTCTGCCTTCTGCAGAGTGCTAGGCGTTAGATGTGGCTTGATTGGCCCAAGAGGCAATCGAGCAAACATCAAGCGTTATCTGATCAATAGCTTTACGCTGGAAACCATTACCCTAGGTGCGTTGAGCAAGGAAGAGCTCGAGGATGGAATTGAACTAAAGGAGTTAGGTGAAAAGCTAATTTCTGCATACAACATCCTAATCGGGGCTGATGCTGAGACTGAATATAATCTCCTCGCTGCTTATAATATTGCGCAAGCAACTCCCGGCGACCTACGTGGAGATTTGAGTATCAACTCACAGGCTATAGCTAATACTTATATTTCCCTAGGAATGGGAAAACGGTATGCCGATGGTGTTACATTAATCGGGTGGAGGCTTTGATATGGAAAAGACACTGCTGACTAAGGTAGTAACGCAGCTTGTTAATGAACGTGCGAATGCTCAGGAATATGGTGTTGCACTTGTCAATATTCCTGACTTTGATTACGTTGCTTTTGCACTAGGTCTATCCTCCGAAAGAAAGGCGGCCTTGTTCTTCTTGGGCTTTCCTGAGTCCACAAGAGCTCGCATAGAAAGTGAACTGTCCCAAAACGAAAAGCTTTCTTATGATTTCACAGTAGAAAAGGCCGAGGAGTCGCGCAACTCTGGCGATGAAAGCATATTTAGGGTTCTGATCATCAAGCGCGCAGAAATGGAAAAGATGTCATCTCTGCGCTGGTTCCCTGAGATCACGCTGGAGCGCATTTATACCAAAAGCTGTGACCTTGCAAAGAAGGAGCTTGCCGGAACAAACGCTGTAATTGAGGCACTAATTCAGGCGCTTCGTAGTAAGCCTATCCGTAGCATTCTAAGCTTTGAGCGAGTACTCGAGTATCTTGAACTCTTGATTTCCTCTCCTGCAGATACGCTCCCTGATGCGATAAAAGAGAACTATTATCGACTTGGGCTTTGCGCAGACAAGAATGTTGATAGCCGGAATCCAGTAAGAGATGATTTCGTGGCAAGGATTAAGCATAACCACGGAATCGTTGAAAGGATAAGTAATCTTGAGCAGGCTGAGCGCCAAAGCATTACGAACTACTATACTAAGGCTACAGGTAAGAAGGAAACTCCCCACCGAATTCTAAGCTACTACAAAACAAAGGATATTGCTCTGCTTGGCCAAATGGAATTAGCTGAGGTTGAGGAGTGTCTCAAGGCTGCAAAGGAGAAAAAGAGTCCTACTCCGTCACCGAGACGAGGTGCGGCAATAAGGCCAACAGCATTAGCTGCACAATTGATTTTCGATGACAATCAGGATCAGATTCCTGATATACTGGCACAACTGGAGCGTGATATTGATCAGCGCGCAAACACGAAAAAAGCAGAAAAAGTAGAGGTTGATGTGGATGGCGGGCGGGCTCAGTTTAAGACGGAGCCCGTTACGGAGAGAATCGCTGAGGAAATGTCGTCCGATTCTGACTTCGGCAGTATTATTCGTGCTGAGGTTCAAGCGCCGGACGAAGCTATTCGCGATCTTGATAAATATGAGCGAATATCATTAGGACCGGCGATTCTTGATCCGATTTGGGACAGCTTATCTCGGATCTCTGCACTTGTTTCAGAGGGCGAAACCATTTCTGCGCGATTGAAGCGGTTTCTTGAAGCAAGGAAGGAACTTTTACCCTTCAGCAGGCGCTTGCAGGATGCACCTATGCTGCAGGTTCTTGCTCAATTTGACAAGTTTTACAAGTATCTCACAGCGTATGAGGGATTGCTTACCGCAATAAACGATGAGTTTCCTAAAATTTGGGCAATTGCACCATCTAACGCCAAGGAAATCATTAACACAATCATGTCCTTGGACTATGTCTTTGTTGTTGGGGAGGCAAAAGCCCATGCAATCCCGACCCCTATGCATCCTATGTATCTTTGGAAGTATGTAGAGCTTGCCAAGGAGATTCTTGCAAGCAAAGGTGTCAATGAAATCGGAGAAGCACAGCTTAGTGATGAGGATAAGTCGTTCATTATCCGAAGGGCTGAGGATATTCCTGACCCCTTATCCGTTGCACTGCTTCCTGCTACCATTGCGTGTTGTGGTGCAACATTCCTTCCTCTTTCTGGTAGAATTGGTATGCTCCCGGTTTATTCAAATGTACCGCAGATCAACCAGAGTGAAAGTGGCATTGATACTCTTAAGCAAGCAATTATTCGTTACCTCTGCCTATATCCTCATGCTGGGATGATGCTTAAGCTCTGCGTTATAGATCCTCCATCTGTGGAAGTAATCGTTTCTATGCTGAAGGCCTTGAACAACGACAAGGAGTTTAATATCAACGGAATAGAGATTTCTATCTTCCACACAAAGGAGGTTCCCACAAGCTGGATTGAAATTGATAACGATTCTCTAAATGACGGAATGCTGGGGAGAATCAAGGGACAGAGATCTCTCAACTTCAAGCTTAAGATAGCTCATCACAAGTACTCCTACAGCAAAATACTAGGTGAGATTAGCCGCGAGCAGCATATGCTTATCATCTTCGATCCCAATGAGGTTAAGATCGAGACTGCTCAAAACAACCGCCAAATCCACATTCATCCTCTTTGCGTACCAAAGGTATATAAATACAACCCGATTGATGAAAAGGTGGAAATCCGTCCGGCAAGCGAAGGCGGAATCTTTACCGTCTATGCCAGCATCATAGAAAAGCTAAATGAACACCCCTCGACCTTCAGCCATACAAGCACAAGCTTTTATACCCCGCTCAAGAGAGAAACCTATGATGCCTTTTTGGATAAATGCGACTGGCTTGTAATCTTAGATCAGAGTCTAAAGAGTTGGGATATCTCGCTGAGGGCAGCTAGTGAAAAGCTGTTTTATAGGGAAAACGATTATCGCTCCATTGGTATTTATTCCAGCAATTGCAGGAAATTCGTGCTTGGGTATGATACTCTTGTAAAGCGCTTAGGCAACTTCGTCCCAAAGGAGGAGGGAGTAAAGGAGATCATCAAGGCTGTCCGTGAGATTAACGATGACGGCCTGCTAAGCATCGTTTCGCATACCTCAAATCGCATATTCGATACCAATCACGGCAAGGGAAGTTTGGGAATTGCACTGGCTGCAATCCACTACAAGCGGCAACACCCCGCCGCAATACTGGTTGGTCTAGACACCCAGCTTGCGCAGGAATGGCTTTCAGACCGCGAGGACGGCAAGCTACCAGATTTGATCGGCATCAATCTTGAATCCGACACTGATGCGCGCGTTGACATTATTGAGGTGAAAACCTACGCGGACAATCCAAATGCCTTCACTATTGATGGAGATACGATCTCTGGGCATGCTGTAGAGCAGGTTACGGCACTTGAGAGCCTCACTCAAGAGATGCTTGGGAAAGCAGAGAAAATCACTACGATTTCACGACGTGAAATTTTGAGAGAGCAGGTTTTTGAGTGTTTGTTCCAGGCGACTCTCGATCCAGCAAGCAAGCTCCGCTACAGTAACATGCTGAATGACCTTTTCGCCGGCGAATACAATGTGAGTGTTCGCAGAAATATAGCTTTCGTTGACTTTGAAAATACAGAGAGCTCCGAAAAGGTTTATAAGGGTATCGATGATTTTTTGGGCAAGGACTATACCCTGATAACAATTGGTAGTAGTGAAGTTCAGGCGATTCTTGCTAATACTGTCTTTGCTTGCGAAGCAGGCCCGCTTAATCCGGCCTTTCAAGACGAAGCTGTCGCTTCGCCTCAAGCGACATACGAGGCAAATGTGGTAGGGCCTGTACAAGAAGAGACAGCTTGGCCTGAACATTCTCCAGTTGCTCCTGACACCGCTCATGCTTATGTAGCCGATGCTCCTAGCACACCCGTTGCTCCTGCTGCACCTGTCACGAATGAAACCGATACCGAGCTTCAAAGAACAGACCTTCGAGAAAAGTGTGCGAGAATTAATAAGGTTTTTCGCGATTATGGCATCAATGCTTATCCTGTAGATCCTAATATGGTTCAGGAGGCTGCGCGTTTTACGAGATTTTCTGTTGAGCTAAAGTCTGGCGAAACAATAAGGACACTGGAACGCTTCAAAACGGATATTGGCATCCAGCTTGAGGCAAATGGAGAGATACTGATCGATCATATTAAAGGAACCAAGTATCTTTCGGTTGATGTGCCCTTTGCAGGCGCTGGTAAAGCGATTAGTCTTTTGAAGCATTTGAATCTCTTGGACGGCTCCTCAGGCGCTCTCGATTTTGTCGCAGGACAAAAGGCAGACGGAAGGTTTGAAGTCGTTGACATCGCCAAGGCCCCTCATATGCTTATTGCAGGTACAACAGGCTCGGGCAAAACCATTTTCTTGTATTCGATCATCGTAAGTCTGCTGCATAAGTATCCTATGGAGGATCTGGAGTTCCTAATCATTGACCCCAAGCAGACGGATTTCGTTTTCTTTGAGGATTTACCTAATCTCTACGGCGGGCATGTTGTGGTCGATGCTGAAGAAGCGCTCGAGATGATTCAACGCATCAATGACGTCGATAAGGAAGGGCGAATGCAACAGCTTCGATTCTGCAGGAGCAGAGATATTGGCTCGTACAACGAAAAAAATCCAGATCATCGCATGAAGCGGCTTATCATAATTATTGATGAGTATGCAGATTTGATTCAGACCGCAGAAATGCAAGGAAAGCGAAAAGAATTTGAGAAATTCCTTTCCATGTTGGCACAAAAGGTGCGATCCTTGGGCATTCATCTTATCATCGCGACACAACGGCCAAGTGCAAATATCGTTACGGGCGTGCTAAAAGCTAATATCCCCTACAGAATCTCCTTTAGATTACCTTCTCACACGGATTCTCAGACGATTTTGGACATGCCCGGTGCGGAGAACCTCTTGGGTAAGGGTGATATGCTGATGGTTACTGATAGCGATACCATCCGTATGCAGGGCTTGTATATTTCAGAAGATGAGCTTGATAATTTTGTGAAAAGCAGACAGTGAGGAATTGACACATGCAAACAGTGCTAACCCCAGAGCATAAAACCGGAATTTTTATACAGGAGCTGAAAAATCGCTTCCTGTGTGAGGTTGAGATTGACGGGGAAAGCACTGTTTGTTATGTGCCATCCTCCTGCCATCTGAGCAACTTCTTAGATCTTAAAGGCAAGAGCGTATTATTAGCTCCTACTCAGTCAAAGAATGCGCGGACTCAATTTGCTCTTTTTGCTATCCCGTACAAGAAAAACTATATCCTGTTAAACACCTCGATGGCAAATAGGACGGTTGCGGACAGCATTAAGGGGCGTCGTTTTTCTTTTTTAGGAAGAAGAGGAACAATCTATACTGAGCACTATGTTGGAGGCTATAAGAGCGATATTTATATTCAAGATACAAATACGATAATAGAAGTAAAAAGCGTGCTTTCAACAGAAAAATGTGCTTTGTTTCCTACGGTCTTCTCTGAAAGGGCTTTGAAGCAGCTTGAAAAACTGCGCGATTTGCTTTCCTTGGGCTATCGCGTGCATTACAGTGTTATTTCCCTTAATCCGTATGTGAGTAGCATTTATTTCGTTTCGGACGCACAGTTTACGCCCTTGCTCAAATCATGTATTGACCTTGGAATGACGATTTCTGCGTTTTCATGCAGGATGGATGACAATAGAGTATACATAGATAAGAGGCTACAGATTATTTTTCCTTGATGAATTTGGCATTCCGCTAATTAAGGAAAACCGCCGATTTAGTAAATATAGGCCTTCACATAAGAGGTCAGTCTAATAGCCAAAAGCACTATAAAAAATCGTCAAGTGCGATTTGGTCAGGCGTGATTTGGCAAATCGTATGTGACTATTTTTCTGTCAAATCTGCAAATCTGTTTTTCGCACATTGGGCTTTTCCTTCGGGTTGCGCTATCATGTGGATGATGATAGAAACCCGCACGGCGGGCGCAAAAGGAGGAAGAATATGTACAACAGATTCGCAGAAATGCGCAGGCGGTATCTGCGCGAGCACAGGGACGGCATCTACACAGGGATGCTGCTGACCGGCAAGTTGGTCGACCATCTCAAGGAAAGCGGCGACACGGCACAAGAAATGTTTGATCAACTGGTCGAACAGATGAAGAAAGCCGAAGGTGTCACTGAGCGGCTGAAGGCTGAGAATCAAATGGAATGGGTGGGACGGATGAACAGCATCCGCAGCCGCGCGGAGGAGGTTATCCTTTCTGAGCTGGTTTATTGCTGAGGTGTGGTGATGTTTAAGCATAGAAGAAATCGGGTGTTAGCACTCTGCGCCGGCGAGCGACGGCTGCTGACAACGGCCCTGTTGTCCTTTCGGAACAAGCTGGTAGCAAGCGGCAAGCCCACCGAGGATATCAATGAGCTGCTGATCCGGCTGCTGCGGTAAAAACTGAATACGAGAAATGAGCGTCTGCTTCTGAAAAGAGGCAGGCGCTTATTTTTATGGCATCAATTTTGCAGCCACACCGATGAAATCCGGAATGGACATGGCATCAATTTTGATGCCATAGACGAAAAATGGCTCCATTTCGGAGCCACGAGCAGTCCTGCATAGGAAAATGGCTCCGATTTGGAGCCAAAACAAAAGAATTTTTCAAGGGGGTTAATTTTTTGGCCTTCTCGCTGCCTACCAAGTGAGGGGAACTTTGAAAAAGCTCTGCACAAGCTCGGCTTTTTATAATTTACCAGCTCAAAAGAAAAAATTTTGAAAAGCAGCGGGAAAATCCGAAAAAAATTCGGCAAAGGGAAAGTGAGAGGAGCTTCTAAGCTTCCCCCGTGTACCTCGATAACTGAATAGCCGTTACCGAGACAGATATGACTGTGCGACGACCTCGAAAGAGCGAGCACGGCGACGCCGCGGAGACCCCGGGGTAGGCACATAAAAACGATATCGGAAGTACGGCGCCAAACCAAAAAACACAATTACCAGCGAAAGAAAGAAGGTGAAACACATGAACAAGCTACAACTGATCGATGCCGATACCCTGTATTACAAACCTCTTGCCCACCCCAAAATGCTCATCGACGGTGTTCTCTCCGACGGGCTCGCCATTTTAGCGGGAGACTCCAAGATCGGCAAGAGCTGGATGGTGCTGTGGCTGTGCCTGCAAATCAGCCGCGGCGAGGCGGTGTGGGGGTTGCCCACCAGAAAAACCGATGTGGTATATCTGGCCTTGGAGGACCGGGAATGGCGCGTTCAGCAGCGTATGCAGGAGCTGACGGATTCTCCACCGGAGAATCTCCGCTTCGGCTTTTCCTGCGGACAGCTGGGCGCGGAGCTGGAGGGGCAGATCGAGGAGACTCTGCGGGAATTTCCCTCCACGGGCCTGATATTCCTCGATACCCTCCAAATGGTGCGGGACAATGCTTCCGCAAAGGTCAATGCCTATGCCCAGGACTACAAGGATCTGTCCGGCCTGAAAAAGCTTGCCGATGACCACGGCATTTGCATCTTCGTTGTCCATCACACCCGAAAGGAGCGGGACAACAGCAATATTTTCAATGATATGACCGGTTCCACAGGCATTTTGGGCGTGGCGGATACGGGGATGATTCTCCGCAAGGATGACCGCTTCGGCGATTGCGCCACCCTCTGCATTACAGGCCGGGATGTGGAGGAGAAAAAGCTGAAAATGCAGATGCGGGGCGTCCGATGGGAGATTACCGAGGCGCTCAGCGCCAAGGATTTGCGAAAGGAACGCATCCCGGACTTTGTTTTTCAGGTGGCGGATTTTCTCTTGGCGCACAGGCGGTTTCGGGGCACGGTGTCCCAACTGCTTGCCGCCGTAGGTAATACGGAGCTGAAGCCCAATCTCGCCAGCAAGCATCTGACCCGTCATTACAGCGATATACTGATGCCCTTGGGAATCACCTATGAGTACCGTAAAACGGCGGCTGCCCGGCTGGTGCTTTTGGAGCTGCATGACGGTGTTGACGGTCATGACGGTTCCTCCAGGAGTGACAGACTTGCGTCACTGCGGAAACAAAATGACGGAACCTTCCGGCTTCCCCAAGCATCGTCACAAGCGTCATCTGTGTCATGGGAGGAGGCGGAGGACGATGAGGCATTGCCGCTTTAAGGGGGGCGGGGCGATACACCGCTTTTTTATCCGTAAGGATAACGAGCATGGGATTTGTGTAGCCGTGCGGCACCCAATTCCCCCGTATCTGCCGATACGAAAGGGGGGCGCCCCTGTAACCCCGCTGAAAGGATGTGATATCTATGCGGAATCGAACAGAAGAAATCAATGTGCGAGTCTATAAAACCGAGAAGAATACCATTCGCAGAAAGGCAAAGAAATGCGGCATGAATATGTCGGAATACCTCCGAACCTTGGGAACCGGCACAGCAGTAAAGGAGGCTCCGCGCCGGGAGCTGATGCTGGCGTATCAGAAGCTGACGACGCTCCACGATACCGTCCGCTACGAGCTTGCCATGAGGGACTTTGACGAGGCACTGACCGAGATCGAGAGCCTGCTTCTGCGCGCCTATCACGGGAAGGAGGATGCCGATGGCGGTGACGAAGATCTGGGCGATCCATGACAGCGTCAGCCGTGTGGTGGACTACTGCACCAACCCCAGCAAGACCAAACTGAGCGACCTGGAGCAGGTGCTGCTGTATGCTGCCGACAAGGATAAAACCTTGGATGAGGGGGAGCAGCAATACGCCGTCACCGGAATTGGCTGCAGGGCGGAGTCTGCCGCAAGGGAGATGGCTGCCGTGCAGAGGCGCTTCGGCAAAGCCGGCGGCAATGTGGCCTACCACGCTTACCAGTCCTTCAAGACCGGTGAGGTTACGGCGGAGGAATGCCATCGCATCGGCGTGGAGACGGCGCGGCGGCTTTGGGGGAACGACCGGCAGGTGCTTGTCGCCACCCACTTCAACACTGGCACTTAACACAACCACTTTGTTGTGAATCCGGTGAATATGTGGACGGGCAAAAAGCTGGAGGCAAAATACGAGGTTTACTACAAGCTGCGGGATATGTCCGACCGTATCTGCAAGGAGCATAGCCTGTCGGTGGTGAAAAATCCCCAACGGCACAAAACGGCGCGGTCAGTCTACTTTGCCGAAAAGAACGGCGAGCCTACCCGCTACAACCTCATGCGGCGGGCGCTGGACGAGGCGCTGACGATATCGAGCAGCTGGACGGAGCTGAGCGCTGTGCTGCGGAAGAAGGGCTATGTGTTCGTGTGCGATCCCTACCGCAGGTATGCCACCATCCGCTCTCTAAGCGCCAAAAAGTGTATGCGTACCTTTCGGCTGGGAGCCGAATATGACAAGGAGGCGCTGCAGGACAGGCTGCTGGAGAACCAGCGGGACATCCGTGTGACCCGGCGCTATTTTGAATTCATGAGGCCCTACACACGGGAATATGCCAGGAAAAATCCGCCGACGGAAAAATATTACCGGCAGCGGGATTTCTATCTGCATTTGCCCCGTGTCACCGGATATTTGAGCTTCTTCCGCTGTGTGGCAATCGTGCTGGGCGTTGCGCCGCTGTACGAAAAGGAATATCGGCAGCCTCTGTCGGCGGAGTGCCGGGAGGCTTGCCGCAAGCTGGACCGCTTCACCGACGAGATAACGCTGGTGTGCCGGGAGCATTTGGATACGTCGGAGGATGTGCAGAGGTTTCTTGCACGAATGGACAGGGAGATGGATGCAATATCCGCTACACGCAGCAAAATGCGTAATAAGCAGCGAGGCTGCGCCGATCCTGCGGAGAGGGTCGAGCTGAAAAAGTCCTGCGCCGTCTGCACTGCAGAGTTCTCCCGGCTTCGGAAGCAAAAGCAAACCGCCTATAACATGATTGAGGATAACCCAAAGCTGAAAGCCCTCTTGGCGTGTGAAATGGATGCGTGGGTGGAAAACGACCCCTACCTCTCCCCGCGGGAAAAGCAGGTGCTGCGAAATCAGCGGCCGTCCCAAGAGGGAAAGACGATTATACGATGAAAGGAAGGATTCGATGAAGAACGACCGATTGATTGATTTGGGACTGACCGGGTACGAGGAGCTTTTTATGAGCACGGAGGAACGGCTCGATGCGAAAAAGCCAAAGGTGGAGGCAATCCCGCTGGCTGACCTTATGCCCTTTCGAAATCACCCCTTCAAGGTGAAGGAGGACGAGGAAATGGCGCAGCTCATGCGGAGCATTGCCGATGCCGGTGTGCTCTCTCCGGCGCTGGCAAGGCCGCTGCCTGACGGCGGCTATGAGCTGATCTCCGGCCACCGGCGGCTGGCAGCGTGCAAGGCACTGGGGATGGACACCATGCCGGTGATTATCCGTGACCTGACAGACGAGGAGGCTGTTATTACCATGGTGGACAGCAACCTGCAAAGGGAGCATATTCTCCCAAGCGAAAAGGCGTTCGCGTACAAGATGAAATACGATGCCATAAAACGCTCGCCGGGTCGAAAAGAAAATGGTGACCAACTTGGTCACCAAATCAAAAGTATTGATTCTCTTGCTGAAAATTCACCGGACAGCCGCAACCAAATCCAACGCTACATCCGACTCACCCACCTGATCCCCGACATCCTGAAGCTGGTGGACGAGGGCAAGATCGCCCTGACTCCGGCGGTGGAGCTGTCCTATTTGCAGCCGTCCGAGCAGGAGATGCTCTTCTCCGTGATGGACAGCGATGAGGTAACGCCGTCCTTGTCTCAGGCCCGGCGGCTGCGGCGCATGAGCGAGGCGCAGACTCTCACGGACGATGCAGTGCTGCAGCTTCTGTCCGAGGTTAAGGGCAATCAGGTGGAATATGTGAAGGTGCCGGTAGACAAGCTCCGCAGCTTTTTCAGCCCGGACACCTCCGTGAAGCAGATGACCGAGACGCTTGTCAAGGCCATGGACTTTTACAACAAATACTTGGCGCGGCAGCGCAAAGACCGGGACGCCCGGTGAAAGGAGATTAAATTATGAAAGCTAATTTTGATTTTAACCGTTTGAGCGAAAGCAGAAAACAGGAGCTTGACCGTATGGCCGCAGATTTTTCCGAGGCGGGTTGCCTCTTTGTTGAGGATCTTTTCCTTGAATTTCTCATCGATGCTGATAACGGTATTGACCGCAGCGATGATAAGCTTGTGGCAACCTTTGATGATGAGTGCGGACACGAGCTGGTGTTTATTCTCTCTCAGGAAGAGGTTCACTATGTAATCCATGCTATTTCGGAAAAACTGGATAATATCGTATGCGAAGGCGGCACTCCCTTCGGTGAGGATGAAAACGAAGAGAGTATTGTCAGCCTCTCGCCGGTGAACACAGAAGAAGAGCTTGATATGCTTCTCGCACATGTGCTTGGTGACGATGGAGGTGGTGCCGATGACTAAAATCGAAATTCAGACCCTATACGAGGTGATGTTCACGGACTACCCCGACATTGTAAATGTGGCGCAGGTGCAGGCGATGCTGGGCATCAGCCGTCATCTGGCCTATGCGCTGATCGGCGACGGCGACATCCCCGGTATGAAAATCGGCAACGCATACCGCGTACCGAAAATCAATGTGATCCGCTACGCACTCTCGGCGGGAAATCCGCAGCCGGCGGCGTAGCCGGGATTTGAACCTGTATGGCACATTGGACGGGCATTCCCGCCGGGCGTATAATAAAAACGGTCCGAAAGGGTGCCCGTTCATGTGCTATCCGCAAAGGAGGTAGAATTTATGATAGCAGGACACCTGCAAATAAAAAACGACAATTACTACATGGTGCTGAATTACACGGACGCCAACGGCAAGCGCAGGCAGCCGTGGATTCCCACAGGACTTCCCGCAAAGGGAAACAAGCGCCGCGCTGAGAAGCTGCTGCTGGATACCCGCAAGAGCTTTGTCCCGCCGGTTGTGAGCAAGGAGAACGAGGACATCTCCTCGGATATGCTGTTTGCCGACTACATGGAGCTGTGGCTGGAGATTATCCGCAGCTCGGTGGAAAAGACCACCTTTTCCTCTTACACGCAGATGGTAAAGGGGAAGATCGCACCGTATTTCCGAAACACCGGACTGACGCTGGACGGAATTCAAGCCAAGCACATTCAGAGCTTTTATCTGCATGAGCTGAAAACCGTGTCGCCCGGTACGGTAATCCACTATCACGCCAATATCCACAAGGCGCTGAAATACGCCGTCAAAATGGACCTGATTCCCTTCAACCCCGCCGACAAGGTGGAGCGCCCCAAGAAGCAGCGGTACATTGCGGACTATTACCGGCAGGAGGAGCTGGAGAGGCTGCTGGAAGCGTCCAAGGATCATCCGTACTCCCTGCTGATTCAGATGACCGCCTTTTACGGCCTGCGCCGCAGCGAGGCGCTGGGGCTGAAATGGGACGCCATCGACTTTGAGCGGGACACCATCACCATTAAGCACATTGTAACCAACGCAAAGATAGACGGCAAATGTGAAATCGTCTGCGCCGACCGCGCCAAGACGAAATCCAGCCTGCGCTCCCTGCCGCTGGTCAGCAATATCCGGGAAAAGCTGCTGGCGCTGAGGGAGCAGCAAAAGGAGAATCGGCGCGTATGCGGAAATTGCTACAGCAAAAAATATGACGGCTATGTTTTTGTGGATGCCATGGGCAATATCTTCAACCCCAGAAGCGTTACCGCCAATTTCAGCAAGCTGCTGGAGCAGAACGGCCTGCGGCACATTCGCTTTCACGACCTCAGACACAGCTGCGCCTCACTGCTTTTGGCAAACGATGTGCCTCTGAAGCAAATTCAGGAGTGGCTGGGCCACAGCGATATCGGCACGACGGCGAATATTTACAGCCATTTGGATTACAAGTCCAAGATCACCTCGGCAAATGTAATGGACAATATCCTGACTCTGCCGGACACAGGGCAGACCGGCTGGCACACCTGAGTTCTTGCCGAAAATCATGTACGCCGATGTGACCTTGAGAGAAAAGAAAAGCCCAGTCATATGGGCAAAAGCCTTGATATGACTGGGTTTTTGTCTATGGGGTACGTAAAAGATGGATTTGCGTTTTTGATAGATGGATTCGTACCCATGGCATGATTTTGCGTAACATTCTGCTGCCCAAGTCGCGGAAACCAAATCGACTATTATGTTGCACTATTCCGCAATTAATTATGGAATAGTGCTTCCTTTATTCACGGTTTCCTGCTATAATTAGAATAAACAAAATAGCAACTGAGAGATGGAGATGCATCCGTATACAGGAGATTACACCGGCCAGAGAAAAATTGAATATTTAATTTCACGTACTATATCTTCAGCCTCATCCACTGAAGGGTGCTATATTTTTCAAAATAGATGCCGAACTTGAAGCGCTTTTGATCGAGTCACATCACAGCCTTGGATTATTAGAAGGTTTACTTCAATATGTGCCAAATAGAAACTCGTTTTATGAATTAATACCCTTAAGGGAATGCACCTATTCCAGAATGATGGATTATGACGCATCAGATTTTAGTGGTATATTAGAAACGACCCCCAGCAAGCGTGATATAGAACCTGTAAACAGTTTACTATCAGCTTATAAAGCAGCGGCTGGTATACAGTCTTTGCTCAAGATTGCGGTCAAAATATTCGGCATCGCTTTTAATAGTGATAATACAGAGCAACAAATAGGTATTCGCGACGCCTTAACATCTTTACAGCCTATAATATCAATAAAAGCCTATAACCCAATGGATCCAGAGACCATCTTGCCCTCATTGGCTAATATTTCTGCTTATCTCCATGATAGCGAGGATGATCTCCTGATTCAAGCTGTGCTGACACACTATCAGTTTGAAATGATACACCCATTTGAGAAGCATAACGGGGTGGTTGGACGTGTCCCGATATTCACGGTTCTGCAAAAATTATAAACAAATCGTTGCCCGTGATATATTTCTCTGAATACCTGTCCATCAATAAAGACGATCACTTCGATACACTCACCGCAACACAATACAGCGGTTATGTACGTTGGATTAAGTATTTCATACGGATTATCATAAAGCTTGGTTTGAAAATGTTAAGGGTCGAAGCACCACAAACGAGAAGTTTTTGGCGCATATATGCGCACCTTACGGCTTTTCCAGCTGCAAGTACTCTAAATTGCACCAAAGCATCTTAGCTTCTCGTACAATTGTTTCTATAGCGTTTGTAGCTTGCATGAGAGCAAACTTATTATACACGGAAGTAATGCCACAAGGAATCGAATTAGAGAATACTCCAATCTTGATTTTATATTTGCATTACCAAGCATCGACGAAACAACATGTGTTTATATTTGGAATAATTAATGTGGAGGCAGAAATATGAGCGAATTACTGAATGGCATATTTGAATGCCTTGATATAAATAGCAGTACTGGTTTGGCTTCAGAAGACAGTTTGCGGAGTATGACCCCCTTTCAAAGACTATTCTATACACAAGTTCATAAAAAGATAGGAATTGATGCCGTGTATTTTCTTCGCGACGCAAATGGCATTGCCAAAGTTCCGCTTATCTATTTTTCGATAATCCAGAAATATGATGCAAAGGAAATTGCAGAATTACATCGTCTTTCGTGGAATCTCGGAGAGGCCCCGCTGCTATTTGTAGTGACTCCGGACGAGATTTTGATTTATAACAACTACGAGGCCCCTCGAACCATTGAGGGTGGAAATCTTGACCCCAACGCAGGAATAATTGAAACATTAAGCCTGACCGGTGGATTGGCTGCGCAGCGGCTTGCGCTGCAGAAATATCATCGCTCATTGCTTGAAAGTGGCGAATATTGGCGGCAAAGCATGACTAGATTTGACGCTCAAGGCCGTGTGGATGCCACATTGATGTCAAATTTGAGAATCATGCGGCGGACGCTTGTCAATCAAATCAGCAAAAGGTGTGATAAGAGTAAGGAAACAATCACGAGCGTAGTTCACTCTTTGCTCAGTCGGTCGATTTTTATTAAGTATCTGGAAGAACGAAAAGATTCAAACGGAAAAACAGTATTTCCTCAAGGTTTTTATTCCAATTTTTTGGATTCGGCGAAACAGTATACCGATGTGTTAAGCAGTAAGGAGGCAACGTATAGCTTATTCAGAACGCTTAAAGAGAAGTTTAATGGTGATACACTGCAAGTCTCGGAAGTTGAAATCGAAATTATTACTCAAAATGACTTGGATGAGCTTCGCACATTTATTCTAGGTGATAGCGAATTAGAAAGCAAACAGCTCGCGTTATGGCCGTTTTATAGTTTTGACATAATTCCCATTCAATTAATCAGCAGTATCTATGAGCTATTTTTTCACCTGTCAGATGAAGATGATGAGAAGGGCACGTATTATACACCTCTCCACCTTGTCAACTTGGTTATGGATGAAGTGTATCCGTGGGAAGGCGAGTATAAAGATACATCCTTTTTTGATCCATCATGCGGTTCGGGTATTTTCTTGGTTGAGGCATACAGAAGGCTTGTCTGCAGATGGATGACCCAGAATGATATTCATACGATCACCTGTGATCAGCTGAATCTTCTCTTGAAAAGTAGCATTTTCGGCGTAGATATTAATGAAGAAGCTATTCGGGTTGCTTCGTTTAGCCTTAGCTTAGCCATGTGTGATTTCCTCGATCCACGAAGCATCTGGGATAAGCTTTCATTTCCACGTCTATTAGATAACAACTTAATTTCAAGTGACTTTTTTGATGAGGATAAATCTTTCAATAACAGAAAGTTTGATGTCATTATCGGCAATCCACCTTGGCAGAGTAATATTACCAGAAAAACGAAAGAATATTTGAAAAAAGCGAACCGTGTCATAGGTGACAAGCAAATTGCGCAGGCATTTTCTATCAAGTGCTCGGAGCTGTGCAAACAAAGCGGAATTATTTGTCTCCTTATGCCCAGCAAAGGATTGCTTTTTAATAGATCAGATAAAAGTAGAACGTTTAGGGCCAATCTGTTTTCCTATAACAACGTCCTAGCGATTATTAATCTATCAGTATATCGAAAATTCTTGTTCGATCACGCTAGTGGTCCCGCTGCTGCCATTATCTATACTCCAAAAAAGGAAGAGACCAGTCAGCCAATCGTTTATTGTACGCCAAAACCAATTTACACAATTGAAGATATCAGGAAGTTTTCTATTGATCCTACTGATATATGTAGAATACCCTGCGACATTATTGATGACGATAGAATCTGGAAGATTGCAATGTGGGGAGCACCTAGAGATCTTGAATTAATAGGGAAAATGCAAAGTACCTTTGCACCTATGGCAACATTTATTGAAGATAATCGCATGACAACTGCCGAGGGATTCAAAAGAGGAAACAGAAAACACCAATGTTATGATTTCAACGGTCTTCCATTGGTGGAAGCCAAATCTTTTAAACCATACTATGTTTCATCCGATGAACTTCAGACAGTTGATTTTGATGATTTTGAGTGCATTGTTAAAAATGCCAGAGAAATTTTTGCAGCCCCGCACTTGATAATTAAACAGAGCCATAAAAATGGGACATTTCTTTCAGAGGTGTTGGATTATGATGCTGTGTTTAACCACAGCCTTTTAGGAGTACACGGTGACATAAATAAGCTTAAATACTTGAGTGTGATAATTGGCTCAAGGGTGTTTACGTACTATCACATCCTTACAAACAGAAAGTGGCTAGTAGAAAGAGACGAGCTGGAGGCTGGAGATATCTGGCAAACTCCAATTCCAAAGCCAAGCGATGAAGAAATTTCTGAATCATGTGACATATTTGACGAATTGGTAATCTCACCATTGAAAAAGCAAAAGGCAGAAAAATTTGTGCGTCATATGTATCGACTAAAAGAATATGAAAGCTATCAGATAGATGATGTGATTGATTATGTATACGACTACTTTAAGAACAAGCGGCATTCAGTATCTTTTGAACAGCCGAGCATTGATGCCTACAGACTTTATTACCATTGCATACACGAAGTGCTGACCAACACCTTTGGAGCCTTTGGAGCCAGTGTAGGCTTATCTGGAGATTTATATTTTGGAAATGCCCCACTGTCTGTGCTGGTTTTAAGTCTTGGTCGGCAATGTATTAAAGGGTTAAATGTTATTACGAGCGATGAACGGTTGAACGAAATACTCTCAAGCTTGGACAGTTCACTGGTTGATAGCCAGAACATGGTGTTCGTGAGGAGGAATCTCCGAATTTACCAACAGGATAGGATATATATCGTTAAGCCGTCCCAACGCAAATACTGGACATATTCCGCCGCCTGCAGAGATGCAGATGAGATATTTGAAGATGTCTCCAAGGCGTGGAGGTAATGCAATGAGTAGCATTAGGAATATAACTGCATCGTCATCTGTTCCGGATGATTTGGCAAAGAGGCTTGGTCCTTCTGGGGTTAATGAAATTTTGTTGACCTTATGGCAGGGATATTACGACCTGATTGCGGATGCAGGTATCACTATCTCTGAGAATGCTCTTGAAGATGACATTACCCAGGAGTGGTATGGGAAAATATCACAGCGATGGACCAGTGAAAATCGTGCTACTACTTTGAAAATAACCACTATAGGGCCGGTACACCAGTATCAGGACTCCACTTTACAAAAGAATCGCGGATATAAGCCTACCATTGACTTCTGTTTTCGTGACTGGAGCACTTCAAACAGCTATTTTGGTGCTGAATGCAAAAATCTCTATGGCCGCAAAAAAGATAAAATCAAAAGATATGTGGAGACAGGCGTAAAAAATTATACCTCAGGACGATATGGGTCACAATCAACAGAATCTGCAATTATTGGGTATGTATTAAGCGGAAAAATTCCAGAGATTGTTACAAAACTTATTGCTGAAATCGCAACTGTTGCACCAGTCAGTAATTTGTCCCGAGAACTTTGTTATGTAGATCCTCAGTACGCTTCTCGGCATAAGAGATTTACGGATGAAAATGAAATTACTTTACATCACTTATTTTTCGATTTTACACATTAGTTTTCAAACAAGGAGATGAGAAAATGAAAGCATTTTTGTCGCATACTAGCAGTGATAAAGACTTAGTTGGCCTTGTGCAGAAGAAGCTCACACAGGCCAATGCATGGTATGATGCAGTGGATATTGAAAATGGAGAGAGCATTCCAGAAAAGATAAATGATGGATTGAGAAATGCGACGCATTATGTTTTATTCTGGAGTGAAAAGGCAAGTAAATCACCCTGGGTACACGCTGAGCTGAATGCCGCGTTCATTCGCATGTTAGACTGCAAGTGTAAGTTCATGATTTTTGTATTAGACGACACAGATCTCCCCGAACTTTTGCAACAGTATAAATATGACAAGATCGATAAGTCAGATTTATCTATAGCCGCAAGCCTCGTTACCGATACAATACTATCGCAAGATGGTGCAAGTAGTGTTCTCTCGCCTTTCGTTAATCGCACTGCCGAAATAGGAGTAATTGAAGAAGCAATTAGGGCTGACTGCAAAATCATTGTTTTGAGTGGCATTTTAGGAATTGGAAAATCTTCGCTCGCAGATAGAGCGTTTTCTTTTTTGTACCCTAATCGAGCCGTGAAAAGAATTGTAATTGACTTTGAGCGTATTCCTGGCTTAGCGGAATTGGCACTTGAACTATCCAGAAAAGCAAGTGCTGATTTTCTTAACGATAATCATGGTGAAGAAAACCAAATTACAAATGTTAGATACTTTCTCGAGTTATTATCTTCACGGGATTCGTTAATCGTCCTTAAAGATGTAAAAAGCTGGCTATCTGATAACGGAACATTGAGTCAGAGATTGAAATACATTGTTGATCTAATCATTGGAACAGAAATGTTTAATGGCGCAGTCATTATCACATCATCAAGATATATTACAAATCTGGACGAATATGGTTCGAATATACGCCAGATTAGAATAGTTGGATTAAGCGACCAGCATATTGCCGAGATTATTCAGAACAATTTACCTTCATCCTTTGAATCAAACCGTGGTCAAAATATGGAGTTTGCAAAACGCCTTTACGGATATCCCTTGGGTGCAAAACTCGCGGCTTATGGAGTTGCAAATTTCGGATATAGCTATTATTTAAAGCAGCCCCCCAAAATTCAGTCTTTGAAAGTGAGTTTAGCAAAGCAACTTATCTCCCATGCACAGCTCTCACCCGAGTGTCAGGAATACTTAAAAATAGTGGCATTATGCAAGTCGAAGCTAAGAAATGAAGAATATGTTTCCATTTTTCCGACGTTAAACGATGGAATTGCAAAGCTATCTGATGAAGCTTTTTTTGCTGGGGTTACAAAATTCGATGATGATGGTTGCTACCAACTCGAAGCCATTGTGGAAGATTACTTTTATGAATTGGCTTTTGCTCTTCCAAATAGGAAGGAACTTTGCAATATAATTGGTGTTTATTTGTCGAACCATCTTAAGGATACAAGTCGTGATGAATACTTGCGGCTTGTTCCCGTGGCTGTACATGTTTTATCACTTTCTGGTCAGTTCGCGAATGCGATAGCCTTACGGTCAGAATTAATTGAAACAATAGTATCAACCATGTGGGATCAATACAATCATATGGAATATGAGGATGCATATTTTACTGCTAATTCATTGATTGAGATTGATGGTATACATATGGAAGCTAGATATGTAAAAGCTCTGTGCCTGATAAGGTTTGATAAATTCCCTGAGGCGAGTAACTTACTAAACGATTTAATTGAGAAAGATTCTCAAAATAAAGCCCGTTATTATTGTGCTCTCGGAAGAATCCAGAAGCGGCAAACAGAATATGCCAGAGCAATAGAGCTGTTTGAAATGTCGGTATGTGAAAAACCTAGATATCTTTCCCCATACAGAGAAATGGCAGAGTGTTATATTTTATTGAATAACTACCAAGAAGCAGAGCGGTGTATTTCAAAAGCTCACGAAATCGATGACAGTAATATATTTGTCATATTATTGGAAGCACGTCTGGCTCAAAAGCAAGGACGCCCTGATTATGCGATTGATTTATTAAATAGTGCGACTACATTAAATCAGGAGTCGGCCCAGGTTTTCTTCAGGAAAGGTCGTGCTTTGGATCAATTGGGAAATGCAATTGAAGCATGCCAATGCTACAATGAATCATTACAGCACAATCCCAAAATGTACGACGCCGAGCTATGCATCTTAAGTCACCAAGTGCTAAGTGACCCGGAAAATACTAAGATGCGCATTGATCAACTAAAGCCGAAGCTACATGGCAAACGAAAAGCAGTACTGCAAAATATTGAAGCACGGTTGATTGGATATACTAAGCAACACGAAAATGATGCACTTGAATTGCTTTCTCGTGTTGATTGTCAGTATAGAGATCGTCAGTGGTTTGCGGTAAGAATACAACTGCTAGAAAACTTATACAAAAAGCATCAGGTTGCCGGACGGACAATAATAGCAAATAACTTATTGAAGGACGTGTTAAATGCAAAAAAGGAGTTTGGAGAGAAATACGGTGCGGATACTTTGATTGAACAGGATTTCCTCCCAGATTCGTAAATGCAGTGATTCTCGTCAAGAGCGTAAACTCCTTACATTGAAGTAATCTAAAGCAGGACTCCCAAACCGTCAAAAACTCAACTGGTGGCTTGGAATTTCTGCTTTTGTAGAGATTTATTTGATAATGTACAATAAATTGCGCAAAAAGGAAACGAAAAAAAGAGACATACTTTGCAGACTCTGGTAGAATGAAGTTACGACACACCATTCTGAAAGGAGACAGCAAACTATGTCCAAGAAGATTGTACAGCTGAACGAGGAAATTATCAAGGGGCAAATCATGGAATTGGTCCGCGGCAGTGTGGAAGAGACGTTGAACGGGCTGCTGGAGAAAGAGGCGGGGTCTTTGACGCAGGCGGCGCGCTACGAGCGCAGCGAGGCCCGTCAGGGCTATCGCAGCGGCCACTATGACCGCAACCTCACAACGACCTCCGGCGATGTCACGCTCCATGTGCCGCGGCTCAAGGGCGTGTCCTTTGAGACTGCCATCATCGAGCGGTATCGCCGCCGGGAGAGCAGCGTGGAGGAGGCCCTCATCGAAATGTACCTGGCAGACGTTTCCGTGCGCCGGGTGGAGGACATCACGGAGGCGCTGTGGGGCAGCAAGGTCTCACCCGCCACCATCAGCCAGCTGAACAAGAAAGCCTACGTTCACATTGAGGACTGGCGCAACCGCCCGTTGCGGGGCGGGCGTTATCCATATGTCTACGTGGACGGCATCTATCTGCGCCGCAACTGGGGCGGAGAGTACGAAAATGTTGCAGTTTTGGTGGCAATTGCCGTGAACGAGGACGGTTTCCGTGAGGTTTTGGGCGCTGCCGAGGGCATGAAGGAGGACAAGGCCAGCTGTCAGCTTCTTCCAATGGCTCCGCGGGCGCGGGCTGGACGGCGTAAAGCTCGTCGTCGGCGACAAGTGCATGGGGATGCTGGAGGCCGTGGGCGAGGTGTTCCCGGACGCCAAATACCAGCGCTGCACGGTGCATTTCTACCGCAATGTTTTCTCTGTTGTGCCAAAATCCAAGGTCAAAATTGTGGCAAAAATGCTCAAGGCGATCCATGCGCAGGAGAGCAAAAAGGCGTCCCGCGAGAAGGCGAAAGCCGTGGTCGCCGAGCTGCGCGCCATGAAGCTGAAGGAGGCCGCCAAGAAGGTCGAGGACGGCATTGAGGAGACGCTGACCTACTGCGATTTTCCCAGCGAGCATTGGACGCGCATCCGTACCAACAACGTAATCGAGCGGCTGAACCGGGAGATCCGCCGCAGGACGCGCGTGGTGGGGACATTCCCTGATGGGAACTCCGCACTGATGCTGGTCTGCGCGAGGCTGCGCCACGTGGCGGGCACCCAGTGGGGCAGCAAGAAATACATGAACATGAAGCACTTAGAGGCGGCTTTAAACGACGTCTCTATTGCCGGCTGATTTCATTCAGCCGAGTCTGCAAATATTTTTGCGCAATTATCTTGACACTACCGGTTTGTTTTCGGTAATTCGGTTTATAAATTTGCAATTTTCTGTTTTAAGTCCAAAAGACCAAAAGAAATTGCGGCTCCGAAAAGCCGCATAAACGCTGGATTTTATAATAAAAACACCATTGAACTTGAACTTAAGGGTTCAGATTTCAATGGTGTTTTCACGAAAAAAAATGGATCTGCGTTTTTGATAGATGGATTCAAACCTCTGAACACTCACCGTATATTTGATTATGAAATGTACGTCCATTTGCTAATAGATGCATTCAAATTGTCTAAATCTTTTTGTAGTTCAGAATCAGCTGTTGGCTTTTGTATTTCAACGCATAAAAACTGATTTATTGCTTTCGCAAAATCTATATAATTGTTAATCCTGTAAGAATCTATAAGATCAGAGTCCTTGGATGAAATATACCAATCGCGGTGGCTATCTATCTCGTTAAACAAATCTACTGATTTTGTCAAGTGATGGATTATCTCATATAAGTAAAAATTCTTTATATGTTCCTTTTCCGCCACCTGATATCTTTGCATATATTCCTCGCAAATTAATAGTGCGTCACAGGCAATATTATCAAAACCATCTATTATTGCTTGTCTTGCAGCGGTTATCATGTATTCTTCTCTGCCAGATTCTTTCCGGCGAATGCTAATCCAGTTTGCTACTGCACTCGACGCTTTTGATACGAGAACAAATAAAACAATCAACGCAAAAACTGCAAATAATTTAACCCAAACGCCTTTGCCGCTAAGCAAATCGCTAAAGAGCACTACTACTGACATATCGGCCAAACTTGCAATAAAATACCCAAGCAACTCATTACTACTGTTTTGAATGTTTTGCTCAATCCGTGTCAAATCTCTGTTAAGATAGTATCTAAATAATTCAAGGTTCTTATGGCCATTTGGATCGAAGTCACTATGCATGCATCACTCACCAACCTTTATAGTTATTTCTTTTAACTCATCAGCTACGTTTTTAACCTTTTCGCGTTTTCCCTTCTTTGCGGCTTCTTTAATTGCTTCAAACTGCTTTCCGATTAGGAATTCACGGTACATTTTGCTTTCTTGTTGAGATAAAAATTCTTTTACATCCGGATCTTGTTCTTTGTTTTTAAGTAGATCAATTATCTTTTTCAGCGTTGTTGAGATGTTGTATGGTGTTTTGAAGCTAAATCCATTCCTATGCTTCATTTTCTTACGCAGTACCTTTACTTGTCGTTTCGTAATGCCTAGTTCGCTTGCAATATAAGTTATTCCATTATGATAGTTACTTTTACCCAAGTTCTTTCCATACATTGAACCTATCATCGCAACGGCAATTGAAAAAGAGTAGTTATAATACTTTTCCTCTTTCCAGCCACAGCGGAAGTGATTTGCTCCAAAAGCCAAAACATCATCAAAATCAAAATGAGCCGCATCTCTGACCGCATCGTATGTCTCCTCGGTGAAATTGTTCTTCATAATTATAACCCCTTTGTATATGATTATATTGACGCATTATGGCAGGGAATCTTTATTAGCATGGAATTATTGTATCAGATATTTCAGCTTTTTACAAGTAGTCGTGACAGAATCTTGCATTAACGCATTGATAATAGAATCAAGGTTTGAGGCTTTTTAAGTTATGCATGGCCCCGCCTTACGATTGCAGCCATAAGGCGGGGCGGCAAGTATGGTGGGAGCACGAAGCAGTCACAGTGATTGGGTTACTCCAAGTCCACCGACGAAGACCACCTTTATTCTATCTTTGGATTCGACAACCACGCTCTCGAGAATCTGTCTGACGATTTGATCGTCATAGCTGATCGGGTGATTCGCCAGAGCCTCGAGAATTGCGAAGATTTCGTCGAGCCGTGATTTTGCATTTTCACGCTTTTGCTTTGTATCTGCGATTCGGTCAAGCTGAATCTGCAGTTTTGCCTTTTCGTCCATGAGCGCCTTTGCCTTTCCCTCATCAAAGGCTTCTACATTATCAGCAGCGATGGCTTTGAGCATTTTTTGAAATTCGGCTTCGATCTCCGCAATTTTGATTTGAAGGTCGAGGCTGTTATCCTCCGTAGCGTCTGCGGATAATCCCATGCCGATGTGGAGCTTCAGCGTTTTCAGTACCTCCGCATTTTGTCGTGCCGTTTGAAGCACGGCCTTCATGATGGCTTCCTGCAGGACGCTTTCCTCAATGCTCGGCGAGTTGTGGCAGTACTTCTTGCCGTAGTCAAGGCGGCTGATGCACCGCCATACGATCTTTTTCTTTCCGTTGGCCGCCCATGTGCATCTGCGATAGGGCGTTCCGCATTCTCCGCAAATCAGAAGCTCCGTGAGCGCGTACTTGCTGGAATAACGACCTTGCTCCGTTTTTGTTCCGACCTGCTTGACCTTCCGCTTTCCATTCCGCCTCGCCATTTCTTCCTGCACTCTGCCGAAGGTAGCGGAGTCGATGATGGCAGGATGATTGTTCTCGACGTAGTATTTCGGGCGCTCTCCGTTATTGATCATGACCTTCTTGGACAGGCAGTCTCTGATATAGGTCTTGTTGAGAATGGCGTCACCCTTGTATTTTTCGTTAGTGAGGATAGATTCAATCGTTCCCCGCTGCCATCGTCCAATGCCCGAAGGCGTTGGAACCCCGTCGTTGTTGAGGTCGTTTGCTATCGTGGCGAGGCTGTCGCCTGCGAGGAATCTCTCATAGATCCTCTTGACCACAACCGCCTGTTCGGGATCGATCTCCGGCTTTCCGTCCGGTCCTCTGCGATACCCAAGGAATCGCTTGTATTGGAAGGGTACGTTTCCTTCTTTTGCACTCTGCGCTTTGCCCCAGCGGACGTTGGCGCTGATGTTTTCGGATTCGCTTTGAGCGATAGAGCCGTAGATCGTGATATAGAACTCGGCTCCGGGCTGGATGCTGTGAATCCCTTGTTCCTCGAAGTACACGTCCACATTGTGTTCTTTCAGCATTCGAGTGTGCTTCAAGCAGTCGAGGGTGTTTCTTGCGAAGCGGGCAACGGACTTGGTAATGATCATGTCGACCTTACCCTGTTTGCAGTGGCGCATGAGCCTGTTGAACTCATCACGTTTCTTGACGCTCGTGCCAGTGATGCCTTTGTCGGCATAGATGCCGACCATCGTCCACCCATGCTCTCCGTTGATTTTGTCCGTGTAAACTCTGCGCTGAACCTCATAGCTGTTGAGCTGATCCTCCTGCTTCGTAGAAACTCGGCAGTAGGCAGCGACACGAAGCTGCTTGCGAGCGTTTTTGACTTCTTCCTGTAAATCTATTTTGGCTGGAATTGTATGTACCACTTTAGGTGGCGTCACTTGGGCTGCTGCTTGCATGATCTGTCTGCTCCTTTCGTATTTCTTGATCATTGATCAGTATGATTCTGACGGGACCGTCTTCCGAGAGCTTGATCTGCTTGACGATCTTGTTTGTCAGCTCCGCATCGAAGGCTTTCAAACATTCGGCCTGTTCAATAATGCATCTAAGCTGATTTTCAATGTATGCCTCATTGCCGATCTGACGGTAGCACAAGGCGGCTCTCCGGAACAGCTTTTCCCGAAGGGCATCCTTGTCGAAGTCATATCCCTCAAGGGTCCTTGCGATCTCGTTGTCAAGGCGCCGCTGCTCGACGGGCAACTCCTTTTGGCAGTGTCGATGGGAATGGATCATATCGGGATTGCAAATCAAAGTATTCAGAAGCTCCGTGACTTCTTCCATCAACGCGGCATCTGCCTTTTCGATTTGGGTTCCGCATTGGCTGCAGCCCCACTTCTGAATACATTTACACCTTGCATCCTGCCGACGATGCATCGCCTCACCGCAGGATGGGCAGATAACAGGGACTTTCAGCCGGTAGATTCCGGACTGCCGATCCGTGCTTGACTGTGTGTTTCGAGAAGATTTTCGGCTTCGCATTCTTTCGAGCGTCGCTTCATCAATGAGCTGCGGGTAGGTTTCATTGCCGAGATAGCGATCATCATCGACGATTCTCATGATCCTGGCTTTGTTCCATGTCATTATGCCGTGCGCGAACTCTACCTTGTCTGTCTGCAATCCATTTGCAATCTGCAGGAGTGACCGTCCGCCAAGGTATTCGGAGCAGATTCGCTGAAGTGTGGCATGCTCGTCAGAGTCGATAATGATCTTTCCGTTTTCGAATCTGTATCCGAAGGGTATGTTCCTGTTTTTCATATCCGTTTTCACCGTCCTTTCATGCGATGCTTTCGGTCAGTTTTAAATCGCCGATCAATTGGAATACGATTTCCGATCTGCTCATCACAGTTGCTGTTTCAACGATCTGATTGAATAGGTCCTCGTTAAAGGCCTCTGTCGGTTCGCATTCATTGAGGATACCTTGCAGCTCCTTGAGCTTGTCGAGCTGCTCATCGCCCTCGTCCTCGGCGAGCTTCTTCCTACGTTCAGATCGCAAGGTACTGATCCGGTTGTTGATTTCCGAAGACTGTGCCGAGTAGTCGGAGCCGTTCAGGATGCCGCTTGTGTGCAGTCTTGCGATGACGAGGTTTCTTGCAGCAAGGTCGGCAATTTCCTTGTCGATTTCGACGATCTTCTCGTGGTTTTCGCTTGTCTTGCTCTGCATGACTTCGATGTCTCGAATCAGCGCGCCAAGGATCGCATGGTGATGTTCCTTCAGCTTGAAGAGCATTCTGCTGAATGCTTCGTACACATCCGGCTCTGCCATCCGTTGGCTTGAACAGGTTGTAGCGCCGGAGGCTTTGCCGGAGCAGATCCAGTAGGTCTTCTCTCTGACGAGCTGTCTGCGATACGTCCTGCCGCAATCGGGACAGCGGAGCATTCCGGTCAGCGGATAAGCAGCTTTCTTCCCTCCGGCATTCTTTTGGCGGGATTTCTGAAGCTCTTGCACCGCAGCATAGGTTTCTCTGCTGACGATAGTGGGATTGGCGTTCTCTACATAGTACTGCGGACACTCCCCACGGTTTTCTTTTCTCCTGAACGGAAGCGTATCTGTGGTATACTTTTTTTGAAGCAGGGCGTCGCCCATATACCTTTCGTTGTTCAGCATGTAGTCGATTCCGAAGGCGTACCATGTTTTCACGCCGTGCCGCCGAGGTACGCCTTCCTCGTTCAGCTTGTTTGCGATTGTCTGCTTCCCATATCCTTGCAGATACATGGAGAATATCCTTCGGACAACCGCTGCTTCTGTTTCATTGATGACCAGACTGCCATCGACAAGGTTGAAGCCGTATGCCGGAGCGCAGCAGTTGAACTCGCCGGATTCCATCCGCTTTTTATAGCTCCAACGCATATTCCCCGATATGGCTTCGCTCTCTTGCTGCGCGGCCATACCGGGGAATGTAATGATCATTTCACTATTCAGTTTGTCGGTGTCGATCCCCTGTTCCTCAAAGTAGACGCTGACACCAATGTCTTTGAGGAAGCGGAGCGTTGTCAGCAGCTCTGACGTGTTTCTTGCGAAGCGTGATACCGACTTGACGATAATGCGGTCGATCAAGCCTTTCTTGCAGTCTCGAATCAACCGATGCAAATCATCGCGCTTGGCCATGCAAGTGCCGGTGATGCCTTCATCCGCATAGATGTCAACCAGCTTGTACTGAGGATTTCTTCGCTCGTAATCCTTGTAGTACCTGATTTGTGCGGCGAAGGAGTGAAGCTGGTCTTCGCTGTCACTGGATACTCGGCAGTAGGCTGCCAGCCGGATCGTTTCTTGCGCCGTTTCTTTCTCGGCTGTGATCTCAATTACGTTCATTGCGCTCTACTCCTTTCTGCGGGCTTGTCCGCAGTTTTGCCTTTCGGCAACACAAACAGATACCACAAGAGTACGGAAACATCCAGCGAAAATCGGAATTTTTTTGATCAAACGGAAAAAATCTTTGTACCGTAATGATCCTCGCTGATCGCCACGATCTTGTTGTATTCTTCTTTCGTGATAAGTTCCATGCCAAGAAGCATTCGGAGCAGATTCACGCTATATATAAAAGAGGCGTTGTTGCTGTCTTTTTTCATTTCAGCAAACCCTCCATGACTTTGATCCCAAGGCTTGTGATGATGGCGTGATCGATCTTTGCCATTAGAGCTTTGTCAAGTTTTCCGACATACTCTTCAAGCCTGCGCTTATCGATGGTTCTGATCTGTTCAAGCAGGACGACAGAACCGCTGACCAACCCTTCGATATCTACTCTGACATGCGTCGGGAAATGCGTATTAGGCTTTGTACTGGTGATTGGCGCCACGATGGTCGTCGGGCTGAATCTGTTGCCTATATCATTCTGCAGGATGAGGACCGGGCGATATCCATCCTGTTCGCTTCCTACTATTGGAGAAAGGTCTGCATAGTAGATCTGACCTCTTTTAATGTCGTTCATTTTCGTTCCTCCGTGTTAAGTAAAAGACCGCCGTCTGTTGTTTCTGCAGGCGGCGGTCTGCATTGTATCAATCGTTGTGATTCATAACCGATATTTGTCCACGACGCCCTCGATCAACGGGAACGCACCTTCCGACCGTGCATGCGGCCTCATGGGAATCTCACCCCTCCGAGGATCTCTCCGAGGCGCCCTCCTTCGTTGCGACGGCTTACGGCTATGCTGCCGCTTCAACGCTCGACATTAGGACTGGACGCAAGTATCATTATTTCTTCTGTTTGTCTTGGCCTTCGCTGCGGATGCGCCGCATCGTCTGAGGCTTGAAAACTCCGGACATTTGCAAAAAGAGTGCTTGTCCGAGTGTTCGCTCATGTGGCTTGCCGGTTGCCCGACGGCAGAAGGAAGGTAAAAGATGCGCTGTGCTATTCGGTTGTCAAGGAACAGCGAGGAACTTTTTTGTCTTTCCTCATTTGTATAGGAACGAAAATCGGGTTTTGCACACCCTCACAAATCAATTTCCATGATTTTTTTCAGTTTTGCCAAGATCCGAACCTTCCGCTTATGGACGGCATTTCTGAAAACGCCCGTCAGATCTGCATATTCTCTTTCGGTCATACCATCGAAGAATAGTGCTTGCAGGAGCTGTTTGTCTAAGTCAGAAAGCATATCCATAGCGGAGTACAGAGACTCAATCTGAATCTGTTCCGCAAAGATGCATTTGGGATTTTGGCTATTGTCGATGAATTCAGAGAAATTCTCAAACGCACCGTCATCGCCGCCGATCAGTTCGCTGAATGGCGTTTCGTTTGCACGATGCTTATCATCGTTTTTCTCAATTCGCCACTCCCCGCGGCGAAACTCGTTGTAAATCTCCTTGGTAGTCTCTACCTTCTCATACTGAGAAGTACAGGTGTTAAAAACAGTAAGTGTATATGTTTTTGCCATTTTCGTGATCTCCTTTGAATTTTTGAATTGGAATTGAAAATCAAAAATTCGGAGATCACGGATATTCAGCTATGTATGGCTGCCATGCACTGTCGGGCACAAAAACGCACCCGCCATAACTCCCCATCTTTTGGTATGCGTAAAAGTTCAAGGAGCGTCGCCCGGCAACGCAGGCCTGCGAAAGTCTGAGTTTTTTCATGAAAAAAGCCCTTTCCCAAACGGATTCGGGAAAGGACTCTCATCATCGTATGAAGTGAATCGCGCAAAAAAGCACCGTCGAAATCAGGATCTCAAAAGAATATAGATATCCTTTTGAGATCCCGGCTTCATACGGTGCTTGGCAGTCTAATCTTTCGATTTCCTCCGCTTGCGCGATTCAAAGTCAGTTAGTTGTTATTCAGTTTTTCCAGGTAATCCTCGCCGTAATATTTTGCTTTCAGACGCCAGATTCCTTTTTGAGTACGGAAGTAAGCGAGGTTGATTGGCTTCTCCCACTTGCATTTCCGGCATCTGGCGTGAAAATGGCCTTGCATATCAGCATATACACGGGCAATCACATAGCTGCAGACGGGGCATTTTACATCCCTCATCGGCAAGCCTTCCACTTCAAGCGTTGATCGAGAGATCTTCTCTTTGACCTCTTGGGGTAAGTCCGAATAGCTTCTTGTCGTTCTCTGTTCAGCAACCATACCCGGCACCTCCGTCTTTCATGGCCTTCTTGAAGTATTCTTCCATGCTGCGCTGTTCCAGAAGATCGTATTTCCGTAATTGGATCAGCATGGAGGAATAGGACACGCCAAGTTCCACCGACATTTTTTGCAGTACAGGCTTCACCTTCGGAAGGAAAACGCAATCGCCGTAAACAGGAATTGCTTTCCTTCTCATGTGCCTTCGTACCGAGTCGGTGAGCACCACCCGAGGCATGAGGATCATCGCCGCCATTGCATTCGCCTGGCATTCTTCGAGAGACAGTCTCTCGTGGAGTTCGTCCACGCTGTATGTTCTTTCTGTGTCATATACCCTGTTGAAACATGCCGCTGCTCGCAGCGGATCAGCCCGCCGGATAAGAATATGGCTGACCTCATGTGCCAGGACAAAACGACGTCGCGTCTTTTCAGACGGGTTGAGAAGCAGCGTTTCCAAAACGACAGTATCCTTGGGGAAGAGTACACTGGCCTTCTTTCCGTTTCTCCAAACTACGAGCGGCCTGATGCCGTCAGATGCAAAGCCGATCTTGTCCGGATCATTTTCTGCAATTTGCTCATATACGACAGTGATGCCGAGGTATGCGGCAATGGCATCGATATCAATGTATTTCGGCGGAGACTTTCCGCACGATACCTGCACCAAGCCTTCGGCAATCTGTTCGATCTCTTTATTTGAGATATAGACCTGCATCTATCATTCCTCCTATCAATCACAAAGCCTTGATAACATGCTGCGCAACGCCTTGTATGTAGCAGCTTTTGACAAGGATGTCTTCCATCGTCCTGTTCTCTGGATGGAGTCTGACACATTTTTTATCCTCGTCTATGTAGAATCGTTTTAATGTTGTCTCATTGTCGACCAAGGCAACTACGATATCGCCTTCATTAGCGGTGTTTTGCTTGCGGACAACAACGAGATCGCCCGGAGCAATTCCCGCCTCAATCATAGACGCTCCCTTGGCTCTTAGGATAAAGTGTTCTCCCGGACCAAAGAGCGCATCCGGCAAGGCGACATAGGCTTCAAAGTTTTCTTCTTCGTACTGCGGCTCTCCGCAGGCGATAGAACCAATGATCGGCGAGAGGGAGTATCCACTATCCGCTTTACTCGTGACTGGGGTTTCAAGCGTAACTCCATCATAGTGGATTTGACCGTTCTTGTTCATCTCCTGCAGATATGCATGAACCGTACTTCTGGAGCGACCAACGGCTCGAGCAATTTCAGTAATTGACGGTGTTTCTTTGTGGGTGAAGAAATGGCCTTCAATTGCCGCTACGATCTCTCTCATCGTTTCTTCGCTCTTGTATCTCATCGAATCAACCTCCTTTGAAGCCTATCCCGAATAACTTGTTCGGGATAGGCTTATTATACGAGATTGCAAACCGATTTTCAATAGGGTTGACCAAAATTGCAAAAAGGTGGGCGAATTAGCACCCACCTTTCTGCGAATCAGAGGAATTCGTCCTGATTAAAGTCTTTTTAGAGTCTCACTGACTTTCCTTTTGTACTCGTTCATAACATCCTGGGGAGAGGCAATTGTGATCGCGCCGTCATAGGCGAAGATCCATGAGAAGAAGGTTGGACTAACGAACACATCGACATCAGCAACAAAGTGCTGATCGTCTGCCTTTCGCGTCACCACATCGTCCCCAAAGCGATCTACGATGGTATTCATCATATCGTTCTCGCACAAGAGCTGCACGGTACGGTTCTCCCCATCGTACATCAAGAAGACTCGGTTACAAAATGCCGCTATATCATAATCTTGTGGTCGCTCATGAAAATCTTGGCGAGCTTCTTTCGTATGCAGCATCCGGTCAACACGGAATTTCACGATTTTGCCGTGGCGCTCAGACCATCCGAACACATAGTATCTATCGTTGTTCCACACCAAATCATACGGCGAAAGGCAATAGACCGCGCCATCATGCTTCAATTTCTTTTCTTTGTCTGCCGTATACCTGATGTATTGAAACTCGACGGTATTCTCGTGGTTGATGGCGTGGTGCAGAAGATCCACAGTATAGTACACACTCTCATTCGTGGTTTTGGCCTTGCCTTCAACATATAGCTTTCGCTTTAATTCTGCCGCTTGATACGGGCTGGCAAGAGAAGAGAGTTTGTCTATAAGGGATAGGCTTTTGGTCGGTGAAATAAACTTTGCTGCTTGAATGGCGTCGACAATCATTTTCAGCTCGGCAAGTTCCAAACTGCGGGCTCCAATGAAATACTTGTTTTGGCGGCTTTTGTTGCATATCACATCAAAGCCGGAATCCTGCAGTTCGGCCAAATCCCCAGCCACAGTTTTCCTCGTGGCGTGGATACCCCTTCCCTCCAAATGGGCAAGAATATCATTGATGATCGCCGGATGATCTTCATCTGTACTATCCAGCAGATATTTCAAAATATATAGCGGTCGGTTTTTCTCTGCCATATCAAACGCTCCCCTTATGATGTTACCTGTATTATATCATATTTGGAAAGTGAAAGGAATCATCTCTTTTTCGTAAATTGCAAGTGCAAGTTGCGGACAAAAACACGAGTTTAAAAAAGAAACAGTTCCTTACATAATGTATTATGTTTTATTCTGAGGAAAGAGCAAATAAACTTTTGAAGCCAGCCGCATCTAAGGCTGTAAATTGCGATGAGGCGAAGGCGCTGGGTCAAAATGACTCAATTATTTAGGGCGACGCATTCGTACTGCCCAGAATGAAAAACGGGTCAACGATGCCAAGGCAAAGAGAAGAGGATTGCTATTAACAGGCTTGCCTATGCCAGTGTATTTCAGTGGGGAGAGCGGCTGATTTGTAGTAATCATCAGTTGGTAGCTCGAGTCTGTCCACTGACTTCACGTAAGCGCACAATAATCACCCGGCCCGAACAAAGTTACGGCAGAGTCCCGTTCGCGGAACTCTGCCGTTCGTTCATTGCATCATCGAGGGTATCTGCATAAGCTAAAGAGCCTCCGGTAAGATCTCCAGCCAAGCAGGAATATACGCAGAGTGAAACGGCGGGGATTTGGGTAAATCGCGGTGTTTTGCAGAGTAATTTCGTCGATCTTGCAGGATGGCAACGTTTTTCATTTCGAATAACTTCTGCAAATCCCCATCCGAAATTTCTATACCCAACATCACATTTTCCAAGCGAGGAAACCGCTTTAAGAACGACAGGTTTTCCACACGCCGCGTCCCGACCAACGCAAGATACTGCAACTCCGATAAAGGTGGGATATCAGCAGTGTTTACACGGCCGCAGCGTTCAAAGCTTAAACTCTCCAATCCGTTACAATGCGCCAACTCTTGCACGTCTGATAATTCTCGCTGATTTGAAATGCTGAGCGAGCGTAGTAACGGTATATTCTGAAGCCCATTCAGACTGTGAAGTCTGCCGCTGAGGATCTTCAAAGCCAGCAGGTTTTCACTTTGTAGATTGATCAGATTATTGCCTGACCATTCCTGCACGGCAAGTGTTTGCAGCGATAAACAGGCAGACAAATCAGAAAAGCCGAACTGTGTTCTTGAAAAAAGGTATTGCAGCCTTGGGAAGTGTCTCAAGCTGATAGTATAGGCGTCTATGCAATCCGCATAATAGTCTATGCGCAAGGAAACGATTGGCAAGTCTGACAAATACATGAGACCTTCTGGGCGAATCTCGCCGGGACGCAGAATTAGGTTTTCAATGTTCGGGAAAAAGCGCAAGCATTCTAATGCGTCCAGCTCTACAGCTACATTTTTGTTAGGCATTAATCCGCATTTGTGAAGTTCTTCCTCGTCATAGACTCCAATCTCAACGAATTCCAAACTGCGCCGGTTTACAAATTCTTTTTTCTGCTGCAAAGCTTCACCGCCTTAATACCAAGATAAAAAGATTTTACACCCCGGACTCATTATTTTGTTGATAAGTTGTCCACCAAAGTCAAAACCATATTTTGACATTTTAATATACTCATCCACAAAGGCCGTCATGTTATTGCGTGCTGGTTGCCAAACTGCATCTACAATCTCGTAGCCACTACGTTCCAGGCGTCGCATGGAAGCGTTCATGCGTTCAACGGGGCCTTTTCCAACATAAGTCCGATCGTCTGACGTTTTGATTTCGTATGATCCGGGCTGCTTCGTGCAACTATTGTGTACCAGTACGCCTGTAGCAACATAGTAAGTATGATAATCCGCAACTTGGAAGTTATAGACTTTGACCGGGTTTTCGAGCAGCTCGTGCTGGACTTTTTCGACAACGACGTATTCTCCGTTGACGAGGACGAGAATATCGCCTGCGCGGAGGCGTGCCGCGTCTGTCCAGCCCTTGGTAGGACAATAGAACGGGTGCGTCGGCGTGGCAATGATTTCCTCACCGTTGACAAAAACGTGTGTCAGCTCGGTCGTTTCGTTGATATAGGTTTCAACGACCTGCTTCAAGGCAACGTCGTCCGTTTCCTCATCCCATGCCCAGACGTAGTCGCCGACCTGAATATCTTCAATCGGTTTCTGCCCATCTGCGGTCACGACAGAAGTTCCGGCAATGAAGCAGCTTATCCCGGCGGCTTGTGCTTGCTCAGCCAAAGAGCCAATCGCCAATGTCGCTATCGACAGGGCAGTTCTCACTCTATCGTAGGCCTCCTGACTCCCGCCCAAGAGCTTATCTCGAATGTAGTTTTCTCCGGTCGCGATTTCCATGCCGTCGTTTAGGCCGCATGCTGCAATTCCACCGCCAACAACGTAACACCCGACAGTGGCCGCGGTTGAAACAGCCGCTGTAGCTCCGGCTGATAGCCCTACAGAGGTAGCAACTCCTACCGCCGCACAGGCAACTAAGCCAGCCGATGCAATAACTGTAGCAGCAACAACTGTGGCAACAACCACCACAGCAACGGCGGTAATTAACGAGGAAAACCACGAATTGCCACTTGCATCTGTACGTACTACCGGGTTGTTTCCGCAATATGCGAACATATTGTAGGCAATTGCGTCGAATACGTTTGTGGCTGTTGCGGAGTCCGCATTGATAAACCGCTTTACTGCCGGGTCGTAGTAGCGGGATTGGAGGTAGTAGAAGCCGGTCTCGTTATCGTAGTAATAACCGCGGTAACGGAGGGGGTTGAGGTTGGCGAGGGCGGTGCTGGTGGTTTGCTTGTTGATGAGGTTGTTGCCGCCGCTGTCGAGGATGCCGGTTAGCTTGCCCCACGCGTCGTAGGTGTAGGTGGCGTAGGTTTTTTCTGTATAGCCGATGACGTTGCCGTCGGCATCCTTAACTGCAACCGGTCGGAAGATTTTCACCACGTCGCCCTGCTGGTTCAGCGCGTAGAAATAGTTGATGAAGCTGGCGCCGTTATTGGTGGAATATTTCACTGCGAATGGGGAGCGAGCCGACCGCCGCCGGGGGCGGGGGGCAAGGGAGGTGCAGTGAGTGGCAGCAACAAGGCGACTGGCGAGGGCGGCTTTGCCGCCCGACGCCAGAGCCGTTGTTGCAACAGAATCGGCCTTGGGCATCGTAGGAGAAGACCATGATCTTGGCCGTGCTGTTTGTGTCAGTATGCTGTTTCTTGCACTAAAAATTTCTCTGATCTGGTTTTACCAAAAGTGCTGCAAGCAGCGGAAATGTAGGTGCATGATTCAAAATATAGCAGGCTCCCGCAAATAACAACCAGTAAGTCAACACGATTCCCCACATAACCAAACGATTTCGTATGTCCAGATGTGTTAAATACGCACATACATCCTGTGGGGTAAACAGCACTTTCCCGTCTGGAACTGCTGCACCCCAAATCCAACGAGAATCATCCGGGTTTTGCGACTCCTCAACCTGCACAATTATTTCACTGCCACAATAAGCTGAAAGGGTTTCCGGCTGCACGCACAGCGGTACAGTAAAATCTCCCAGATTCGAAGAAAGTTGCGCATAGTCGAACTCATCTGAAACAGATTTTATCGCAATACTGCACTCTGTAAGAGTGGGTATTTCTCGCGCCGAAGAAAGTGCAACAGTTGTACAGATTGCCATTACAAGTGCCAACAGGCCAACTCCAATGGAAGCTACCAAAAAGAACCACGGATTTTTGATGTTGTTATGAAAGATATGGGGTGGTTCATATGGCAAAGGCTTTTTATTCACCCGTAAATATTCTTTCTCGACCCATGTGCGGAACTCTGCTCCGTTTTTTGCCCTTGCACCGACATGCACTTGCCCGCACCTTAAATGCAGAGTAAATCCACCGGCAGGCGTTCCAAAAGTGATAGATTTAATATCATTTAGTGAGTAACGCTTTGTCGAAAAAAACCACCGTCGAAGCGTCCACTCCTGTTGGCCGAAAGAGATAAATACGCTAAACCACACCGTCCAGCAAGCAAGGGAAATTGCAAGTGATATGAACACATAAATGAGGACAAATTGTGTATTATGAATAAAAATACCACAAGCAGTGCCCGCTATGCCAAGTAGAAACATAACGATTCCAAAATTCCGCCAAGATACTGAGGGCGTTACATTTTTCATATTTATCTCACCTCATGTGACCTACGAAATCGTATACTTGTTTGATACTCCCCATGTTAACAGTGTCCCTGAAACTGAAGTTATGCCTCGTGCAGTGTTAATGAGTTGATTTCCTTCAAATACAAGTTTTGCGCCATGTTTTAAAAGATTTGAACTTGACTTTCCAACGAGTTCTCTTGCAGAACCTTTTAAGTACTTATCTAACCCAGCAGAAACCAACTCGTTACCCTGAGACATTTTTGTTGACGAAAGCAATCCACCAGTAATTGACCCAACAACGGAAACCCCGCCTGCAACTAATCCGTTATGAAGCGTTCTGGCGTAATTGACCTTTTTTAGCGAACCGGTATCAATCCACTGATTAGCTATATCTCCTACAGCAGAAGTTACTGCACTAATTCCCGCTTGGGCAAAAATTCCCAGCCCGGAAGCAGCGACTGCTCCGTTTATAGCACCAGTTGCTGCTGAGACACCAATCTTCGCCCATGTTTTTCCTTCGGATAGCGCTTCCCAGCCACCCTCTTTAACAGCAGAGACTGCTGTTGTAACAGCATTTACGACTGCACCGACAACAGCACCGATAACAAAGTTCCAAAAATCGCCGGTTTCGTCGCTGCGCATCACCGGATTATTCCCGCAATACGCGAACATGTTGCAGGAAACGGCGTCGGCAGAATCGGTGCTTGCATATACGTCTGCATTGATGAACCGTCTGACTGCCGGGTCATAGTATCTGCTCTGGAGGTAATAGAAGCCGGTTTCGTTGTCGTAGTAGTAGCCACGATAACGGAGCGGATTAAGATTGGCGAGGGAGTTGCTGGTCGTCTGTTTATTGATGATACTGGTTCCGGTGGAATTGGTGATGCCAATCAGCTTGCCCCATGCGTCGTAGGTGTAGGTGGCGTAGGTTTTCTCTGTGTAGCCGGTGGTGTTGCCGTTTGCGTCTGTGACCGCGACGGGGCGGAAGATTTTAACGACGTCGCCTTGCTGATTCAGAGCGTAGAAGTAATTTGTGAATTTTACGCCGTTGTTTTTGGAGAATTTAACAGCAAACGGGCGACCCTGTGCGTCGTAGGAGAACACCATGATTTTGGCAGAAGTGCCTTCTCCGATTTTCTCCCAAACGACCTTGCCGTTCAGGGTCAGGTACTCGTGCTTTGTGCCGTTGACGTCTTTTGAGGTGCGGATGCCGTCGGCGTCATAAGTGTAGCTAGTCGTCTTTCCACCGGTCGTGAGCTGCGTAAGCTGTCTTCCATTCTTCCACGTCAGATTGCTATAGCTATTTGACCCGTTATACCAGTTCGTCGGATTGCCGCTGCCGTCGTAGGAAATCGTTGTGCCGCCGACTGCGGTCAACAAATCGCGCCAATTCGAGTCACCGTAGGTATAGGTCAATGTGGCGGAATTGCTCGTGACGGATAAGATGTTGCCCGCTGTGTCATAGCTGTAGGAGTAAGTGACCGGCGAGCCGGTAGTATCGGTGTTGCTGCTGTAGGTGTAGCGCGTTTCCGTCTTGAGCTGATTCTGTTTATCGTAGGTATACTTTACCTTTGGACGGCGGGTTGAGCCACCGGCAGCAATCTCGGATTCTTGAATCTCGGTAATGTTACCTAATTCGTCGTAGACGTAGCGGTCACCGGCAACCAGTGCGCCGCCAGTCATACGGTAGTTGTAATATTCCACGCGTGGGGTGGTTTTACTACCGCTCGTATAGTACGACTGACCGACGGTATAGTATTCCACACCGCCATTGCTTGTGATGGAGGCCTTTTGCAGTCGCTTGAGCTTGTCATAGGTCAGGTTGATTTTCTGGCCAGAGGTGGTGCGGAACTGCTTGAGGCTGCCGTCGCCGGAAGCACCATCGTCGTAGGTGTAGTACTCCGTGTAGGTCTTGCCGCCGCCGCTCCATTTCTGCTTGGACAGGCGGTTGTAGCCGTCGTAGATGTGCTCGGTGCGCAGCTTGACGGTATCGCCCTCCGCCTCGCTGCTGCGGACAAGCCGCCCGAGGGAATCGTACTCGAAGCGATAGGTCGTCAGCGTGGATTGGCCATTTTGAATGCTGCAATGCCGCAGCTCGCCAATTGCACCCTCGGCATTGTAAGAATATTCCGTATACTCGTTAGTATCATTATACGTTTTCCGAATAAGCCTGTCAAGGTTGTCGTAGGAATAGGAGATGGAATCATTGTTGCCGTAGGTGGTCTGCTTCAGGTTGCCGCCGGTGCCGGTATTTTTACCGGCATAGTCATAATAGGTGTTGGTCGAGAGGGTTCGGCTGCCGACCTTGGTCGTGGTAGGCTGACCCCATGCGTTGTAGGCAAAGTAGTAATACTGGTGCTGTGCCGCACTGTCACGGAAGGTCTTACGGTCAAGGGACGTCAGCCTGCCATCAGTATAACTGTAGTCAATGTTGGCAATGCCCTCTCGGTAGGTGCTCTTCGTCCGCAGCGCGTCGTTGTAGGTATAGTTTGTGGTTTGCTCTTTCGCATCGGTCACCGACAACAGTTGCCCGTTGCTGTAGTACGCATAGGTCGTTGTATAACCGTTGGCGTCGGTCACGGTTTCGGTGTGATTTCTGTCCGGTGTCGGCGTGGACGAGGTCTCCATGTACAAGTTTGTTCCATCTGCGGTCAGCTTTGCTCCGGTTGCATTGCCGTTTACGTTATAGGTTGTCGTTGCGGTCAGACCGCCGACCTTCGCCGAGGTGATGTCGTGGGCAGAATTGTAGGTATAGGTATACTTCGAGCCGTTGGCAGCCGTGTATCCGGTCAAGTCCACGCTATTGGAGTAAGAGGCGCTCTCCGAACCGGTTCCCGGCTGTGTCGCCGCGACGGGATTGCCGTTGCTGTCATAGCGGTAGGTCTGCGACGGCTCCAAGCGGAGGGAGATGTTGTCGAAATAGGCCGTGTTTGCGTTGTTGTCGTAGGCCGCCACGACGGTCACGGAGGTGATTGCCTTGTTCTGATTCGCTTCGCTGGGCATCAGAATGCCGCTGCGCTCCTGCCAATCCGAGAAGTAGGGGTCGAACGAGAAATAGAACGGCTCGGAGCTGCCGTCGGCGTAGTAAATCCGCGCGACAAGTCCGAAATACGGCTGGTCATCCGAGGATTTTTGCGCGACACTGTCAGGAAGCGCGTTGGCTTTGCCCCAGCCGGAGAGCAGGAAGGTCGAGCCTGCCGGGGCGTTGACCGTAATGTTCTGACTAACGCGTTGCGCGCCGCTGCGACCATAGATTTTTGCCATTTTGCTGCCGAAGCGTGCGCCGCCCTCAAAGGCAATATTACCCGCATAATACCAGCCAAAAATGTTATTGCTGCTGCCGACGACGGGGACCGAAGAAAGCTGGTCAAACGAGCCGGTTTCGATCAGGTTGTACGTCGAGGCGGCGTCCTCGCGCTCCAATTGCAGGCAGTCGGCGTAGGCAACGTTGCTGCCGAGGCCGGTGGAGATGACGGAGGCCTTGACCACGACGCGCGTAGACGGGGCATAGGTAACTGTCAGCCGCTGCCAGCCGTTGTTGATACCGCCGGTCACGACGTTCACGCTCTGGCTTCGCGCAAGCTCGGTTCCGGTGTTGGCATCCAGCAGGGCGAGGTAAACGCCGCCGTCAGCAATTGCGTTGTCCAGACGGACATAGCCGGAGAAGGTGTAGGCTTCCTTGCCGGCCAGATCGGCCAGCTGGTAGAACGAGGGATACTGCGAGTTTAATACAAAGGCATACGAGCCGCTCCAATGGGCAGCGGTCGAGGTCGTAATAGCGCTCCAATACGAGCCGACATTCTCGGCATCGCCGTTGCGCAGTAGGTTCACGCCCGGCTGACCCGTGTAGGCGTTGGCTGCGAGGAGGTTATTCGCTTTGCGGTTGCTGTTGGAGGTATAGGATGCGGCACTGCTGCCAAGAACGCGTGTTTCGTCTGCATCCGTGGTATAGCCGCAGATCAGCCGCCCTGTGCGGTTGAGTACCTTGAAAGTCAGGTAATCGTCGGAATTGTTGGGGGTTTGATTTCTTCCGTAATCACGATAGACTGCCAGCAGATGCGAGCGCTTATAGCCGTGCATTTTTGTGCCGTAGAGCTTCGTACTGCCTTCGTATACGTACTCGAAAATGGTGTTGGTCTTGCCGTTGTAGCTGTAGTCAAACTCAATGCCGTACTTTGCTTCGGCATCGTAAGCAGTGGCGAGCTTGGTCATGCGCCAGAATTTGGCGTTGGGGCTGTAATAGGTGTACTGCGCTGTCACGCCGCCGGGGAAGTTGACTGCCGTCAGGTTGGTGTAGGTAGCATCCGCGGCGGTTTGGGTCAATGTAATGACCCGGTTGCTTGCAGTGGTGAGTTTATACAGGAAATTGTTCTCATAGTCCAGTGTGAGAATCTGCACTGCATTGCAGCCGACGTTCTTGCGGTAAACGGAGGTGATCCGATGGGCGTTGGTGGAGGACGGCTTCCACAACGACGAGCCGCTGCTGTAGGAATAGCCGTCATAGCAGTAGTACAGCGCATTGCCATAGGCATCCTGTACCTCCGTCAGATAGCCGTTGGTGAAAAGCTTCTTGTTGCCGTACTCGTCGGACAGGGTGTACTGTGCGCCGGAGCCGGTGATCGTCGTGCGGCTGTTGGAGGTTTCTTCCACGTAAACGCCGCCGCTGTAGATATAATAATGCTCGGTGCCGTCGCCGTCGGCATGGATGAGATAGGTTTTGCCGTCGATCGTTTTGGAAACGACGGTTTCCTGCAGCGACAGCTTCCAGCCGATGCCGATTTTCATGTTGTCGAAGTTTTTGGTGTGGATATCGTCAAAAGTGCCGGAGTAGTAGCGCCCGGTCATGTTGGAGTTGTAGGCGAGGGAGACGGAGAACGGCATCACGTCGCTGGGATCACTGACCAGCGGCACGACCAGCGCGGTCTGCATCGTGAAGTCGCCGATGTAGGCTGTGCCTGCGTTGCCGACGGAGGCGGTCTGATAGGTATAATCCGGCTCCACGCCGAACATATTGCTGTATTCAATGGTGATGCGCGGGCGGTTGCTCGTTTTCTGCGGACCGTAGAAGGTCGTCCGAGGGCCGACGGCGCTTTCGTTGGCAGCGATCAGCGCGAAGCCGATGTTGGCTTCGTAATGGCCGTTGTTGTCATTGTCGCTGTCGTACCATTTCGCGGCGAGGGTCGTAATGTCCCACGCGACGTAGGTGCCGGTGGTCGCGCTGCCGGTCGTTTTCCGGTCGATGACCAAGGGGTCATGCGTCGCGGAGTAGCCGTTATTGACGCGGTTCCACGTCAGGGCGCTGGCCCAGTTTTTCCAGAGGGTGATGGAGGTGTTGTAGCCGTTGATAGGGTTGCCGCCCTTTTTGGCGCTGGACAGAGCGTGCAGGTTGATGTCCATTGAGCCGCTGCCCTGATAGGCATATTGATAAAGCCCGAAGTCCGCCTTGGTAATTTCGCAACCGGCAGGCAGCTTCGGGAGATTGTTGATATGGAAATAACTGCGGATGATTTTGTTGTCGTTTCCGTTGTTGCCGACATACAGACCGGTGTCCGTACCGGCAGTGCCGTCCGGATAACCGGAGGAAACGAAGGAGGCGCAGATGTCGTCCGAGCTTCCCGCCGTCTCGGTCACCGTGGGGTCGAGGAGGACAGGGTAGGTGCGATCCTTGTCGTTCATCCACGCTGCGTCGGCCGTGACCGTCAGCAGCCAGCCGCCGTTGGACTCTTCCAGCTTGTAAAAAGCATCATACGAAGTCTCATTCTTGGCGTCCATCATGTAGGGCGCGGGGATGGTGTAGATGGTTTTGCCATCGGCGTTGGTCAGGGAGATGCTGCCGTTGTCCAAAAGCTCCGGCGTCAGGCCGGTGACTTGCAGGCGGAAGGAGTAGGTGTAGTCGTCCTGCCGCGCGGGAATGATAATGCTTTCTTTCACGCTGTTGGCGTAGTTTTCGTAGCGAAGCGTCGCGCCGTCCAGTAGATTTTCATATTCCAGCGCAGAATACAGCTTTTCCGGCTGTGCTTGGGCGAAGAAGGTGTCGGTGATTTCTTCCTCGGCGGGTGCAGCAATGGTCAAGACCTCGGCAGAAACAAGCGGTTCGTCCTTGGGGTCAACCGTGATCCCTGCGCCAGTGATTTTCGGTTGCTGGGTTTCGGGGACGTTGCCCGCTTCCGTTGTGGTAGTAGTAGAGGCCGCAATGCTTTCTTGCTCGGATTCAGTAGGCGTTTCCGACAGAGCTTCACTCGCCGCCGTATCTGTCGCCTGCTCGGCCGCAGCAGAAGCCACTTCATCTTCTGCGTCCGCGCCAGTGTTTTCCTCCACACCGCCCATAACCTCGACCGGAGGCTCCGGCTCGACGGGCCGTTCTGCATCCGGGGTCAGCACAGGCGAGATCGTCAGGGCATACTCGCCCTTCGATACTGACAAAAGCGCCTCGCTGTCCGCCTCCGCCGCAAAGAGCCGCACGCTGTCGCCGTTTTCCACGCGATAGCTCGTCGCCTCACCGCTGCGGTCAATTGTATGTAACGTATTGTCATACTCCTGCCAGTTCCCCTCGTCATCCAAATAGTGAACAGGAGTATCATAGACGACCACCCGATAGCTGCCGTCCTTCATGCGGAAATGCTTCACATTTTCTTCCCGTAAGGAAGTATCTTCAAATAAAATTTCATCACAAACTGCTTCCGCCGGAACAAGGCTCGCCTCATCCGTCAGCATCAGCTCGTCCAAACTTCTGGTGTCGTTATCATCTTCGGTTGCAAAGACAGCTGCGGGGACAATTTGAAGGATGAGCGCGAATACGAGCACAAGAGATAGTAATCGTGTTTTCATTGCCTGCCTCACTTTCTTTTTTGTTGCATTTGTGGTTTACAGCCTGCGGGTGATAGCTTTTGCGAAGAATGCTATAATCTGGTCATTTTCACCTCCTTTACGTGCCGCTGTTTTGGGAGAATGTCGTATTTGCAACATGATGAGCGAGGAAAGAGACGACACTCTCTCCTGAAATTAGAACCAAACTTGTCCCTCTATAATACCATAATAGTTATGTATTTGGAAGGCGGAATTTGGACACAAATTGACAAAAATTTCAAAAAATATTTACTACAGAATGTAATTCTAAATTTGTGTGCACGGGGGAATGGTTCAGCGTGTGTTTGGGAAAACGTCAAAATGGCAAACCCTCTATATAATATAAGACAGATTAAAAGTATATTTGCAACACTTAATCATAAAATTTTCAATATAATAATTTCATGCCGAAAATTATAGAAAAAACCGGGAGATTTCTCTCCCAGCATGAAAAGCATTCAATTTGCGACGGCCATGAAAGGGACGTCGCTGATGAGTAGGTTGTCCGTCAACTCGTTCATATACTCGTCTGCTGCTGCGGAACTGACGCTCAGCATTGCAGCAACCGGCGTGCTGTTGACCACTTTTTCCAGATCCTCAACTGCGAGCTCCGGTGTAATCGGCTATTTCCAGACGAATTACTTCATCGGTATTACGGAAATGCTCGATAAACTCATCAACTTTTTGACGTAAATAAGCTTTGAGACCGATGTGAGCAGAAGCTTCTATCTCGGCGCAGGAAGACATTCCTCAAATTTTCGCTAGCTTCACGTCTTGTTCGGCAGTGTCGTTATCTGCGTAAATGTTTTCCTTTCTGCTGTGTCAGTTTTTTCAGATGGGAGGTTCGCATTCTCCTTCCATGATGGTAGGAGGCACCTTCCACCAAGAGGGCATAGTACTCCCTTGGTGAAAGGTGTAACAAAATATGATCAAGTTTTCAGCGTATAGAGCAAACTGCTTTTGCCCCCATGTTTGCGGTATCGCTGTTCTGTTTCCAACAGTCCGGCCTTGCGAAGGTCCTGCAAGGCTCGACGCACAGTCGACTGCGACAATTCCAACTCTTTTGCGATGGTGGGAATAGCAGGCCAGCATTCGCCGTCTTTATTTGCTCGATCTGCAAGGTAGATATAAACGGATTTTGCACGGTGGGGAAGCTCCATGCGATATAGAAAATCAAGTCTGCCCATCGGAATTCACCTCCTGTCGCACAGGCTCTGGCTCCGTTTCGGCAACCACTCGCTTCTGTGAAGGCTGTGAGCCTCCTTTTTTGCCGTCCTTTTCGGTCGACTCGGGAAGCGGCTTCGGTTGTCTGCTCCGGCTCGTATTCCGCTTGGGCGGCTGGTGATTTTTCGCCTCCGTCTGCTTCGACTCTGTCATCCCGCTGCCATCACCGGCAACATCACCCTCGAGCAGGGCTTCGGGGTGGTACTTCTTGACGATCCCGTCCATCAGCTCTGCTTTGTTGGCATATTGCACCTTGCGGTTTCCATTCTCGGCAACGATATAGGGATGGTTTTTGTCAAATTCGATGCCCCACTTGAAGAACAGCTTGAGATGGACGCGCATGGGATGGACACCTGTTTTCATCACGACGAAATCACCCTTCGGGAGAGATTTTAGCTCGTCGGGTGTGAGGAGTGGTCGTTCCATCATTTGCAACGACTCGGAGGGATCGGATTTGCTTCGAGATACCGAACCGGACATAACGGTGCGGCTACCAAGCGCTTTAGACAGGGTATCAGCAGAGGAACTGTTTGGCGCAAAGCCGCCGAACAGCGTGATCTGCGTATTGTCAACGATGATCTCGCCGCCCTCCTTGCCATAATTCTTTTCGAGCTGTGCGAAGGACTGGATGATTGGGACGATCTGCAAGCGTCGGGATCGGGAGGCACTGAACATCATCTCCGCAGATTCGATTTTCGGTAGCGTACCGAACTCGTCACAGAAGAACACACATCGGTTTTTGAGCTGACCGCCGTTTTCATCTGCCACGGCTAAGATTTCACGGTAAAGCTGTTGAATGATAAGAGAGATCATAAAGAAGGTGTTGGGATTTTCCTCCGGCATGATGATAAAGATGGCGGATTTCTCGCGGCAGAACTTCTCTGCGTCGATCTCTGTATCGAAACATAAGAGCTGCTCCAGCTCGGAGTCGAGAAAGGAATTGAGTCTGGACAACGCAGTAGACATGACGGATGCCATGCTCTGTTCGGCGGTATTCAGTGCAGCTCCGGCGAACCACTTGGCTTTGTGATCGTTGGGGAGCATCTCCATGAGCTGCTGGAACTGATTTTTGCCTTTCTTCCCCGATGGAGCCAAAAGTTCTTGGATAATTTTGAACACAGACACGATGTGCCGTTCCTCCGGCTTGCAAAACTCTGCCACCAGTAAGACCGTCGCTGTCAAGAGTCCTTCGGCGGCATCGTAGAAGTAGGCGTTCTGACCGAAGCTCGCCGCATCCATCCCCGAAAGGATGATAGTTTTGGAAATGATCTTTGCATACTTCTCGGCCTTTGCCTTGTAGACGAGCGTATCGGGATTTGATTGATACAGATCCATATACTTGTTGACCAAGTGCACGAGGTTGTTGCCGTTGGAGCGGGTCGGATTACGCAAGTCTATTACGGATACTTGGTAGCCGTAGCCCTTTGCAATATTGCCGCAGTTGCGCATGACGTCGCCTTTCGTGTCCGTGGAGAGAAAGCTCATCCCGCTGGCGCAAGCATACTCGATGCATGGGTACAGCCAAAAGGCAGTTTTGCCGATGCCGGCCGCGCCGATCATCAGCACGTGGACATCGCCGGTGTCTACCATCGCTGTGGTGTTTCCTGTGCATCCAACGACGATGCCCTGCGGAAGCGGTTTTCCATCCTCACCGGTAGGTGTTTTTCCGGTCTTTGCCTGCTCACGCCACTTCTTTGGTGTAAATGGAATGTGTTTATAAATCTTTCGCTGCTCGCCTTTGGTCATCCATCGGGCGGTTCCGTGCTGACCGTCGCCAACCGTCCTGGATTTGATATTGTTGAGGCTGTACACATACGCCAGCAGTGTGATCCCGCCGAGGACGCTGAACATGACAGCTCCGACGATGATCAGAGTCGTAATACCTGACACGGTTCTTTCACCTCATTTTCTTCTTGATTCAGATATAAAAGATCCTCGTTCCAGTCCTTGTGTTCGGGAACGAGGATTCTTGCATTGATTTCTTGCGTGAACAGCTTATCGCTGATTCGTCTTGCCGCCGCCTGTCCTGGCTCGTCGCTGTCCATGCAGAGAAACACCTCGGTGATGTTGGGATTATCCTTCAGCATTTGGAACAGGACTCTGCCAGATACCGAGCAGGCTGCGGCATAGCTGTGCTGCTGCCAATTCTTTTTGTGTATAGAGATAAAAGAGAGCATATCAATCGGAGCCTCAAAGAGGCAGAGATGCTTGCTTCTTCCGGTCCAGTGAAAGCTGTATTCCGGTACGCTGCCGTTTGCGTTACCCTTGAAGGTGCTCTCGCTTCCTATGCCTCGTAGATTGGCATGGCGAGGGACACCGTCCTGATCGAAGCCTACGAACACAGCGTTGTGGTACTGTGCCGATTCATAGATCATCTGCTTGTAGGCAAAGGTATTTACTACGTCACGGTCAAGCCCTCGTTTTGACAGCAGATAGGCATACACTCTGCGCATATTCCCGTTGCGAGGGGGAAGCTCAAACGGTTTGGACGGTTTGCGCTCTATCGGCGGAGATACTGAAAGCGTTCCATTGCGGCCGTCGAGCAGATAGGAAACTGCTTCTGGGTAATCTTTGTGATAGAATCTTCGGACGAAGTCAATGGCATCGCCGCCCTGTCGGTCATATTGATGAAACCATAGGTTTCCGCGAATGGTGACCTTTTGACTGCCGTCCTTCCATTCATATTCCGTTCCGGACCGTTTGAGTGTTTCTCCCTGTGAGCGAAGCAGCTCGCAGAGATCCGTTTGACGAGCTTGTTCCTTCTGCTCGTCGGTAAGATGAACGTATTTCGTGGGCATAGGGACTCCTTTCTCATGTCGGTCTTTTTGAATTTCTGGATTATCTCCGTTTCTTGTTGACAAAGTGTCTCTGCAGAGATATAATGATGCTGTTGGAGGTGAGTGCAAAATGAATGAATTAACACTGTATCACGGCTCGCAAAGAATCATCCGTACTCCTGTTTTCGGCGAAGGTAACCCTCGTAACGATTACGGACTTGGCTTCTATTGCACAGAGAGTCTTGAGCTTGCAAAGGAGTGGGCGTGTACAGAGGAAAGCAGCGGTTACGCCAACGCCTATCATTTCGATATGACAGACCTGTCTGTTTTGAATCTTTCGGGAGAGGAATACAACATTCTGAGTTGGCTTTCCATCCTTCTGCAAAACCGCATTTTCAAAATATCGAATGACATTGCTGCCGAGGGCAAAGACTACCTGTTGGAGCGTTTTCTGCCGGATTATCAGAAGTTCGATGTCATCATCGGCTATCGCGCCGACGATTCGTATTTTTCGTTTGCCAACGCTTTTTTAAATAACGCCATCTCCCTAGCCCAACTTGAAATGGCAATGTACCTCGGTAAGCTCGGAGAACAGGTGGTTTTGAAAAGCCGGAAGGCATTTCATCAGATCGTGTTTTCTGAATCGATTTCGGCAGAAAAGGAAATCTATTACCCGAAAAAAACAGCCCGCGACAAAGAAGCGAGAGCAGCCTATCGCAGAGAGCGCGGCAACAGGCGCGCTTCCGATGCAATCTATCTTTTGGATATTCTCAGAGAGGAGTGGGAAAAGAATGATCCGCGCTTACGAAGAAACCTATCTGAATGACGCAATGAACAATTTGGGCGATATGTTTGACTACGCCCTTTGCGATCTCGGATATGAGCCGGAAGCATTTTTTTCCGAGTTTCTCATTTCCGGTGTAGCGGAATGCTTTGAAAACGGTAATCCGAAATATGTTGCGGGATTATCCGGCCCGGAACTGGCAGTCGAGGTCATTTCCCGCACAGAGGGAATTCGTCCGTCTACTGAGCCTTCTGAGGAAATCGACAAGAGTCCAGAATACTGGTCAGGCTGGGTGCTCGCCTATTATCAATGGCATACGGCACGCAGCTTTGCTTACCTGTATAAGCGGGGGTTGACTTTCACAAGGATTCTGTCGCTCTATCCAACGCTTCATGAGGCGGATTTGTCTAAGTTCGTTTCGGTCGCAGATGGAATTGTCGACAAATCCAAGTCATCCGGAGAAAGCAATTTGAAACAAATTCGTCGTGCGAAAGGGATCACGCAACGGGAGCTTGCAGAACAGTCTGGCGTATCGCTCCGCATTATCCAGCAGTACGAACAGAAGCAGCGTGACATTCAAAAAGCCGAGGCGCAGTCAATTGTCGCTATGGCAAATGTCTTGGGCTGTTCTGTCGAAGAACTGTTCGAGTAACATTTGAAGTTATATAATCGAGCACATTGCAACCGCCTGCGGACATTCAAACCGCAGGCGGTATTTCTATCCTTGCTTGAGTCCGTGTGCTTGCTTCTTCTCGTCGATCTTTCTCTTGAGCTTTCGGTCAATGGCTCCTGCTTTTTCTCTTTTCTCGCCGTCGAGTTGGTTTTGAATCATTCTGCTCAAATGATGCAAAAGCCGGATTGCTCCAAGAGCCGCAGACCAATTGCGGTTGGACCGGATGCTGTGCAGAAGCTGCTCAGCATAGGGATTCCCATGCTCTGCGGCAGAGGACAGGTAGGCAATGGCTTTCTCATAATCCCGCTCGACTTCTTTGCCATAGAGATAGATTTTTCCAAGCTGGTATTCCGCATAGTCATTTCCATTCTCGGCGGCTATCTCGAAGTTTCGGATCGCCCAGAAAACATCTTTTACCTCGGCTTCTGTGAGACGAATCTTTCCTGCAAGATATGCGGCGTAGGGATTCTTTTGTCCAGCGACTCTTTCCAGATAATCAATCGCACGAGCAATGTCTTGCTGAATGACCTCGCCACGGTATAGCAGCTTTCCCATCTGATATTGCGCCGCAGCGAATCCCTTGTCGGCGGAAACGGCAAGCAAGCGGATTGCCTCGGGAATGTCCTGGAGAAGCAGCTCGCCGTCGAGGAGCGTCTTCCCGAGCGTGTATGAGGCATAGCGGTTTCCCTGATTTGAAGAGCAACGCAGGAGATTCTCTGCTCGCCGGGTGTTCTGCTCCATGTCCTCACCACGGAGAAGTGTTTTCCCAAGAAGATACTCAGCATATTGGTTGCCTTCTGACACGGATTCCTCTAACCAGCGCAAAGCATACTCGACATTCTTCGGGACATCCTCTCCGCGAAGGAACATCTTTCCGAGCCGGTATTTTGAAACACCGCATCCCAACTCTGCCGCTCCGATTAAAAGCTCCACAGCGGTGTTCGGATCGTAAGCGTCGCTCTCTCGATCGAGCAGTTCCTTTGCATTTCGGTATATCTGCCACATGCGAGAACGCTGAACAGATTTCGGGGCAGGAGTGTATTCCTGTTCCTCAACTTCATCTGTTTCCGGCTCGGGTACGTCTGCTTCGGTTTCTGCCCGATCATCCTGTTCCTCTATGCCAAATCTGTCCGCAGATATATTCAGCGCTTCTTGGATGACCACGTTTTTGATGGACTTAAATTCCGGGTTGTTCACCAGCGGAATACGATCTTGCAGTTCTTCGGTATAGGTGCGAATGACTTCCTCTCGCTGCTCATACCACAGATCATAGAGCGCAGCAATCCGCTCATCGGAAGCAAGCACGGATACGATTCCATTCACGATGGCCTTGACGTCTGCTTTCAGATAGCCGTACTGTTTCTTGCCACTCGTCTTTGACAGCCGCTCGGCGAGTTCAAGCAGTTTGGCTTCGATAGTGGGATTGTCATAGGTTCCGCTGTTGATCCGAGAAACGATTTCGGCAATCACATCACGACTCTGCGCACGAAGCAAATTGCGCTGCTCCGTCTGTTTTCCATAAGCAGAAAGCAGGTCATCCGCAAAAATATCTTTTGCGAATGCAGAGCGCAGATTCATAATGCCTTTCTGTGTGAGGTACGGCTTCGCCTGTTCGGAGGAGTAGACCATGAGATGAACGTGAGGATGGTGGCTCTCGTTATGAAAGGCAGCGTACCATTTCAGATCCTCCACAGGAATTTTGAAGTTCTTTGCAATTGTTTCTGTCTGAGTCCGAAGCATATCCCGCCAGCGTTCACCGGAATTGAAGCCCAGGCGCTCCGCATCCTCACGGCGAAGCGAAATGATCACCGTCCACACGTTGCCTTCGTATTCATTCAGCTCCCTTGAAACATCATCGAGTTTTACACGGACTCCATCGTCTGTGAACAGACCGTGCGAGCCAAACCTTTCCGCACGAGGGCGAGTCGCAATGTAGTCTGCGTATGTTTTCGTGTTGAGAGCTTCATGCGCGTTGTCCTCCAACGCGCGGGTGATAAACTCAGAAGCATTTCCAAGTGTAGGCGCTTTGAGATAGTCTTCGTACTCCAACATAGAATTGCTGTCCGGGAAGTCACGAAGGATTCTTTCGATCAGCTTCTTTTGTTTCTCAGTAGGAGGATCGGTTTTGAAGGTGTCATCGACTTTCTCCACGCCTTCACGAGTAGCAATATATTTTGCATAGCCTCCGACGCTCTGCCTTGCGGACGGTTTCAGATATTTGAATTTGGTAATCAGCTTTGCCATCGGTTAGTCTTTCTGCCAGTCAAGCGCATCCTCGAAAGAAAAAGAACCGTTGAGCCGTTTGACTTCTTTGACGCAGTCGCCTCGCAGTCTTTCGAGCGACAGCGGATCAATATCTTGCTGGAGCGCAACGAGATTCTGCATGATTGCAATTTCAACGGCGAGCTTGAACATCATTCTGTTCTGCCGGTTGTCACTCTCCGCGACGATGCTTTTCAGCGTAGAGATCACCACGTTGGGAAGATACTCTCTGGCGTTCTGTGTGGAGAGATATCCGGCATAGAAGCGAACCGCTTTTTCTATGAATTCAGATCGGCTTTTACAGTTATCATCTTCATACAGACAATCCATGAGCTTGATCGTTGACGGGCGCAGCCATGACTGAAATCTTCGCTTCACTTCCTTTTCCTTCGGTGTTTTCTCGTCATTCATTGCTATTCCCCCTGTTCCTTGGGCGGCGCCGCTCACAGCACCGTGAAACATCCTTGTAAATACGGCGGTTTCGGGAATTACGGCACCGTATCCCAGCGTCAAGGCGTGAAATACGGCACCGTAAATTTTTGTGGGTCAAAACCGTCCAAAGCCCTTGTGCGGTCGGCGTTGCCGTCCGCTGTGAACCGAGGCGGAAGCCGTTTTACGGCACCGTCTCTTTCACCTGCTTGATTTTCGACCCTGTCGAAAATCCTCCTGTGGGGCGTCATCTCGAGTCTGAACGTCTGCCCGAAACCGTCTCAAATTCGGCTCGTGACCACCTTGTGGGTTGCTGTTCGCCCTGCTTTGGAAAAGCCGATACAGGGGCTTCACGGCTCCCGCGGTGGGCTACATCTGCAGGGCGGGACTCTCGTCTTCGCCCTCGTCGAATGTGATTTCCTTGCCTTCAAGAGCTGTTGCAAAAATTTCGCGCCTTGCAGTCAGAGGCAAGTATTCCTTGCGTTCTGCTTTCCACATCGCAGTGGACACATCCTTGAGGTTGTATGCCCGCCACGCATTGTCGCCGCTCTCGCGGACGCTTACGGTGTTGTGGTCGAAGTCAAACTCAACGAGCGCGGTGATCCTCGGATCGTTCGGCATGGCGCTGCACAGAACAGAAAATGTCATGTCGTTGATGGCCTGACATCCGCTGAAGTTTGACTGTGCAATGCTGTCCAGCGTGTATTTCCCAATCTCGTCTTTCAGAGTGGAACGGTACAGGTTTGCAATGCTGTAGAAGTTGTTGCGCAGTTCCGAGGTAAAGAAAAAATCGTCCTCTCCTTCATGGAAATGAACGACGGCGAAGCGGCGGGAGGCTTCTCGCTCGGCCGCTTCCCGTTCTCTCTCCAACTCGATCTGCGCCTCCACCTCCATGCGTTCATGTTCCGGAACGGTCTGCTCGTAGAAACGGTCGAGCAGATTTTGAAGCTCGTGTTCAACGCTGCTGCCGTTCTTCAGCAGATAACTTTCCAGCTTAGCCAGCTTGAGTGAATTGAAATACAAGACGAGTTCTTCGTCAGTCATGATCAGTCACCTCCACAGTGGGTTTCGGCTCCGATTTTTGCCTCCGCACCTTTGGCGCGGGAGGTTCCGCATTGCCGGAGTGCAGATTCAGAAATTCTCGAACGCCTGCAGGGACGTTCTTTGCATAGAGCGTATCCAGCGACTTGGTCAGCTCGTCCTCGACCTGCATTCCTTTCTGTTCCAGATACAGTCTGAGTGTGGAGAGTTTTTCCTCATCATAGGAAACGCTGACAGAGGTTTTCTTCATGGGATTTCATCTCCTTATATGGTCATTCCGAATCCCGCGTCGACGCAGGCAAGGCTGGCATCGTTGAGAACGGTGAGGCCGTTGTTGTAGTCCTCGACCATTTTCTCTGCTTCCGTCTGCCTGTGCGTTGCGTCATACCAGCGGGATTCCATTTCGTCGATTGTCTTGTCAATGCTCTCGGGATGGACATGGCTGGAATAATAGCCGGCCGCATCAAGAAACCGCGTGCGGCCGTGCTTCTTATAGATCCCGTACACTGATTTCATTTTTCCGTGTGCCATAGTTCATTCCCTCACATTGAAAGCATCTGCGGCTGCTCTTTTTCCATAAGCTCTGCCGCAGGCTCATCGTCATGCTCGTCGTAGATATTGCAGCCCATGAGGGAGACGAGATTCAACGCTCCGGCAATGCCGCCCTGCTGACAGTTCGGGCAGTGCTCCAGATGGTAGGTCATCTCGATGGCATCCTCCGTCATGATCAGCGCATTGATTTCTTCTCTCTGTCGTATTTCTTCTTCGAGCAATTTGCCGTTTCCGTTGGTGTCGGTGACGGCTTCCCCGAAGCGGTAATACAGCTCATCGTAGGAAACAGACCATCGTCCGTCTGTCGTATGCTCCGTGCCTTCCTGCACGGCATAGTCTGCGAGCTTTTTCAATTTGTTTTTGTTCATAGGCAACTCTCTTTCCTCTCTGTTTTTCATTTAACGAAAGCCGTTGCATGAGATCATTGACCGTAGCGGCTGTAGTAGACGCTGCCATTGGCAGCACGTTGTGCCTGAACAGATTCGCTCTGGTCCAGCGGAGCTTCGAAGTTGAAGAGTACGGCGTTGGATGCTTCACGAACAGATTTGGCATTTTTGAGTGCAGAGAGCACGCTTGGGAATTCCGTTTTCAGTTCATCCAAGAGGAAATCCAACTGCATATCCAAATCCCCAATGGAGCAGCCTCTTGCATTGGCAAAAGCGAGGAGCGGTGCTTTGCGGCTCTCTACTGTCCATTGCGCCAAGCCGTAGCCTGCGCTGTCGGATGTGAAATTGGTGTAGCTGCCGCTGTCCACAGCCTGCGTATAGGACGCATCCGTATACCCGAGAGATTTTTCATAGGTGTTCTGCAGGTTGTTCGGCAGCAAACCGCTCTCCGCGTAGAGGTTGCCCATCAGCGCCGCCACACCGTATGGGTTGCCGATCTTTGCATAGAGAACATCCCAAATATGACTCTCATTGGGAGCCGCGGTTAGGTCACTCTCATAGTAGGTGATATACGGGATTTTCAGCCAATGTGTCCATCCGCTGTCGCCGATAGGCGTTTGGATGACACCAACCTTTGTGCTGCTGGCATGAATGACCTGCCCGTTTCCGATATAGATACCGATATGTCCTTCGTGCCAAACGGCAAGCCCCGGAATCTCAGGAATCGTATCAATGGTTCCGCTTTCCTCGGCATTGGCGTACATGGCATCGGAGCCAATATCCGGCATGCCGTTCGCGCCGTATTCAATCGTTCCTGTTTCCGCATCGAACCAGCCGTAGCCCTTGATCAGGCCGACGCAATCTGCGGTACGACCGCCGACCCAGTGTTCTTTGATGAAGTCAGCATAACCGCCGACCTCGTCGGGATACTGTTCCGCTTTGGCATCATATAGGCTCCGCGTCAAAACCTGACCGTAGGTTCCCCAAACGTAACCCCAGCCTTTTGCGTATGCATTTTTTGCCCATTCCACAAGGTCGAGATTATTCTTGGTGCTTGGATCGACATACCCGGCAGTTGAGATATACGCCGCTCGGATCGCACTCATCACCTTCGTAAAATCCTCTGCAGATAGATCCGTACCGAAGGCTGCGTTGACAGCGGCGATCAACTGTGCGTCCGTCTGCCCGTCAGAGAAGCATCCGACCAGCTTGTCCACAAATCCCGCTTCCTCAGAAAAGTCAGAAAGCGCAAGTACATAAAGCACTTGCGCCTCCTTGACTCGCTGGCTGTCGAACCCAGCAGCCGTCATCTTTTCTTCAATTTCAAGCATGAGATTTTCAACCTGCTGCAGGCGGGCTTGTTCTTCCGCAGACATGTTCTGCACGACAAGCGTTTGCAGACGGTCGGTATCGATATGGATGTCGCCGTTAAAGAGAGCAATGATGGCGGCAAAGGGCATCACGATAATTACGATAATGCCGAGGACAATCCCAAGGAAAGTTTTTCGCAGCTTCTTGTCGGTCAGGATGGCAACGGCGATTTTCTTCAGTGCCGCCGCAACCGTTGCGCTCATTACCGCCCTCCGGCCTTGCCAAACAGGGCGGACTTATAGTCGGGAGCGATGACCTGCAGAAGATATCGCTCGTTGCCGCATCGGAACAGGCAGGTACCTCTTTCGGGATACTTGATGAGCTCGAACTCGGACGGCTCGACCTGCAAGGCGTCCATATACTCCTTGGGGTTGATCTGACCGGCATTGAACAGGAACTGATGCGTGGGGATGCTGAACAGGGGCTTGGTAAATTCTCGGATCGACGGGATCAAAAAATCCTCGATGTTCTGGCTGGCCAGAATGATCGAGGAGTCCTTTTTGCGAACGCGCTTCATGGCGTTGCGGATATATTCGATTGCCGTCATGTTGGTGAGGAACAAATACAGCTCGTCGATGCTTGCCGCTGTCTTGCCCTGACCGAGAAGCTGATTGCTCATGAAGGACAGAATGTTGAACAGCATGGCGTCCTTGAGCCTTTTGTTGGTGTCCATCAAGCCTTTCACACCGAAGACGAGAAAATGGCTGTCGGTGATGTTGGTGTGTCCGTTGAAATACTTGGATTCTGCGCCGACACACATGGAATGGATTCCGAGGCACACGTCCTGCAGAGTGTCCTCCGTGTAGAGGTATTTCCGCTGCTTGTCGTAGCTGTAGAATTCTTCCTCGCACAGCTTGTAGAAGTCCTCCATGATTGGGAAGTCCGTGGGCTTCTTGGTGCTGTAGTCGGTGGCGTCAGTAATGCCGAAGCGGGCATACAGCTTGGAGAGCAGGATCTCGATGGTGTCGATCTGCGTGTCAGAGAAATCCTTGTAGCTGCGGAAGAAGTCCTTGAGGAAGGCGATGTGCTGGGACAGCCTCGTGACCTTCTTGAACGCCTCCGGCGTGGTGGCGTCGATATCCTCGACGCTGTCCGTCCATGCCTTCGGCTCGAGGGGGTTGATCGTGTACTCGCCGCTCATGAAGTCGATATAGCAGCCGCCCAGGGCATTGCAGAGTTCCTCATACTCGGACTCGGGGTCCAGGCAGATGATCGCCTTGCCCGACTCTCGGATATTGGTCAGAATCAGCTTGAGCAGATAGCTCTTGCCCTGGCCGCTGTTACCGAGGATCAAGACGTTGCTGGTGGTCTTGTCCTCGGCGCGGCGGTCAAAATCCACGAGGATGTTCGTACCGTACTTGTCCCGCCCAATATACAGTCCCTGGGGATCGGTTTTGCCGCTGAAGTTGAACGGATAGAGGTTCGCCACGCTGGATGCGGGAAGCACCCGTTCATACTGCGCTCCGAACTGATTGTATCCGGTCGGGAGCACAGACAGGAACCCTTCTTTCTGTCGTAAGGTCAGTCTGTCGACAGAGATCTTGGATCTCGTCAGCTCCATCGCAATGTCGCTTTGAAGCTCCTTGAGGGCATCCATGCTCCTTGCCTTCAGTTCAATGAACACGCTGCAGTGCAGAAGCGGTTCCTTGTTCTTTCGAAGGTTGGCAAGAAGTTCGATCACGTCCTGCAGGTTGCCTTCGGCTTCGATGGTGTCGTTGACGTCGTTGCCGCCGCTCTTGAGCTTGTTTCGGCGGGTGGCGTTCTGAATGATCTTTCTCTGCTCCATGCTTTCCACCAGGCGGTGATAGATGCGAAGCGTCACGCCGCTGCGGTCAGCGAGCTGGGACAAGATGGCCTGTTCCCCAGTGGAAGGGGGATATTCTCGGGTAACCCACACAGATCGGTAACTGTCGCCAACAACATAGTGGTCGGACAAGAATTTCACGGAACCGGGCAAAATCATATCGAAGAAGTCCTTCGTCCGAATTTCCTCCATCTGTGCCGGCGTCAGCACTTTCGGTTTTCCAAACATTTGCTTTTTCCTCCTTTGCAATGATGATGAGGCGGCTGCTCCTGGTACTGCCATAGCAAGTGGACAGTGTCAGCAGGCGGTCGCCGTACTCGGGGACGTCCCCATCGGTGTAATAGGCGTTCCGAACGATTCTCTGTACTGCTTCATTGAAGGCATCCTCGGATTCGGCGTTAATGAAGCTATGCCATGCGTCCAGCTTGTCGACGGTTACGACAGCGAAAATCTTAAATTCGTGTGCACCATCCTCGGTTTCCAAAAGGATCGTGGGATGGGATGCCGGATGCCCGTCGTTCAAATAGTCCTTGAGCGCTGAGAACATAGTTCCGTTGCGCATGTTGTGACCAAAAATGATAAGATTATCGCTGTCGAGCGTACAGCGGTAATCCAAAAAAGGAACGCCGGAATCGCTGTACTGCTGATAGAAGTTCCTGCGAAGATACTTCTGCGGCCGGTCGGGGGTGTGCATCACGGGATAATCCACAGCGGTATTTTCAATGGAGATCCACCCGATACAGTCACTGTTCCGGCTGACGAGAAGCGGGATATCATGACGCACAGTCAGTGCCGGGGCATCGTCTTCCCCGTCGGCATCCTCACCATTTCTCAGTTCTGCGGTTTCCTTCGGCGCGTCCGGTTCCTTGATCTCCGCCAGCTCCGCAAGCTCGGCAAAGGTGTCGATGTCTTTTCGGCGGCTGCTGTACTCCTGCCGGATCTGGACTCCGCAGAAGACCACGACCGCCGACAGCAGAAGGGCAAAAACCGCATAGAGAAGCTTGGATTTAGCCTTCGTCTTCTTCATCGTCATCCACCTCATAGAATTGTTCTCCGTCAATGTCCGGCATCTGTTCTCCGTTCATGCTTGCATCGAAATACAAAGCAAGAAACCGCTTGATATCTGCTTTGCGCATCCTTCTTACCTCAAAACCCTGCTCGGAAATGATTTTCTCCACACGGTTGGCGGTGTCGAAGACCTGCTTGTCCTTTGAAGCCTTGATTCTTGCAGTAAAGAGGAACTGCCTGGCAGTTGCCATCTCCACCTGCACGTTGTCGAGAAATTCAATATCCTTCTTGATGAGCCTCCGCACCTTCGGATTCTGCTCATATTCGAGCCGCTCATGAAGATATGCTTTGTTGTCATCAAAACACTCCGAGGAGTCGGTGCAGGTGACCTCAATGTCGGGGAGCGAAGAAAGCACCATCATCAGATGGCGGATCTTGATTTCAATGTTGACATAGGAGAGTACGGAGATATTGGTCGGGCTGACTAGGTAAAAGAGAAGTTCGCCCTTCTGCGTCATGAGCCCGTATTTGGTAAAGGCCTTTATGCCGATAAACTCCTGCACGGAGCGACCTTTCCTTTTCTTCTGCTGTTTTTCCTGCTTGGGCATGGCGCTCACCTCCATTCGTAGTACTGCTGTGTGGTAATAAAATAACGACCCGCGTATCGGATGAAATCGAGGATCGTCGTATCATCCATGCGGATCGTCAGAAACCCATAGCAAAGCGTAGCGGCTGCGGGAAGCATCAGGTGCAGCTCCACCAGGATCACTATGGAAATCAGGGCGGCAACGCCCATAATTGCAAAATCCCGCAGGCTCCAAAGCCACATATTTGCTGTAGCCTTGAGGTTCTGCGGATAGATATAATGGGTCATGATATTCCTCCAATCGTGGGTTCTGCGCCGCAGGATTCCTCGCAAAACTCCTGCGGTGTCTGATTGTAATCCTCTCGGAGCTTCTCTGCAATCATGTCTTTAATGAGCTGTGCTTCTTCCTTTGTCGGCTCGTAATCAAAATACGAAGAGCTGTCCTGTCGGCTGATCTCGCATTCGATCCGCAGAGTGTCATTGAAAGGGTTGTAGTGACCGTACATATTGAGCCATGTGTCATCATCAGATGCGGTATCGATATGGAATTTCTTGTCCACATTGAACCACGTTTCGATGTACACGGTGATTTCGCGGCCTTCATCTCCATCAATCTGCATGTCATGGTCGATGGCGATATCGTCCCAAGTCAGTGCATTGTTTTCTCTCAAATTCTCGCCCTCCTTTGGACAAAAAATAGGGCACCGCTGTTTGTGCGATGCCCGAAGTGGGAATATCCAGTTTTACATTGTCAATGTCGGCCCGGCTTCTTCCTGTTCCTCTGCGGTAACAAGTTCAAATGCGGGGCGAATGATCAGATCGTACCTTGCGTTCACATATACCTTGTAGAACTCCTTTTGCAGGTCGGAAATGCCGGGGACTTGATCGATGAAGCTCTCAATCTCTCCCATATTGATTTTGGGTGCCATTCGCTTTAAGGCTTCATTGGCGTCCTCATTTTCGGCGTGACTCAAAAAGTCGTAGTAATTGATCTTTCGCCCGTTCTGCTTGATTGCAGAGGTGGGGAATTGGAAGACCCTTGCGTGAAGCTCGGCTTCATTGGAGAGCACCTTTTTCGTCACCTTGTCATCAGCCTGCGGAAGCAAGCAGCTCCCACAGTCAAAGACGGGAGCAATTTCCGCTTCCCCTTTGCCGTCATCATAGAGGAAGCCCCAATTACCGTTGTGTCGGTCAAAGTTTCCAAGCAGCGCGTCTGCAATGAACATGTTCCAGAAGTGCTCACGCAGAACCGTTGGGGAGACATACTGCTGCTTATCAATGGTGTCCATTACGTCAGAAAGCTCCGTTCCGCTTCCGTTGCTGTCAGAGTCAAGAACCGTGTTCTTGATGGAGCAGAAGTCGAGGAGCCTCTTGCCGCCTGCCGTAAAGTCCTTGCAGGCGCAGACGAGTTTTTCTTTTCCCTTGACCGTGTAAGTGCCAAGCATTGTCTCCTGTGCTCTTATACCGAGCATATTGAAGATACTGCTGGCAATGTGTTCACTGATGCAGCTATTCGTATAGGACAGGTCGGTCGGTTTTCCTTCGGCAGAGGGAGGGAACTTCAGCATATATGCTTCGCCATTGTATTCCACGGCGATCTTGCTTCCGTTTGCTCCGTTATATGCCCTGCCGGGAATCACCCTGCAATTCGTAAAATCAATCATACTCTCGCTCCATATAGATATTTTTTGCGCAGATAGTCTGCGTGTTCGGGGGTAATGATACCCTCACTGATTTCGGCCATGTTGATGCTGCCATAGAGTTCGCCCCACAAGCAGTCCATGAGTCCGCTGTGTGATTTCAGACCATCTTTATATGCATCCAGGTCATGCTGGAGATAGTCGGGCAGGCCGTATTCAAAGGCTTGTTCCCGTTCTGCCTGGCGGATGCCGCCCTCGGTCAACAGCTCCATAGATACACCGAGTGCTTTTGCCAGCTTATACACGGTTTCGGCGGAACACTTCTCCAGCTTTGTCTTTCCGCTGCAAATATCGTTGAGTGTAGCGTGAGGAACGCCGGACTCTACGGCAAGCCGATATTTTGTCATTTCTTGCCTTGAAAGCAAGTCTTCTATGATCATCGTGTTCGCCTCCTTTATCTATATTATATCGGCATACCGAAATAAAATCAAGGGGCTACGCAAAACTTCATAGAAAATTTGCTCTTTGCATCACTTTCCGGTCGCCCTGGCAACACTGCGCGTCAGATTGACGGCGGTGGTGGTTGCATGGACAACGCTCATCATGTTCACCTTGACGGAGCTGTCGAGTCCGAACTGCTGGGCGATGCGAGGCACCTCGTTGGCTGCAAGCATAATCCCCAGGCCAAGAAGCATGTGATCCGGGAAAGTGAGCAAACCGAGAAACAGAAGCGTTGTCTGCATAAACGCCGTCAGACAGATTGCTGCTACCTGCTTACACCATTGGTTAAATCCATCGGTATATCCACGGGGAACGCTGAACATATACAGACTTCCAACCGCCATCTGAACAAGCAAGATGCCGCCGCGCTTGATGTTCTGGAAGAAAATCTTGATCACGCAGTAGGAAAAAGCGATCAGCGCAAGAATGTTGAACAGGTTGAAGCTGATATTGTTTGCTACAGAAAAGCTGCCGACCAGCACGCTGGTGCTTTCTCCGGCAAGGTCAATGCTTCGACCACCGGCGAAAATGGCAGACAGATCATGTGCAAAGGTGTTTTGCAGACTGATGCAGAATTTGTACAGTTCCACCGGAACCACGCCAACCAAGCTGCATGCAAAGAAGCCCTTCAGAATATTGATGCTTGTAGTTTTGAGATTGGCGCGGCCATTTTGGTATTCTATCGCCACATCGAATATGGCGACAACTGTGCCTGCAACAAACAGCGACCAGCCGAAAAGCGTAAAAAGTTTGATCGTTGCCTGCACCCAAGACAAGTCGAAGATTTCGGCACCCATGTTGCCCATCATGGTAAAAAAGTCAGCGACAGCTCCGTAGATGCTTTCATAGAGCCATTGGAGGATGGCATCAAAAATGGTGTTGGCAACCTGCGTACCGAGATACTCAATGGTATCTCCGATGGCGTTGCCGATGCCGGAGAAGATATCTCCAAGCCAGTCAAACATAGGTTTTCACCGTCCTTTCCGGAGGGGTTATAACGCTGCTCCAACTCACAAGATCGACCAGATATACAGGGGCGCAGTCAGAGTAAAGATGAGGCAGGCAAACAGTATGCAGGGCGCAGCGAACTCGAACTGACCGTGTTTTCTGTACTCGAAATACGAGGTACCGACCTTGACAAAGAACAGGATGGCGAGGATCATGTCGATCACAGGGAAAATCACATTGTTGACCACGGTCTGTACCTGTGATTTGGCCGCATTCCAAGTGCCCTCGATGGCACCGGAAACATCACCGGCGGCAAGCGCAGTCGCACTGAACATTGTCACGAGCAGCACGCATATCGTAAGGGAAAGAATGATCCGAAGAGATTTCTTTTTCATGCGCATTATCCTCCTAATACTTTTTTGATCTCGCTGTCTTTCACAGTGCGGGTTTTGATGTTGAGATTCTTGCAGAAGTCGATTTCACGCTGCATCCCGGCGGTGATTTCATCTCCAAAAATCCACAGCTCATCGCAGAACCATAATAGGCTCATCCCTGCGGAAAGCCAGATTTCACGCTCGCTTGGGGTATTGTCATTGAGGCAGAGCGCATAGAAATGCGGCACGACCGGAGCAGTGCCGCATTTCAGCGCATATTGGGCGATTCTCTTTGCTTTTTCGAGATCACCTTGGACATCCCCGCCAAGCGGTGCGCAGATATACACCTTCTTCATCATTGGATTTCTCCTTACTTCTCGCCGTCTTCTTTCTTTTTCTTGAAATACAACACGATACAGGCAACCGCACCGCCGAGGGCAATACCGCCAAGCCCGATCCAGACGCCGAGCTTGCTGTTGTCGCCGGTCTGCGGCACATCGGGCGGAGGCGTGATCGTCACCGTCTGATCCTTGTCCTCAATATCCTTGTGCGTGGCGATTTCCACATCCTCACGGTACAGGCTCTCGAAGACAACCAGCTTGGTGCTGGCGGTTAGATCGTGGGCATCAAAGGTAAACGTCACCTTGGCTTCGCCGTTCCTGTTTTCGGGCGTAAACTTGACCTCTGCGGTAATTGTCTCGCCGTTCACGGTAAAGACCTCTCCGGTAGCCTTGTTCATGAGAGTGCCACGGATGGTATATTCGGTGCCGGGAATGAGGTTGGTATAGGATACCACGTCCTCAATCGTTACCTTACCGGCCGTCGTGATCTCCTTCTTGCCGTCGATAGAAGCCGTGGTTTTGATCGTGGGGACATAGACAGTTACGGTCTGACCTTCATCTCCAATGTCAGCATGGTCTGTCAGCTCTTTGCTGTCGCTGTAGAGGCTCTCGAACACGACGATGTTCGTATCAGCCTTGATGAGCTTGGCATCGAAGGTGAACAGCACCTCCACACTGCCGGATGGAGCTTCGGGAACAAAGGTCACCTCGGAAGTGATCTGCTCTCCGTTCTGGAGGAACGGCTCACCGGTGGCCTTATCCATGAGAATGCCCTTGACGGTGTACTCCTTGCCGGGGACAAGGTGCGTGTACTCGACCGTATCGGTGAGCGTAAACACCTCGGTGGCACATACTTCTTTCTCACCGTCGATGGAAGCAGTCGTGCCGATTTCGGGGATCAGATCGTTTACAACAGAAATCTCAACCACATCGCCGTCCTCATCGACGGTTACGGAATAAACCGTTTCATTTTCAAGATAGCCTGCCGCAGGATGCAGCTCACGCACGACGTAGCTGCCGTAAGGAACTTTTTCAAAGGTGAAGATGCCGTCCTCGTCAGATTCGGTGGTCAGCAGAGCGTTGTTCTCGGTGAAGCTGGTTTCGTCTGCGCGGAAGAGTCCGAACAGAGCGCCGGAGATCTTATCGCCGGTTTCACGGTTGACCTTATAACCCTTGATCGTGCCGTAGATCAGCTTGTTGGGGATTTCATTGCCGTCGTTCACGGCGATGTGAACAGTAGCAACTTCCTGGCCTGCGTACTCGAATACCACGGGGTACTCCTTGTCGGACAGGACATAGTGCTTATCGGTGCTGATTTCCTTGACATAGGTTTTTGCACCAACGGGAAGGTCGGTGCTGAAGGCTGCATAGCCGTTCTCGTCGCACTCAACGACCTCAAGCACCCAGCCGGCGGGGATACTGCTGCCATCTGCCGCAACGATTTCCTCTGCGGCGAACAGGCCGAAGTTGACAGAGGTGATTTCTCCGTTGCTGCCAACGCCGAAGACCTCGTTCTGCTCCATGACCTTATTCAGATCAATCTCGACCTTCTGGCGCTCGTTGTAGAAGCCGGTGGAGGTTTCGGTAATCTCTACCTCCTGGCCTGCGTAGGTCAGTTCCACAGTCTGAACGGTGGGATTGAGAATCATACCATAGGGGGCTTTCGTCTCAACAACATGGTATCTGCCCAGGAAGAGAGGTTCGGTTACGGCCTTGCCGTCATCCTTGGTAACAAGTGTTGCCACGACCTCTTCCTTGCTGTATCTGAGAGTACCGTCCGGCGTGTAGATATCCTCCGCTGCGGTCACGGTGTACTCGCTACCTGCCAGACCGCCGACAGCATAAACCAAACGCTTGCTGTCCTTGGTGTCCACGACGGAGGCGAGATACTCGCCGGTCTTCTCCACGTTGATGACGCCCATCTGAGGCGCGTTTTCTTGCTCGACGATCACCACAGTTACCGCGTTTTCCTCGGTGGAGTTATCTTCGGTGATGTCAAAATACACAGGATCGCTGTTGAGCACATATCCATAGGGAGCCGATACCTCGACCAGCGAATAGCCCTTTCCGTACTCCAGCTTTTCGGGCGTAATCAGCATACCGTCGCCGTCCGTGTAGAAGGTGTCGATGGTAGTGACAGTCGGATAGGTGAAGGTCATCTGAATCTGATTGCCGGAAGGATCGTAGATGTGGAATCCGATGCCGGAAGCCGGAATGGTCTTACCGGTCGTGCTGTCGATCTTGACCACCTTTACATAGGAGTAGAAGTTGGCGTTGTTGATCAAGTAGCGGTAGGTTTCTCCATTTTCGCTGACGAACACGTCGAACGGCTTCAGGAGTTCTCGACCTTCCCAACCCTTGGTCTGCTGGACGGTGTATCTGCCGTAGGGCAGATCCTTCGTCTGAGCGAAGCCGTTCTCGTCGCAGATCAGATAATCGCGCTCGGAGTCCTTGGCATTGTCATAGGAGCCTGCGCTCTTGAGATAGACGGCGAACTCTGCGCCTTCCTCAGGAGTCTCGATCTGCGTCTGGCCGTCATCGGTGTGCTTGATGATAGCGATATTGCCTTTCTTAACCGGTTCGTACTGCTTCATGGCCTCGCTGTTATACTCTGCGGTATAGTTCTTCGGACTGACGCCGATCTGCTCGTTGCCGGGAGTAACAAGATAGCCCTCGCTGCTGTCCAGCTCCTTGATCGACCAGTCGGTGCCGCAGACATAGTATTTGGTGGTGAACTTGCCATCCGCGTCGGTGACATAGGTGTCGATCAGCTCGTCGCCCTTGTAGATTCCGTACTTGGCGCCTGCCAAATTCGCACCGCCCTGAGCAGAGCCGGTTTCGACGTCCTGCTTGGTAACAGTTAGGTTCCATTTCTTGAGCACGTTATCGAAGCTCTTGTTGGTCACCTTATTCCATTCAATCGCCGCCGTCTGATTGTCGGGGACGACATAACGGATCGGGGTCTCAACTTCCTCCAGAGTATAGCCGGTGCCGATCAGAATGCTGCTGAAGGTCGCAACGCCGCTGGCGTCAGTTACAGCATACTCATCAACGGTAATGCCACTGTAGGAGGTGCCATACAGGTGGAACTTCAGACCTTCGTTGAGCCCATCCTCCGCAGTCTTAGTGACCTTGAGGTCGCCGCGCTTCAGGTCGTTGTCGAAGCTCTTATTGGTGACCTTGTTCCACTCGATTGCCGCCGTCTGATCGTCGGGGACAATATAGCGGTCGGGAGTACCGACTTCCTCCAGGGTATAGCTGGTTCCGATCAGCACATCGTCAAATACCGCCATACCGCTGGCATCAGTTACGGAATACTCATCCACAGGCAGTCCGCAATAGGAGGTGCCGTACAGATGGAACTTCATGCCCTCGACAAGACCATCCTCAGAAGTCTTCGTGACCTTCAAATCTCCACGGCGCAGAGTGTTATTGAACGTGACGGTAGAGGTCTTGCCACTGACGATAGTGACAGTCTGCGCGGACTGCGTTTCATACTTATCATCGGTCTGCTCAGTAACGGTATAGGTGCCGGGAAGCAGATCCAGATCGACTGTACCGTTCTTACCGGTCGTAACCGTCTCATTGACGCCATTGCCGGAGATATTGAACTTGATACCCTCGACTTTGCCGTCTTCGCTGGTTTTTACGATGTGGCCAACGCCATAGGTCTCTGTGTTCAGTTTGAGGTAGAAGAACACAGGGTCTTCTGCGCCGGAGGCCATTGTCTGCTTGCCGGGGCAGCCCCGAATGAGCATTTTGCCCATGCCGAGATTGGTCTTCTTCTGCGCCGAGATCATCACAGCATTGGAAATCATGTTCTTGCTGGTGAAGGTGTACTGGTTTTCGCTGCGAGTCACGGTAATGCCGCTGGCAGAGAAGTTGATATCGGCCAGGGTGTTGTTGGTGTCGGTCAGGGTGATGCTGTAGTTGTCATTCGCCTGATCGTATTTCATGGTGTAGGTCTGTGCGTTGCTCTGATTGCGAGAGGAGAAGCTCGGCACAACGTAGTGCTTGGACATCTGCTCCAGAATCCAGTTGTAGCACTGCTCTGCGGGTCTGCCCTTGATGGTGTGGTTGTACATATCCGCATCAATGCCGTTGTTGGAGGCAATGGAGGTAGGGCTCGTGCGGAGCTGCTGCTGGTACTCCCAGATGATGCACTGCGTCGCATAGGCGAAGTCATCATTGTTCGTTCCGGCAACGGGGGTGGTCATGCCCTCATGATAGCCGTACATCAGCGCCATCATGATTCCGTACTGCGCGGTAATAGGCAGATTCTGAAAATACTTGCTGTTCTTGCCGCTGGTGGAATTGTAGGTGTCGCTGTAGTCGAAGGACACACCGCCCTCAATGCAGTACACATGATGCTGATTGCCGTTGCCGTCGATCATCATATATTTGTACTTGGCATTGCCGGAGCTGTAGGTCTTCACATAGAAACTGCCGTCATCGTTATAGAAGATGGCCGTGGTGGTCGGCTTGCTGTAGAACATTTCTCCATCAGAACCGACATAATGATCTCCATACGTGGAGGTACACTTCGTGCCTTCCTCGACAGACCATGCAAACGCCGTTGTAGGAAGCATTGCGACGATCATGAGGACAGCGAGAAGTGCCGAGAGCAGCTTCGTGCTCTTGGATTTGGTAATACCATTCATATCGACTTTTCATCCTTTCATTTTTTTGATAAAGAAAAAGCCCTCCGCTATTTCAGCAGAGGACTTCGTCCTTGTTGTTGTGTTTTGATGTTATGCGAATACAAAGTAGATGACGTAAGAGCCGCCGCCGATTGATTCGCAGCAGATGTTGAACTCCGTGATCTCATCGAGACCATAGGCACTGAGGTTTTCTACGGTGTGGAAGCGAATATACTGTTCCAGCCTGGACCGCAGTCCGCTTCCTTGATTGGACTCCGATGCTGTTATCGGGTTCCACCATGTCGCATTCTGCGGAGACAGCGAGGTATTCAGCGTGTAGCCCATACCCTGACCGATAGCAATGCAGTCAGAACGGATCGCATTGATATCAAACTCATAATCGTATGCGGTCTTTGGCTGCGTTTCTACGGGAGGCTCTGTTGGAGCTGGAGGCTCAATAGGCTTGGGCTGTTCCGTTTCTTTCGGAGGCTCAGTCGGCTTTGCCGGTTCGGGCTGTGATTCCACAGGCTTTTCCGATTCTGTTGGCTGGCTCTGATCGCTTGACCTCGGAGTTTCTGCGGACTCGGCCTGCTTGGACGGTTCTGTCTGCTTCGGTGGTTCCGATTCTCTTGTGGGATCGGTTTCCGGCGCCTCGCTTGTCTGCGGTGCTTCCGTTGAAGCTGGCTGGGCAGGCATTTCTTTTTCTGCCGTTTCCGCAGTCAGAGCCACGGCCTGCGTATCCGCAGAAGGCTCTGTTACGGCTTCCGTGTTGACTGTGACTTCAGCGTCATTGTGGAGCATCTGCGCAGTGTTGTCTGCGGCGCATCCCGTGATTGAGATTAGGAGCGCACAGGCGATTGCTGTGGTTAGGAGTTTTGTTTTCATAGTAGGATCACCTCTTAACCACAAGAATACGGATAGAACGCAGGAAGTCCAGCGAGAATCGGAAAAATTACCGAAATCTACATGCTCTGCCCGAAGGCGGGCGCGTCCTCGTCCTGCTCGTCGAGATCTTCGCCTTCATCGAGATCCTCATTCTCGGACTCAACCTCATCGAGTTTCTGCTCATAGGCTTCCAGCACCTTGTTGTTCAGCTCACTGCGAGCTTCTGCAGTGACAGGATGGAAAATATCCGAATACTCGGTCTTGCCGTCCTTCTGGAAAGAGTTCTGAGGCATCTGCACGAACAGCCCCTTCTGCGAATCGATGACGCGCAGACCGTGAATGGCAAAGGCGCCGCCGATGTTGACACTGGCAATGGCCTTGACCTTCGAGTTCTCATAGTCCACGAGGCGGTCGATCCGAGCCGAAATGTTCGGAGTGCTGCGCTTCTGCTGTTTCGCAGGAGCCTTGCTGTTGATTTTCTTGGTTGCCATGATTGGTTCCTCCTTCTTTACATTGGGTAGATCATGAAGCCCATATCGGCTTCCACTTCTTCGGGACTGATGTCCTCCGGTTCAGCGAACCGAGCCATATATCTCGTCACCTCCTCGTCAGTGAGACTTCTGAATGATTCGCCGGAATCGCCGCATACGAAGAAGGGGCCGGCCATGATGGACGAGCCGTCGCCGATCCTGCGATTTCCGTCCATACCCCGGAGCTTTGATTCCTCATTGCCTACGAGACAGGTTCCGTCACCGTTGTCAATCGGCTCGATCAAGCCATCTCCGACCGCTTTCTGCTCGGCTTCGAGCGTATGGGCGATCTCGGCGATATAGGGAGCCTTATGCGGTTCAACATAGACAACGCGCATGAGGTTGTCCGGCTTTTGTGTCTGCGACTCGTCAAAAGCAATGGGCCGGAATCCGATGCTGTCACAGAAAAAAGCACCGTTGTCATTCACCACCACGTCGGAGACGGAAAGGGAATGACCACGGTGCAGAGGATGTCCTACCGTATTGAATCTCTGATAGATCGCTTCGAGATCCGTTTCGTCGATTTTGGCGTTGAACACCTCGTCGTAGATGGAGGGATCAACGGCAGCGGAGCCTTGATACCGTTCCAGCAGCTCCAGACCTTCAAATTTGACATGTTTGGCATCTCGCTCGGAATTGATCTGATAGATTTTCGTTCTCATCTTACATACCTCCCATCGTGATTCCTTCGGATTCATCCTCATCAGCGGGAACAAGCTCGGCGAGCTTTTCGGCAGCCCACTCGGGAATGCACTCGTCCTTGATGACACCGAGGAAGTCATTGCGGTTGAAGTTTGTACTTTCTCCGTCCTTGAGGAACTTTCCGAAAACCTTGCGGCCTGACGCCGTCGGGCTGCAGCCGAAACCGCTCTCGGCGTAGAAGAGCTGATAATCGGAAGACTTGAATTCGTCCTTCAGAACGGAAGGCTTTAGAATCAGCAGCTTTCCGGTGTAATCGGATTCATCAGAGCAATGAGAATGGTCGAACAGCCCCAGCTCTTGCCATGCTTTCCGTGCTTGATTGATAAAGAGATCCGTTAGACCGGGGTGAGATTCCACGCAGAAGTGCCAGCGCGCGTCATCGCTCGGGATAAAGAAGTCCTTTGCCCATTTCTTGTTTTCCAAGGAGAAGCGGCCGTCATGAGACTTTTCCTGCAGGGTGTTCGCAAGTACCCAATTCACTCGGTCGAAGCCGTAACGGTCAATGACTTCCTTCGTGCCATCTTCGAGGACATTATCGTGATAGTGATCTGCAATCGCTCTCTCAATGGCTCTGGCACAGTCGCAGTTCTCTCGGTAGCTGTCTCGCCAGTCCTGCACCTCGTTGTGGGCGATGGCATCTTTCAAAGGCCAGCGATAAAGGGGCTTATGCTCTGCCATGGAGACCACTTCCTTGTACACGATCCCATTTCAGCTTGAGGTGGGCAAATGCCGCTTTCTGCTGCTCGTCGGAGAGACTGTTGAGGAAGTCAAAGAGCGTAATGGTGTCTTCGGCTTCTTTCCTCTGAGGCTTTTCTGCTACGCAGTTGTCGCAGATCTTCTCGCGCTTGACGATCACGGCTCTGCCATCCGGTGCCTCCGTGAAGGACAGCACATCGTTATAGGAGAATCCGACACGCTGACGGATCTCAAAGGGGATGGTAATGCGTCCACGCTTACCAAGGATTCGGAACATCTGAGTCATATTAAAACGCCTCGCTTTCATCACAATTTTGATTGCAGGGACAGGCTGCACACTCTCCGGTGCAGTCCAGCAGGGTCATAGGGCACTTCTCACAGTTGCCGTCGCAGACGAAGTCCGTCTCATCCATGGAAATGTGTTCCATCGTGATTTTTCCTTCCTCCACGGTGAACTGCAGGGGATCTCCGATCTCAATGCCTGCGTCCACAAGCGCCTCATACGGCACGGGAACCAGCGCAAAGAGGGGCGGCTGGCTTTTCATCTGATTTTGCATGATATAATGCTCTCCTTTAATATTTTTTCGTAGTCGTAGTTCTCGTCGCCGTAGATGTCGAACAGCGTGAGCTGCTTGGGTTTTGCGTTTTCGCGCTCGTAGTAATCGTAGTTGGCAATGAGAAGCTCCTTGAATTCCTTTCCGGCTTCATACCGCTGTGCCATCGAATGGGTGCGGGAGAAGTCGAAGAGGCTGAACCCGTCGTACAGTTCACGGATCTCGGGGCAGTCGTTGTAGGACAGAAGGAACTTGCCTTTGATCCTTCCGAGAGTTTCTCTGAGCCTGACATGGTCATCCCAGCCGAAGCCCACCTCGTACATGTCTTCCGTTGAAAAGTAAGGCGGATCGGCATAAAAGAAAGCGTCGGGACGGTCATAGTGGCGGATCAGCGTCTCGAAGTCCTGGTTCTCGATGACCACGTTTGCCATGCGGTCTTCCAGCTCCTGAATCAGCCCGAACAGTTTTCTGATGTCAAAGGGCTGTGAGGCAAAGGATTTTCCGCTGCTGGAGTAGCTGTTGCGGAGAAGCTTCAGGAACATGGCCGCTCTGCGCACATCGTGATCCTCGGTGATACGAAGCCGGATTTCCTTCAGCTCCGCAGCCTCGGGAGGAGGAAGCATGATTTCCGTGAGCATCAGTTCCTCCGTCAGAAACTTATCATCGAATGTCTCATGGTCGAAGAACCTGCGGATCGCGATGAAGTCTTCTCTGGAGTTTAGATGGCAGAAGCCAAGTTCCCGGATCGTCGCCATCGTGCGTTCTTTCATGCAGTGGAAGAGGTTGACCAGATTGCGGTCAAAATCGTTGTACACCTCGAAGGCGTCAACTGTCGGCTTCCCGAGAAGAACGCTTCCGCTGCCGCCGAACACATCAATAAAGCGTCCGTAGTGCAGCGGGAACAGTGCGTAAAGAATGTGCAGGATCGAAGTCTTGTTTCCTACACGAGATACAGGGGTTTTGATGGTGATCACCTCGCTTTTCACGAAGTACCAACCGCGCCATAAACGAGAAAAGACGGTACCAATCGTCATGGAGCGATTGATACCGTCTTCGGATATTACTTGTTATTCTGTTGTGAGCGGAGTTTTCGAAGCTCGGCTTTGTATTCGTTGATGCGGTTGATCTGCAGGCAGCACAGGATCAGGGTTGTCACGATGCCGCCAATCAAGAGTCCCACGAGAAACCAGAGAAACTCAGTCATGACAACACCATGCCTCCCTCGTCATCGGGAATCCATGCGTTGTCAATTGCATCCTGTCCGAGCCTGCGGAGGAGATTGTTGAAGTCTTCCGCATCCGCACAGTGCCGGATACCGTACTCGGCACAGGCGTCGAGCACCTTTTGCTTTTGATCCTCCGGCAGATCCGAAATCATAAAATCATTTGGCGCGAGCCATGCGTTGCCTTGCTCCCAGCACACGCAGAGCGAGGTCGGGAAGCCGAGCGTTTGATCGCATTGAAAGTCCGGGGAGATGTGAATCATCAGCGTATCTTCGTTCTCAATGATGCGCTCAACCGCCTTTTTGAACTCGTCGTACTTCATAGCTGCATACCCATTCCTTCCTCGAAATCTGCCCCTTCATCCGGCATCTCATCCACGGAGGTGATGTTGACGTATTCTCCGATGATCCCCAGCGCCTTGTAGTAGTTATCGCAGTGCGTCACACGCCTGCGCATCTCGACCGACGCCGCGTTCTGCCCATTCTCCCGCAGCAGCTTTGCCGCCCGGCCCAGGATGGCGAAAATATTTCCGTCATGGCCCGCCAGCTCCATCCTAGGGCGTTCCGGCACAGTCTGTTCCGCACTGCTTACCGCAATGGGGACCATTTCAAATCCGTCTGGCTGCCAGAAATGGACGTTCAGAATGCCTCCATCCACTTCAATATCCCTCTGTTCAAATCCTTCGCCCCAACCATCCGAATACTGGCCCGCGATGTCCCGGAACAGTGCGTTCCACTGGTGCTCGGACAGGTCCTGCCGGTACGTGATGGCCGTACAGCCGCACAGCTTTCCGTCCTGCACCGCAACCGACGGGATGATGCTCACAAGGTTTTCCCGGACTTCATCCGGCCCGTCATAGTACGCAAGAAGATCCACTGCCTGTTCTGCAGCAGCCTGTTCGATTTGTTCCCGGTAGGGCATCATGCCCCGGCCGTCCAGATTCTGTATCTCATCCTCACCGCTCCATCCGTCCGGAACGAATTCCGCCGCGAGGGGAGATATTACCCTAAGTATATTTTCTTCCATTTCTACAACTCCCTATCCAAACAGACCGCCCTGTTTCGGGCGGCCCGGGCCCTTTTGGACAGCGACGCGGCCGCCGAGGACGCGGTGGGTGAAGCC